>OCZU010000288.1_pt1 | contig 35874 bp, 38 predicted proteins | sample 1539001 | NCBI WGS metagenome assembly OCZU01 (sample SAMEA3539306, study PRJEB22396) | soil metagenome | biome: tundra; feature: field; material: soil | place: USA | collected 2010-05 | depth 0.15 m | reverse complement strand
GCGTCAAGAAGCACTGTTGGACGGACTGGTTTCGCAATGAATTCGGCGCAACCAGCTCGCTGGCAATCCGCGACAATGTCAGTTGTTACGTTCGCAGAAAGAATAATGACAGGTATAGGTTTTTGCGTCGTAAATCGGTAAAGCTTCAGAGCCTCTAAACCGCTTACGATCGGCATGGAAAGATCGAACAGGGCGAGGTCGTAACTGCCGCGATCTAATGCGTCCAATGCTGCCTCACCGTCGTCCACGATCGTCGCACGGTGCCCCCCGCTCTCCAAAATAAGCTGCGTTACCCGCTGATTGGTCGGATTGTCCTCAGCGACAAGCACTCGCGCCCCCCGAATTTTTGTGACAGTTGCAGTCTGTTGGGCAGCGAACACTGCCGAAGCGGATGTAAGTCTTTCGGATGCAGCAACCTCCGACGTAAGGTCAATCCCGGTTCGTTCGCCGAATGCGAGAGGCAGCTCGACCCAAAACAGGCTTCCTACGCCCAGCTCGCTAACAAGCCCAAGCTCGCCCCCCATCAGCGTTACAAGCTGGCGGGCGATGGTTGTACCGAGTCCCGTCCCGCCGTATATCCGTGTAATCGAATCGTCCGCCTGCGCAAATGGCTCGAAAATGAGCGCCTGCTTATCGGGCGAGATGCCTATTCCCGTATCCTTAACTTCGAAGCGAATGCGAGCTTCCAATTCGCTAACGTTGACTAGTGTGACCCTAAGCGTAATTTCACCGCGTTCAGTGAACTTAATAGCGTTCGAAAGCAAATTTAGCAGGACTTGCCTGAGGTGGTGGGAATCGCCAAGGAACCACCGAGCTGCTTCTGGTGCGATTTGGGTGTTAATAGCGAGGCCACGATAGCGTGCCTGTGGCAACACTACCTTCACAGTGGTCGTCAGCAACCCGCCTAAGTCGAAGGGCACATTCTCGATTTGGACACGTCCCGCCTCGATCTTCGCCATGTCCAATACGTCTTCGATTTGCGCCAGCAACAAGTTCGCTGAGGTGCCCAGCGTCTCGACAATTTCCCGCTGCGATTCGTTCAGGCTCGTTTCACGGAGCACATCTGCCATGGCGATTACACCGTTGAGCGGGGTGCGCATCTCATGGCTGACATTGGCAAGGAATCGGCCCTTGGCTTCATTCGCATCATCTGCGTTTTTCCGAGCTTCCTTAATGCGCTCAGTTAGCCATCCAACATAGAACGGGAGCAGGAGTAGCGCGATGAAGAATGCGACCCAAATTGGGAAGTGATCCTGCCAAAATGGGGAGCTGGCGAGCACAACGGAGAAGCCAAAGAGCCCCATGAGCTGACACGCATGCAAATATTTTTGACCGTAGCGGAAGCCGTTGCCGAACGTAATGAACAGGTACACGAAGAGGATAACTGCGCCAACTTCGCCCATCTGAGCCAAGAAATATGTCGTTACTACGTTATCGCCGATCATCCCGATAATTCGGGCCTTGTCGCCGATCATCCCCAACAGGAGGCCCCAGCGTGTCGAGGATCGGTGAGGGGCTGCGAGGACACACAGCCCTAACACAAAGCCGAATGCTAGGAATCCGCCGGTGACCACTACGACTGAGTGTCGTGCCGGATCGATCGTGGTGTCGCGCAGCACGTGCCAGATCAGATACGCGAGCACGAGCCCAACGATCACTACGCGGAGAACAGACTGCTCCAGATCGTCACGAGACGCAGCGGTGACTACGGCCCGTAGGCGCTCACGATTAAACGAGTGTGTGATGAAGGAGCTCAAGGTCGAATGAATTCAACTATAGAATGGCGCAGAAAGATATTGTAACGTTTCCGCCGAACCTACGCCTTAGGATGTCCTGTGTTCTCTAACCCGCTATTCGGCCTGCGTGCCGCAGCGGAATCGGCAACGTCCGCCGACCTTGTTCTGGTCGCTGCTGACAGGTATCCGCTCGCAGCCCGATTGTGGGCGAGTCGAGCATCGCCAGTCACGACCGCCGTCATCAACGCGGGCGCAGGCATCAACATGCGATATTACGACCGCTTCGCGCATTTTCTGGCGGAAAGCGGCATTCCTACGCTCCTTTACGACTACCGGGGTATTGGACGGTCCCGGCCAAAAGCGCTGCGCGGCTTTGTAGCGTCTGTCGAAGATTGGGGAAGCAAGGATTGTGCCGCTGCGCTCGAGCGGATGAGTGCCGAATTTCCTGGGGCACGCCGCGTTATCATCGGACACAGCGTCGGGGGTTTTGTGACTGGATTCGTCACAAATGGCAGCAAAATCGACCGGATGCTGTTGGTTGGCGCGCATACAGGCTACTGGCGCGATTATGCGGTGCGGCAACGCGCGGCTATGTATCTGCTGTGGCATACGCTCATGCCAGCTGTGACGCGAGTTGTCGGTTACTTCCCTGGGCGCACGCTACACCTACTCGACGATCTACCAGCAGGGGTCGCGCTCGAATGGGCCAATCGGAAACGAGCAGACTTCTGGTGGAATCGGGCGGCGGCCGACGGAACACCTGATACTCAATGGAGAGACAGAATGCTTGGACGATTCTTGGCCATTCGCGCACCTACGCTGGCACTTCGTTTTACCGACGACGCCTTTGCGACAGAAGCGGCGACAACGAGGATCTTAGGTCTGTACCAAAATTGCCCTGCGACAAGTCTCGTCCTCGGCCCCGATGATGTAGGGGGCCAGAAGATAGGGCACTTCGGATTCTTCCGCGCGCGCTTTCGCGAAACCTTGTGGCCGCGAGCTCTTGCGTGGCTAGTCGATAGCGAGAGTGAATAGGGACGGATTGCTTGACGCCAAATCGCCTTGTTTGCGACGCTGCTTAGCACAATGCGGGGCAAAGCTGTTCTAGCGGCTACTGATCCCCAAACTGCTTCTGAATCTCCTTCACTTTCTCTGCCGCGCTGATAAATGCCTCCACACACCGCGGATCAAAGTGCTTCCCCTTTTGCGCTTCGAGATAAGCGAATCCCTCTTCGATACTCCACGCGTGCTTGTACGGCCGCTCGCTGACCAGGGCGTCGAACACATCCGCTACCGCGACGACCCTCGCCACGATCGGAATGTCTTCGCCATGCAGGCCATTGGGATAGCCTGACCCGTCGTACTTTTCGTGGTGGCCGAGGGCGATGATGGCGCCCATGCTGAGATACTTGGACGGGCTGCCCTTGAGGATGTCGTAACCCATGCGCGGGTGCGTTTTCATCACTGCATCTTCTTCGGCGTTGAGCGGGCCTCGCTTGAGCAAAACCGCGTCCGGGATTCCAATCTTTCCGATATCGTGCATCGGTGCTGCGAATTCCAGCACGTGCACGGTCTCCGGCGCAAGGCCGATATTCACACCGATCACCGACGAATAGCGTGCCATCCTGGCAAGGTGGTTGCCTGTCGTGCGATCGCGAAACTCGCCCGCCTTGGCGAGCTTCGACAACGTTTCCAGCTCGCGCTCATGAATTTCCGCAACCGACTTGTCAACCTGGTACTGCAGGACACGCGCCTGGTCGGAAAGAACGATCTTGTGCCGGCGCAGCTCGAGCAGATTGGCGCACCGAGCGCGCGTTTCGTGCTCGTCGAGCGGCTTGATCAGAAAGTCGGTAGCACCGGCCTCCAGAGCCTCGTAGCGCACGCGGCGGTCGTCGACGACGGTGATGACCACGATCGGTACGTCGACGCAGTGGGGGAGCGCCCGAAGATGGCGAACCAGCTGCACGCCATCGAATTCGGGGAGCTTGTAGTCCGTGAGAATCATGTCGACACGGTTATTGCGCGCGTACTCGAGGGCGCGGCTCGGCGTGTCGAACAATTCGAGGTTCAGCTTGCCGTCGATCTGTCGCACGATTTCCGCAAGCAGCAACCGGCTGCTGAACAGGTCGTCGACGATGAGGACCGTGTTTCGCTGCGCGCGGGCAAGCGCGAGCTCCGAGACAATAGCGCCCTTACCGGAATTGCGAGATTGCGCTGCGCTCATGGCAGCCGTCCGTGAATTGGGTGGAAACCTACAGAAAGCAAAGCGTGTGCCACACAGTCAAGACTGTACCCTACACCGATCAGCGTGCGCCAAACGGCTCGATTTGACAAGGGTTTGGGACGGGCAGGCACACGCGCACAATATGCCGTAAGCATATGCTTCGGCAGGTGTTCTTCGTTGTGAAAATGGTCGGGGCGAGAGGAATTGAACCTCCGACCCCCTGCACCCCATGCAGGTGCGCTACCAGGCTGCGCTACGCCCCGACGTTGAGTCATAAATTATACCGGCTTCAGCCGCCGGGCCCCAAAAGTTGACGGATTTCTTCGATCACCTGCCGCAGTTGGTCAGGCGAAAGTGCCGCGGACCGGCGTGCTGCCGGTCCGGGCATCCCAGCGTCGGCGTCCGACGCAGAATCGAGTGTTTCGGTTTCCAGCCGGTGGCGCGCGCCGTTGATGGTAAATCCCTGTTCGTAGAGCAGGTCGCGAATCCGCCGGATCAGCAATACTTCGTGATGCTGGTAGTAGCGCCGATTGCCGCGCCGCTTGACGGGCTTGAGTTGCGTGAACTCCTGCTCCCAATAGCGAAGCACGTGCGGCTTGACCGCGCACAAGTCGCTGACTTCGCCGATGGTGAAGTAGCGCTTGGCGGGGATCGGCGGCAGTAGCTCGGCTTTATGCCTGTGCTCGGCCATGGTTCGCAGCTTCGACCATTGCCTTCAGTTTTTGGCTTGCGTGGAACGTCACAACGCGTCGCGCGGTGATGGGAATCTCTTCCCCGGTCTTTGGATTGCGCCCCGGTCGCTGCGGTTTCTCTCGGAGCTGGAAGTTGCCGAATCCGGACAGCTTGACGCTGTCGCCGGACTCGAGAGCGATGCGGATTTCCTCGAAAAATCGCTCGACCATATCCTTAGCTTCGCGCTTGTTGAGACCTAGTTGCTCGAACAAAAGGTCGGCAAGTTCGGCTTTGGTGAGCGTCATGGAATCCCCTGCTGAAGTGCTGGCGGGCTTACTTGGCGACGTCTTGGTTGCCCTTGGTTGCGTACGGTGCTGCGTGTTCAGGTTCGTATAGCGGCGTCGAATCGATCTCTCAAAACGCGCAGCAAATCTGCGATCGTCGCGTCGATTTCCGAGTCCGTTAAAGTACGTGCAGTATCTTGCATAAGCACAAGAATTGCAAGGCTTTTTTTGCCTGATTCTATGCCCGGCCCGCGATACACATCGAACAGGGCAACATGCTCGACGTGGCTGGGGCTCGCTTGCCTCAGCGCGTCCAGGACCGCACCCGCGTGGACGGTATCGGCGACGATAACAGCGATGTCACGACGCGCCGCCGGCAGGCGCGAGATCGCCTTTGCGGCAGGTAAGCTGCGCTCGGTCAGCGGATCCTGTTCAAGCTCGAAAACAACCGGAACCGGTCCGGCAAGATCAAGTTCGCGCATGAGTCGTGGATGCAATTCGCCGATCCAGCCGGCTTCCTTGCCGGCGACGAAGACGCGCGCCGAGCGGCCCGGGTGCAGCGCCGGGTGAACCGCGGCCTCGGTGCGAATGGTCAGCGGCCAGACCAGCGCCTCGACGTCGCCTTTGACGTCGAAAAAATCCACGTCGCGCTTCGGCACACCCCATTGCTCGGGGAGCGCAGATCCGAACGCAACGCCGCCGATGCGAAGCGGTTGCGCGTAGCGCTCGCCGTCGCGCACGAAGCAGCGGCCGGCTTCGAAGATGCGGACTCGCTCCAGCTTGCGATTCAGGTTCGTGCGCAGCGTCTCGAGCAGGCCACCGAGCAGAGTCGTGCGCATGACGTCAAACTGGCTCGCGATCGGGTTCAGCACCTTGATTGGATTGCCGTCCGGACGAATAGCCAACTCCGATGCCGAGTTGACGAAGCCGAAGGTAAGCACTTCCTGGTAATCGCGATCGATCAGGCGCTGGCGTAACGTGGACACCGAGCGGGTGGCCTCGCGCTCGGGCAGCATGGCCTGCGGATGTCTTACCGGCGGCGTCGGAATATTGTCGAAGCCGAACAGACGCGCGGCTTCTTCGATGAAGTCCTCTTCGATCGCGAGATCGAAGCGAAAAGATGGCGGCGTGACGATGAAGTCCGCGCCGTCACGGACCGGCTTGAGGCCGAGACGCGCAAAGATGTCCGCGAGCGCCGCGTCGGGAATTTCGATGCCCAGAATGCGCGCAATCCGCTTCGGGCGAACACGGACCGTGTCGCGTCGCGGCACCGGTCCGAGCACGTCGACCATCGCGCCCGCCTCCCCGCCGCAAAGCTCGAGGATGAGTTGTGTCGCACGATCGACAGCGCTATCCGCATTGTCGAAATCGACGCCACGCTCGAAACGGAACCCGGCGTCGGTGGCAAAACCGAGACGGCGCGCTTTTCCCTGGATCACCGCGGGGCTCCAGAACGCGCCTTCGAGAAAAATGCTCGTGGTCGAGCTGCTGATGCCGCTGTGCTCGCCGCCCATGATGCCCGCCAATCCCAGCGGCTTCTTCTCGTCGGCGACAAGGAGGAGATCGGGTTCGAGCGCGAGCTTCTGGCCGTTCAACAGCGTCAGCGATTCACCGTCCTTGGCAAAGCGCACGACCAGATCGCCCTCGAGTACGCGCTCATCATAGGCATGCAACGGCTGCCCGAGCTCCAGCATCACGTAGTTGGTCACGTCGACCACCGCCGAGATCGACCGGATGCCGCTGCGCTCGAGGCGCTGTTTCATCCACATCGGAGTCGGGGCAGTCGCGTCGATGCCGCTGATCACGCGGCCGCAAAAGCGCGGGCATGCTTGCGGATCCTCGACTCGAACACCGCGCGTTGACTTCGAATTCGCGACGATCTTCGACGGCGGCGAATAGGAGAGCGGCGCCGCCGTGATGGCGGCGACCTCGCGCGCGAGACCCAGCACCGACAGGCAATCGGCGCGGTTCGGCGTGAGCTTGAGCGTCAGCACGACGTCGTCGAGGTCGAGCGCCTTGCGCACGTCGGTGCCCACCGGGATGCTCGAATCCAGCACCAGGAGGCCGGCGCTTTCCTCGGAGATACCGAGCTCGCTTGCCGAACACAGCATTCCCTGCGATTCCACGCCGCGCATCGACGTCTTGCGAATCTCCAGCCCCGCGGGAAGGCTGGCGCCGACGAGCGCGCACGGCACAACGATGCCCTTCGCGACGTTGGGTGCTCCGCACACGATCGACAAAGGACCGCCGGAGCCCGCATCGACGCGACACACCGTCAGCCGGTCGGCGTTTGGATGACGCTCGACCTCGAGCACGCGCGCGGCAACGACACCGCTGAATGCCGGTGCAGCCTTCTCGCTTTCTTCCACTTCCAGGCCGGCCATGGTCAGCGCGTGCGCGAGCGAGTCGCTGTCGATCGGTGGATCGACCAGAGTGCGCAACCAGTGTTCGGAGAACTTCATCTCATCATCTGCACTTGTTTTCGGCTACGCAAACTGGCGGAGGAATCTCAAGTCGTTTTCAAAGAACAAACGCAGATCGTTGACGCCATAGCGCAGCATCGCAAGCCGGTCCGGACCCATGCCGAAGGCAAAACCCTGGTAGCGTTCCGGATCGATGCCAACCGCGCGCAGCACATTCGGATGCACTTGACCCGCGCCGGAGATCTCGAGCCAGCCTTCGCCGAATGCCACGTCGATTTCCGCCGACGGCTCCGTAAACGGAAAGAAGGACGGACGGAAGCGGACCCTCAGGTCGTCTCGCTCGAAAAAACGTCGCAGAAATTCGGTGAAGACGCCTTTGAGATCGGCGAAGGTGACGTCTTCGTCGATCCACAGGCCTTCGACCTGGTGAAACATCGGCGAATGCGTCGCGTCGTTGTCCACGCGGTAGACACGCCCCGGCGCGATGATCTTGATCGGCGGAGCGTGCGTTTCCATGTACCGCACCTGCACCGGCGAAGTGTGAGTGCGCAGCACCATGCCGCCTTCGACGTAAAACGTGTCGTGCATCGAGCGTGCAGGATGGTCTTCGGGCGTATTGAGCGCGGTGAAGTTGTGGAAATCATCCTCGATTTCCGGGCCCTCGGCGACAGCGAAGCCGAGCGAGTGGAACAGCGCCTCGATGCGTTCCATGGTGCGCGTGATCGGGTGCAGGCTTCCGACGCCCGCGCCACGGCCGGGAAGCGAGACGTCGAGCGATTGCGCGGCAAGCTGCGATTTGAGCTTGGCGTCCGCGAGCTCGTCGCGGCGGCGGCCGAGCGCCGCTTCGAGCTCGGACTTCGCCTGGTTGATGCGCGCTCCGGCGGCCGGCCGCTCTGCGGCCGATAGCGTTCCCAGCGCCTTCAGCGACTCGGTCAGCTGGCCGCTCTTGCCCAGGAATTTCGCCTTGCAGTTCTCGAGCGCCGCAGGATCGTGGCACGCCGCGAATTCAGCGAGCGCGGACGCGACGATTTGCTCGAGCTTGTCCATGGCCGGGAAAGGTAGGGGAATCGACAGGGACAAAAAAAGGGAGGCGCCTACGCCTCCCTTTTTTGATGTCCGGCTTTTACGCCAGGGAGGCTTTGGCTTGCTCCGCGATCTTTCCGAACGCCGCCCGATCGTGCACCGCCAGATCCGCGAGCACCTTGCGATCGATGTCGATCGACGCTTTTTTCAAGCCGTTCATGAACACGCTGTAGCTCATGCCCAACTCGCGCACCGCGGCGTTGATGCGGGCAATCCACAACGCCCTGAACTCACGCTTTTTGGTACGCCGGTCGCGATATTGATACTGCCCCGCCTTCATCACCGCTTCTTTGGCGATGCGATAGACGTTGCTGCGACGGCCGCGATAGCCCTTGGATTTGTCCAGAACCTTCTTGTGCCGCGCTTTGGCGGTAACTCCACGCTTTACTCTAGGCATGGCCGGTCTCCGCTACGCGTACGGCAGCATGGCTTTGACCGAGTCCGCATTGGTGCGGTGGACACTGGTCGAGCCGCGAAGCTGACGTTTGGTCTTAGTGGACTTCTTGGTAAGGATGTGGCGCTTGAACGCCTGCGAGCGCTTGACGCTGCCGCTTCCGCGCACGCGGAAGCGCTTCTTGGCGCCGCTCTTGGTCTTCATTTTCGGCATGACACTATAACCGTTCGCTTTCTCTATTTGCTGCCCACAGCGGTGCTCTCCGGGGGAGAGGCTTTTTGGCTTTCGCCTTTACCGGCCTCGGGCTTATTCGGGTGATGCTTCGGTACGGCTACTTTCTTGGGGGCCAGCAGCATCACCATTTGCCGACCTTCGAGCCTTGGAAACTGTTCGACGATACTGTGCGGCTCCAGGTCGCCACGAATACGCTCGAGCAACCGGATACCGAACTCCTGATGCGCCATTTCCCGCCCGCGAAAGCGCAGCGTGACCTTGGCTTTGTCGCCTTCGCCGAGGAACCGGATCAGGTTCCGCAGCTTGATCTTGTAGTCGCCCTCGTCGGTTCCGGGCCGGAATTTGACTTCCTTGACCTGGATCTGCTTGAGCTTGAGCCTTGCCTCGTGCTGACGCTTGGCCTCGCGATATTTGAACTTGCCGAAATCCATGATCCGGCACACCGGAGGCTCGGCCAGGGGCGCAATCTCCACCAGATCGAGTTCCGCGGCTTCGGCCTGAGCGATCGCGTCCGCAATCGCCACAATGCCAAGTTGTTCACCTTCCACGCCTACCAAGCGAATTTCGGGAGCGTTTATCTCACCGTTGATCCGCTGCGCTCTGTCTTGGGCTATCTCGTATTCTCCATAAAGACAAAAGTTCGGCCGTGCCGCCCACCGCCCATCGTACGTCCGCCACTCTATGGGCGGGACGCCGCCTCGATTTCAAGGCGATCGATGAAGGCATCCAGAGGCATTGCCCCCAGATCCTCGCCGGCGCGGGTCCGCACGGCCACCTGTTTAGCCTGCAATTCCTTGTCGCCCAGGATCACCTGGTACGGCAGCTTTTGCAGGCTATGTTCTCGAATTTTATAGGTAATTTTCTCATTACGCAAATCGGCGATTACCCTGAAGCCAGCGCTCTTGAGCCGTTCGGTCACGGCTTGGGCGTAATCCGCCTGACGGTCGGTGATCGTCAGCACGACCACCTGATGCGGCGCCAGCCATAGCGGCATCGCGCCGGCGTAGTGCTCGATCAGGATCGCGATGAACCGCTCGAGCGACCCGACAATGGCCCGGTGCAGCATCACCGGCACTTTCCGGGTGTTGTCCTCGGCGACGTACTCGGCGGAGAGCAGGTCCGGCATCGAATAGTCGACCTGCATCGTGCCGCACTGCCACGAGCGACCCAGCGAGTCTTTGAGGTGATACTCGATTTTCGGGCCGTAGAAGGCGCCTTCTCCAGGCAGCTCGACCCAGTCCACCGAACAGGCCCGGAGCGCTTCGCGCAGCGCATTCTCCCCGCGGTCCCAGGTCTCGTCGGTGCCGAGGCGCTTGTCCGGACGCAAGGCGAGCTTGATCGCGATGTCAGTGAAGCCGAAGTCCTTGTAGACCTCGAGCGCGAGGCGGTTGAACGCGGTGACCTCCGGCTGGATCTGCTCCTCGCTGCAGAAGATGTGGCCGTCGTCCTGGGTGAAGGCGCGCACGCGCATGACGCCGTGCAGTGCGCCGGAGGGCTCGTTGCGATGACAGGAGCCGAATTCGCCATAGCGCAGCGGCAGATCGCGGTAGCTGCGCATGTCCGAGTTGAATACCTGGACGTGACCCGGGCAGTTCATCGGCTTGATCGCGAATTCACGCTTCTCCGACTCGGTGAAGAACATGTTTTCCTTGTAATTCTCCCAGTGGCCGGACTTCTTCCACAGCGAGAGGTCCAGGATCATCGGGCACTTGATCTCCTGGTAGCCGTTGTTCTGATACACGCGGCGCATGGTCTGCTCGACCTGCTGCCATATCGTCCATCCCTTCGGATGCCAGAACACCATGCCCGGGGCTTCGTCCTGGAGATGGAAAAGATCGAGCGCGCGCCCCAGCTTGCGGTGGTCGCGTTTCTCGGCCTCTTCGAGGCGGTGAAGGTACAGATCGAGATCGTCTTTCTTCGCCCAGGCCGTGCCGTAGATCCGCTGCAGCATTTCGTTGCGCGAATCGCCGCGCCAGTACGCGCCGGCGAGCTTGGTGAGCTTGAACACCTTGAGCTTGCCGGTGGAGGGCACGTGCGGGCCACGACACAAATCGATGAATCCACCCTCGCTGTAGAGTGAAATGTCCTCGTTGGACGGAATCGAGGCGATGACCTCGGCCTTGTAGTGCTCGCCCTGCGACTCGAAAAACTTGACCGCCTCGTCGCGGGGCATGAGCCTGCGCGTCACCGGCTCGTCTTTTTTCGCGAGCTCGGTCATGCGCTGCTCGATCGCTGCGAGATCTTCCGGTGTGAATGGCCTCTTGTAGGAAAAATCGTAATAGAAGCCGTCTTCGATCACCGGACCGATCGTTACCTGCGCGTCGGGAAAGAGCTCCTTGACCGCGTACGCCAGAAGGTGCGCCGTCGAGTGGCGAAGGACCTCAAGTCCATCGGCGTCCTTGTCGGTGACGATGGCGAGGCTCGCGTCGCGGTCGATCAGGAAAGAGGTGTCGACGAGCTTGCCGTCGATCCTGCCCGCGAGGGCGGCCTTCGCGAGCCCCGGTCCGATTGCGGACGCGACTTGAGCCACGGTGACCGGTGCGTCGAAATGTTTGACGGCGCCGTCGGGTAGTCGGACATCAGGCATGGTGTGTTCTCCTTTGCCAAAAAAAAATGCGGACGAGCCGCACTTTTTCTGCATTTGTCGCAGGACAGCGTGCGAACTCGAGGATCGTCAGTCGGTCTCCAAACGCGTTCGCGGTGTCATAACCATGTCTTTCTTTCCAACAGTGCGTTGCGCAAAAGTCTATTTTCGCAAAATAAGGTGGTAGGCGCGATTGGACTCGAACCAACGACCCCCACCATGTCAAGGTGGTGCTCTAACCAGCTGAGCTACGCGCCTAAGAGTTCGAATTATACCGGAGGCGCCGCTGGGGCGCCACGCGCGGAAGAGGATCCGCTGCGGCATTCAGCCGTGCAGCACGCGCAGTATCCCGATCATGATCGGCTGGTGAACCATGTAGACGAGGAGACTGTGCCGTCCGAGCCAGATTAGCCACTGCGCAGATGCATGCGAAACCCGCTGCGAAGCGCGCAGCCGGCGTTCCACAACCCACCAGCCGACGGCGATTCCCACGAGCACGACGCCGAACCACGGCAGCAGCGGCACGTAGTCTTCCGTCGCCGGACGGTGGGTCATCAAGCCCACCCAGTTGAGCCACGGAAGGTCGAAGAGCGCTACTCCCCTGAGCCAGGGTGGATCGACCAGGGTTGTGCCGATCGAGGAGCCAGCGACGATCAGGACGATCCCAACTATCAGTGCCGCGCGCGGAAATCGCACCAGCGGCCAGCCGAGGATCGACGAGACGACAATACAGTGCAGGATGCCGAAGGTGATGAACGTGGTTGGAAACGCGGCATAGCTGCCGGCCGTCACCAGAAGCGCGCACGCACCGACGAGTGCAATCCGTCGCCAGAACCGCTTCGGCGAAATGCCCGCGCGTTGCGCCAGCACGAGGCTGACACCGACCAGAAGAAGAAAGCTGCTGACAATCAGGTCGCGAAAGCCGAGCCAGAAGGGGTTGTGGTTGAAGTCGGTGCTGATGATATGAAACCAGTTCAGATCGAACGCCGCGTGGTAGGCGATCATCATGCATATGGCCGATCCGCGCAGCGCATCCACCGCATCGACGCGACGCGCCGATCCGCTCGTGACGGTTGCGACCGGCGCGCTGGCCGCGGCGGCGTGGCGACCGGTTTTGACGCCCGCGTTGCCGCGTGCGGTGTGATCACGATTGTGTGCGCGCCGGCTCATCGTCCGGAGGCTTGCCATGCCACACGAAAGCCGCCGGAATCATCTGCCGCCCCGATCATCGACAGCGCCGCCTGAATCGCTTTGGAACGTTCCGCGTCGACGCCGGCCCGGGGCTTCAAGCGCGCTTCCAGACGCGCGGCTCCGGTGCCGACAAGGGTCAGCGTGCCGCTGATCTCGATGTCGCCGCCGGCGTTGGATAGCAAGCCTTTGATCTCTCCGCCGCTGCCTGCGCCGTCGAGGCGTACGTCGCCGAGCGCCAGACGAACCTCGGGTCGGGGACCGGGCAGACTGGCGTCCTGCCAGCGGACGACAAAATTTCCCTCGAATACGCCACGGTGCATCGCGAAGGCATTGGAGCGCAGCTCCACCATGCCGCCTGCTCCGGTGACGATGGCTGGCGCATCGCTTGCTCGCAGCAGTGCTTCCGCGGGCAGCGCGACGGCTAGTCCGCGCACCGCGAAATCGTCGGCGCCCACGTCGAACGTGGATGGCGACTCCGCCGATTGCGTCGGGTCATGGCCGAGCGTTCCGCTCAAACGGGAGCGCAGCAGAGGCAGCGCATCGAGATGCCACAGCACCGGGATGCGCGCGCCGTTCGGCAACAGGACGAGCGCGCCGGAGCCGTTCCAGAGTGTTCCCGCAGCGTCGGCGATGCGCAATCGCCCACCGGTGAGCGCGTCGAGCTGACGGTCGACGAGAACGGCCGGCGCTTCCACCGCGACCGCTGTCAACAGCAGGAGCGCGCCGGCCGCAACCACGAGCCACGCCCGCATGGTCAGCGCGGCGGCGAGAAAGTCATCTCGGCGCGCACCTGGCCCGGCTCGACACGCGCCGCGGCGGTCAGGTCCACCGCGCTCAAGCGAGCGTCGCGTTGCAATGCGTCGAGCAGGGTCGCGAGGGCGTCGAACGACACGGCGTCGAGCGTGACTCGCAAACGCTGATCGTCGCCACGCTCGATGGCGGTGGCCTTGAGGCCCTGTCGCGCCAGCGCCGACTCGACATCGGAGCGCGCATCGCGCGGCAATGGCGCGACACTGTTGCGCGCGAGCGCGGCAACCTCGTCGGCCTGGCGCCGCGCCGTCACCAGCGTCGCGCGCTGTTCCACGAGACGCCGCTCGAGCCGCTCACTGTCCCGCGCCAGTGGTTGCCAGAACAGTACCCATGCGGCGAGGACGAGGACGACTGCGCCGGCCACGACCCCGATGAAGCGTTCCGCCGGAGATCGAAGCTGCCACCATTGGCGCCATTGCATCAGGCGCGTTTCGGCAGAGGGGCGGAAGGTCGTTGCCACTAGTCGAGGCCAATCCGCAGCCGCGCGCCGTTCGCGACCGGCACCGCGATAGCGACCAATCCCTGACGTTGCAGCTCGCGTTGAAGGAGCGTCGTTTGTGAGGGATCGAGTTTCTGCAGCTCGAAGATCACGTGGCCGTCGGCGTAGTGCAACGAACGGATCGCGCCGCCGGGAAGCGCCGACATCGCGGGAGACGCCCGCGCCAGCAGGGGGAGCAGATCGTTGCCGGCGGCGAGGCCCGCCCGATGGCGGAGCTCACCGTCACGGCGCGCGATGGCGGCGGCGGGCGCGATATCGCTGCCGGCGCTGGAACCGGCGTCCGGCGCCGCAACTTGCGCCAACGCAGATATCTCCCTGTCCAGCGTACGAAGCTGCCATTGCAGCGCCAGCCACTCTCCCACGCCCGCGAGGGCATAAATCGCCAGCGCCGCGCCGGCGATCCACAATGCCGGCCGGAACAGGCGCATCAGATCAGTCCTCGGCGCCGCACTCGCAACGTCAAACGCGCCTGTCTGCAGGTCGATCGCTGCGTCGAACGCTGCGACCCCGGCGCCGGACCAGCTCCATGGAGCGCCGGCTGTGAATTCAATGCCCGTCTGCGTTCGCGCTTGCTCGAGCAGCGTCTGGCCGACGCCCGCGATATCGACGCGAACAAGGCGCGGCCGGTGTCCGCTGCCGGCGAGCGCCAGCGCTATCTCCTCCGGTAGAGCAGCCGCATGCGAAGGTCCGACCGCGATGGTCGATCCGTCATCGGTCCGAATAAAGCCCGCGCGGGCCAGCGATTCGGCGCACCAACACCAGCCCCCTGCGGGCGGGCGGGCGAGATCGCTTTCGAGCAAGACCCGCTCCCATCGCATGCCACATCGCTTCGATCCCGCTTGAAACGCTCTCATCCACTCGGAGCCGACGATCGCGACACGCAGCGAGCCATCGGCCGCTTGCCGCCCCGGCGCGACATGGCTCTCCTCGGGCGCGCCGGCGAGCTGATCTTCAAGTGCGAAACTGGCTGCGGATTGAACTCGCGCAGGCGGCAAGGGTGGAAGCTTGACCGTGGCCAGACGTCCATGTGCCGCATCGATCACCGCTTCCCGCCTATCCGCCGACGGCCAGCCGGCGATTGCGGCGCGCCCACGGCGGACCAGCCGATTCGCATCGTCGAATAACACCCAGTCCGCGTCACGCGCGGGATCGGGCGCAGAATCGAGATAGACGCGCAGTGTGGTCATCGCAATGTGGTCTGCAGTGTGATCCGCAGTTCGGCGCAGTTTCGTTCCCCAAGCGGCGATTCGAGCGGTTGGAGCGACCGATGCGAGGCGGGGATGGGCTTGAACCACGGGATTGTACGCGACCCCCGGCAGCTCCTTCGCATCACTCGATCGTCTGCCATATGACCACCGGCCATTGCGCAGGGACCGACGAGCGCTTGAGCAGCGCCCGCGCGCGCGCCACGGTGTCACCTTGTCGCGCCTCGATCGAAACTTCGAACCAATCGCTCTTCACGTCCAACGATGTTTCATCGACCACCAGGTCGGGACGCGGCAGGCGCGCCCTGAAGTCGGAAAGGCTTGCAAACGGCGTCTTGTCTCGCGACGCGACAAGCATTGCCGCGGCGGCGGCATCGAGCCCACCGATGCCTGCCGCAAGCACCTCGGCAGGCGCGGTGTTGATGTTGATCGCGGTGGGCGCATCGAGGGCCATGACAAAAGGCCGCAGCCGGGCCATTGCCGCCGGATTGAGATCCCTCACCAGCAGCAATTCGCCGACGCGGCGAGCCGGGCTATTGGCGGCGAGACCAGGGGTCGCTTGCGCGAGATACCAAGCATCCTCGGCGCCGCCCGGGTCGCTGGTCGTATCGTCGGTATCGACCCAGTCGCCGATCGCGTTGAGCAGCGTCACCGGCAGCGCGAGCGTGGCGAAAAGCCGCTGCAGGACGGCGCGCGTCGGCGCGGCCGCCGTCGCGCTCTGCGACAGATTGTTGATGTTGACGCGCGACTGAGCGTCGATGATGTAACCGCTGATCGAGCCGTTTTCGATCGGCATCGCGGGCAGTCGCAACGCCCACGGTTGCGCCAGGTACACGATGTTCCCCGCGGGAGCATTTTCAAACACGATCTGGCGAGTCCATTGCACGCCCGCCATCGCCAGCGACTGCGCCTGGACCTGATCGCGACGATGCTGGTGCTCTCCGATCCAGCGTTGTTGTTGCCAGAGCAGCGTCGCCGCAATGGTGGCGGCGAGCGCGGCGAGGAGCATTGCCATGACCACGGCGGCGCCGCGCGATGCCGGTCGGTCGCAGGCGTGGGAAAACGTGATCATTGGCGAAGCGCCAGCCATCGTTCGATGGTTTCGCCGGATAACAGCGTCAGTTGCACGCGCACCGCGCGCGGCAGATCCGAATCGCCGGTGACAGGCCAGGTGTCGACCCAGGCGTTATTACGCGTCAGGTAGGTGAGCCGGAAATGTGCGACATCGGTGAGCAGGGCGTAGCTCGCGGCTTGTGCGTCTGGCGGACGATCGTAGCTCGCCCAGTAAAGGACTTCGACGTTGCCGTTGAGCAAGCGATAACCGAGCCGCTGGCCGGCGCTCCCGGGCTCGAAATTGAACTCGGGGCCGGCGCGCGAAAACGTGAGCGCGCTGTCGCCGTCATCGCTCGTCGGGTTGGCGATGAAGCCAAGCCACGGCGCTTCCCGCGTCGATCCCGATCGCGCGGAGCGCGGCACCGCCTGACGCATATCGGCTTCGAGACGCGCAAAGAACAGATCCAGCGTGCGCCATCGTGTGGCCTCGGCAGCAAGCCGCGTTTCGGCGTCGGAAAGTGCGGCGAGCGAGCGGTAGCCGAGCAGCGCAATCACGGCGACTATCGCGATTGCGATCAGAACCTCGAGAAGGGTGAATCCGCGCCGCTGCATATCACTCTACGTCATTGGCTTCGCATTATTGTTGTGCCGACTGGCCAACGTAGCCGACCAGATGCGCCAGCACGTAGTCGGGAGTGGACGGATCGGCCACGCTGATTTCGATTTTCCTGAACGCGGGATTGGGAGTGCTCGAGACGGTTTCGCGCCACGAGAACGCGGCCCCGGCTTGGGCGTCGGTGCCGTTGCTCTCGCCCACCGCGGGCGCCGGCTGTTCGAGTTGCGCGGCGGCGAGCCTGTTTTGCGCTACCCAGAGCGCGAGCGTGCGCGCCTTCAGCGCCGTGGCGCTGTCCGCACTCTGCGCAACGCTTCGAAAACCCGCGGCCAGCGCCACCGCGAGAATCGCCAGCGCGACCAGGACTTCGACCAGCGTGAATCCGCGGCGGCGCCCTAGCGAAGCGATGGCGTCGACACCGTCACCCGGTTGATCGGGTCGGAAAAAAGCAGGAGGTGCCATTGAGCTCCCGCGAGCTCGATGACAAAGGGTTCGTTGCGACCGCTTGCGCGGAAGGGAACGATGGCGTCCGCCGCGACAGGTTGTGCCGCATACGTGAGCAACGCGGCTGCCAACGCTGCCGGCAGTGCATGCGCCGCCAGCACGTCATCGCCGGACAGAGCACTCCACTCGTCGCCGTTGTTTGCACCACGCCGCCAGAAACGATAGCCGCCGCCAACGGTGGAAACGCCCAGCGTCTCGTTCTGCCATTGCGCGAGCAACGCGGCGTGCTCGATCGCCGCGCCGAGGCGACGGCCCTCGCGCTCGAGTTCTCCGCGAGGATCGCTATCGAAACGCGCATAGACGAGCGCGCCGGCAACGCCGATCACGATCAATACGACGAGCACTTCCGCAAGAGTAAAACCGGCGAGCCCTCCAGGCGCACCCAGAGGCGTGATGCTCATGGCGCGCGACGCCTCGGCCGCGTATCGGCTAGTTGTCCCACGAGCCGATATCGGCGTCCACGCCGGTGCCGCCGGGCGCTCCATCCGCGCCAAAACTGAAGACATCGATTTCGCCGCGCAGGCCAGGGCTCAGATATTGGTACGGGTTGCCCCAGGGGTCCTTCGGCAGCCGCTCGAGGTACCCATTCGGTTTCCAGTTCGCCGGCAGAGGGACCTGCGTGGGTTTGCTCACTAGAGCGGAAAGTCCCTGCTCGCTGGTTGGATAACGGCCGTTGTCGAGGCGATAGAGTTTGAGCGCCTGCGAAATGGCTGCAATATCGTTTTTGGCCGCGATGACACGGGCCTCGTCGGGCCTTTCCAGCACTCGAGGCACGACCAGCGCCGCCAGTATCCCGAGAATGACGATTACGACGAGGATTTCGACCAGCGTGAACCCGTGCGCGTGGGATCGGTGTTTGGATCGTCCTGCGCGATTCGACAAGAAGCGGCACTGCACGAATGGCGGCGGGAATAACGGTGGGGAAATCGGCAGGCGCATCCACCCATTATAATCGCTCGCCTGCGGTCGCTCGCGCGGCGGCGGCGTAACCAATTCTTACTCCTCGGGCCCTGTTCCATGCGTCGCTTGGCGTGGTGTGTGCTTTTGCTTCTGATCGCTGCGGTGGCTGCCTACGAATGGATCGTTGCGGCACCGCTTGCCCTGCCACAGCCTGCTTACGCATTCACGGTAAAGTCGGGAGCAAGCCTCCGTTCGGTCGCCCGCGAGCTGGCCGCATCGGGTGTGATTCCCGCCGATTGGATTCTGGTTGGTTGGGCGCGAATCAAGGGCAGGGACCGAACGATCAAAGCCGGAAACTACGAGCTGATTGCCGGAACGACGCTTGCGGGCCTGCTCGACAAACTGACGCAAGGCGATGTCACCCAAACGGGGTTCACGATTGTCGAAGGATGGAGCTTTCGCGACCTGCGATCGGCGCTGAAAAAGCATCCCGGCATCGCGCCCGCCGTCGCCGAGCTGCCCGACGCGGAGTTGATGCAGAAAATCGGCGCAACCGAAAGCGAGCCCGAAGGCATGTTCTTTCCGGACACTTATTATTTTGTGAACGGCGCTACCGACGCGTCGATACTCGTTCGCGCTTACCGGGTCATGCAGCAGCGCCTGGCGGCATCGTGGTCGGTGCGCGATTCCGAACTGCCGCTGTCGTCGCCCTACGAGGCGCTTACGCTCGCGTCGATTGTCGAAAAAGAGACTGGGCGCCCTGCCGATCGGCCTCTCGTCGCCGCGGTTTTCATCAACCGCTTGCGCCAGGGAATGCGGCTGCAGACCGATCCCACGGTCATTTACGGTCTGGGGGAGCAATTCAACGGCAATCTCAAGCGGCGGGATCTCGACGCTGATCATGCCTTCAATACGTACACGCGGGATGGCCTGCCGCCGACGCCGATCGCGCTGCCCGGCCAGGCCTCTATCGACGCCGTTCTTCATCCGCCGCCAACGCCGTTTCTTTATTTCGTCGCGCGCGGAGACGGATCGAGCGAATTCTCGACCAATCTCGCGGACCACAACCGCGCCGTGGCAAGATATCAGCGCAATGGCCACTGATGCATTCTTGATTTCGTCGACGTCGGCGCCAGATGTTCGTCTTTCATTTCCCGACGGGCTCCAATGAGCGCAGCGCCCCGTGGCCGCCTGATCACCCTCGAAGGGATCGATGGCGCCGGTAAGAGCACCCATTTGCCGTGGCTTGCAGATCTGCTGTCGCAAGCTGGCAGGACGGTGTGGGTTACCCGCGAGCCCGGCGGTACCGCTCTCGGCGAGCAGCTTCGCGAGTTGCTGTTGCGGGAACCTATGGCTCACGTCACCGAGGCGCTCCTGATGTTCGCGTCGCGCCGCGAGCACTGCGAGCGCGAGATCTGGCCCCGGCTCGCGCAAGGTGCGTGGGTGTTATGCGACCGTTTCACCGATGCGACGTACGCGTACCAGGGAGGGGGCCACGGCGTCGCGGCGACGCTGATCCGCGACATGGAGCGCGTCGCGCTCGATGATTTTCGGCCCGACACGACGCTGATTTTCGACGTTCCTGTCGCTGTCGGGCGCGGGCGCCTCGCGGACGGGCGGACGCTGGACAAGTTCGAGCGGCAGCAAGCGGAGTTTTTCGAGCGCGTACGCGCGACGTATCTTGCGCGCGCCCTCGCCGAGCCGCAGCGCTGCCGGGTCGTCGACAGCACGCAGCCCCTGGCCAGCGTTCGCGAGCAGCTCTCGGCAATATTCGCGGCGCCATGAGCGAGCTTCCGTCGCGTGCCGCAAGCTCGCAGTTGTTGCCCACGTGGCAGAGGGCGATCGTGGAGTCCGCGCTGGCCCATCGGGAGCGTTGGCCACACGCGCTGCTCATCACCGGACGCCGCGGCCTGGGCAAACGCCTGCTGGCCTTGCATTTCGCGCGGGCGTTGCTCTGCGAGTCGCCGCTGGAAAGCGGCGAGGCTTGCGGCGTTTGTCTGAGCTGCGGCTATGTCGGCCAGGGAACGCATCCGGATTTGCAGCTGATCGAGCCGGTGACCTACGACGACGAAGGCAATGCGACGCCGGTCGACAGCATCAACGTCGAGCGGGTGCGCGAACTGATCGCATTTACTCAATTGTCGCCGCATCGCCAACGCGCCAAAGTGGGACTGATCGCGCCTGCGGAAGCGATGAATGGGGCTGCGGCAAACGCGCTCCTCAAGACACTGGAGGAACCACCCCCGGGTACCTTCCTGTTGCTGGTGAGCCATCATCCGGAGCGCCTGGCAGCGACCATCGTCAGTCGTTGCCAGCGGCTCCCCGCCCCGGAGCCCGATCGCGCCGCGGCAGCGGCGTGGCTCGCGCAGAACAGCATCGGCGACGTCGAGCCCGGTCTGGTGCTCGCTCAAGCCGGCGGCGCGCCGTTGTTCGCGCTTGCGCTGGCGGGGGCGGACATTCAACGCGAGCGTGATCACTTGCTGGGTCAACTCGCTCAGCCTGAGCGACTCTCGCCCCTGGCGTTCGGCGCGCGCCTCGATAGCGCGCCCAAGGACGAGCGCAAGGCTCAACTCGCGAATGCCGTGTACTGGCTGCTCGTCTGGACCGCGGACCTCGCGTCGGTGGCAGCCGGGGCCGCGCCTTCCTTCAATCCCGATCGAGTGGATGCGCTGAAGCGGCTCGCCGGGCGGGTGGCATTGGTCCCACTGTTCCGCTATTATCGAATGTTGTTGCAGCAGCGCGCTTTGCTCTCGCATCCGCTTCAACCGCGATGGGTCGCCGAATCGCTGCTGATCGAGTACCGTAAGTTATTCGCAAGAGGTCGAGTGAATTAGGATGGCAACCGATCGCTCCAACGGAAGTACCGGCCCGGCCACGCTCTCCCGGCCGGGAGTGCTTTCGCTCAACATTCGCGAAAAGGCCGCGTTGTACGCGGCTTACATGCCCTTCCTGAAAGGCGGCGGGATATTCATTCCCACCAATCGCGTCTATCAGCTCGGCGAGGAAGTATTCATGCTGCTCTCGCTGATGGACGATCCGCAGCGGATCGCCGTCCAAGGCAAGGTGGTATGGATCACGCCAGAGGGCGTTCAGGGAAACCGCACGCAAGGAATCGGCGTCCAGTTTACGCACGACGAAACCGGCGCATCGGCCCGGGCGACCATCGAAAAGGTCCTTGCGGAATCGCTGGCGTCGAACCGCCCGACTCATACGATGTAATTCCGGTGTCGAGCGGCGTGACGCGACACGCCGGCAACGCGATGCGGAAAGCAGAGCCGGTCGTACTGCGCGCTGCATGACCTTCCGCCGACGATCGTTCCCCGACATCTCCCATCTTTCGCCGTGTTTGTCGATTCTCACTGTCACGTCAATTTCCCGGAGCTCGCGGGCAAGCTTCCCGAAGTGCTCGAGGCGATGGTCAAGAACCGCGTGACCCACGCGCTTTGCATCGGCGTCAATCTGCCGGAGTTGCCGGGTGTGCTTCAGCTCGCCGCAGATCACCCGAACATCTACGCCAGCGTCGGCGTGCATCCGGATTACGAGGACACGCCCGAGCCTTCCATCGAAACGCTGACCGCGCTTTCCCGCCGCGAAAAGGTGGTGGCGATCGGCGAGACGGGATTGGACTACTTCCGGATGACGGGCGACCTGGAATGGCAGCGCACGCGTTTTCGCACTCATATTCGGGCGGCGCGTGAATGTGGCAAACCCCTGGTGATCCACACCCGATCCGCCGCCGCCGACACGCTCGCGATCATGCGCGAGGAAGGCGCAGGGGAGGCGGGCGGCGTCATGCACTGCTTTACCGAGAGCTGGGACGTGGCGCAAGGCGCCCTCGATCTGGGCTTCCACATTTCATTTTCCGGCATCGTCACCTTCAAGAATGCGCAGCAGATCAAGGACGTCGCCCGTCGCGTGCCGCTCGGGCGCATGCTGATCGAGACCGACTCGCCCTACCTGGCGCCCGTCCCCTTTCGCGGCAAGCAGAACGAGCCGGCGTACGTGCGCTACGTCGCCGAGGAAATCGCCCGCCTTCGCGAGGTTTCGGTGGCAGATGTCGCCGCGGCGACATCTGCCAACTTCTTTCGTCTATTCGGAGTTCCGGCCGATGTTCATTGATCGATTGCCGCGGCGCGGCTGCGCCTTTTTGCTGGCGGCTCTCTGCTTGTGTGGTGTGCCGACTGTGCTCCGCGCTCAGGCCCTTTTCGAGCGCTTTACCATGGCCGTGGCCAACGATCGCGCCGACGAAGTGGCGGCGATGCTGGCGCGGGGCATGGATCCGAACACGGTCGACGCGAATGGAGACCCTGCGCTCGTGGTGGCCGCCCGGTCAGGGTTTGAACCGACGCTCGAGGCTCTGTTGCGGGCGGGCGCCAAGGTCAACGCGCAAAACCGCTTCGGCGACAGCGCGATCATGGTCGCGGCGATTGGCGGACACCTGGGCATCGTCAAGAAGCTGGTCACCCGGGGCGCGGACATCAACGCCGCCGGGTGGACACCGCTTAGTTACGCGGCGACCGGCGGGCAGGACGCCGTCGTGCGTTATCTCCTCGAGGCGGGGGCCAACATCGACGCCGAAGGACCGAATGGCATCACGCCCCTCATGATGGCGGTTCGCAGTGGAAACGCGGACACGGTGTCATTGCTGATTGCCAAGGGCGCGAACATCAACCATCGCAATCAAAGTGGCGCCACGGCCCTGACGTGGGCGCAACGCGGCGGATTCAACGCTATCGAAAAGGAATTGCGCGGGCGGGGCGCCCAACTCTAGACGGTTGCCGGCGAGAAACCAGCTTGCCGGCAATGCCGGGCCGGTCAGGGAAGCAATTCCTCGGGCGACAGATGCTCCGTCACGGCGCTGCCATCGCCCGTCGGCCTGGGTTCCGGCCGAGCGTCGAGTTGCGCCGTTCCGGCCTCGGCAGAGGGTATCAAGTCAGGGAGCGAGCCGACCAGGCGACGCGCGCCGTCGAAGCGCTTGTGCCAGTAATCCCTGGAAAGGGTAACGATCTCGACCTCTCCGCCGCGCCGCGGGGCATGGATAAACCGGTCTTCGCCTATGTAGATGCCGACATGGGAGAACTGCAATTGGCGCGTATTGAAAAAGACCAGATCGCCCGGTAATAGCTCGGTCATCGGGACCTTTTCTCCGAGGCGCGAGAGGTCCTGCGAAGTGCGGGGAAGCGTTACGCCGGTGACTTGCTGAAAGACATAGCGGACCAGTCCACTGCAATCGAGCCCGCGCTCCGGGGTCGTCCCGCCGAATCGGTAGTCGACGCCAATGAGGCCCAGCGCGTAGATTGCAAGGTCCTGCGCGCCGTGCCATACGGTCCTCGGGACCGTGGCGGCCGGCGGAGTTTGGTCGCGCGTCGGGGCGGGGCTCGCCGCTGCGAAGGGGGTGAGGAGGGCCGTCCAAGCCAAGCCCGCTCCGAGAGCACGGACCCAGGTGGCGTGGCTCCTTCCGATGACTAATTTCCCCTGCATCTGACTACTTTATTCTATTTTTCAAGCGCTTGCAATGGTCCGCCCCTCGTGGAGGTCACTTTGCCGGCGCTTTCGGGCGGGCGGCGGCTCGCCTCAGACGACCCTCTTTCGGGTCGGCGACTAACGATCGATAGACCTCCACCCGGTCCCCGTCCGCCAGTACCGAGCTGCGATCGGCCCGCTTCCCGAAGATTCCCACCCGGGACCCGGTGAAGTCGACTTCACGGTGACGCGCCGCCAGACCCGAGCCCTCGATCGCATCCCCGACGGTGGCGCCGACCGCCAACTGCACCGCGATCTCGGTCGCGCGATCCGGCAGCGCGTAAACGACGGTAACCTTGATGCGGGGACCATTCGCTTTCATCACGTCCGCTTGTCCAAGTCGTCGGCGCGTTTGACGAAGGCATCGATGAACGTCGCCGCGATGTGATTGAAGACGGGTTCGATCAGTCCTTCGAGTACCCTGGTCGCAAACTCGTAGCGAAGATGGAACTCGATTTTGCAGGCCGCCGGCGCGAGCGACCGGAAGCACCACGTTCCGTCGAGCTGGCGGAACGGCCCATCGCGCAACGCGATGACGATCCGCGCGGGCGGCTGGTTACGATTGGCGGTCGTGAAATGGGCCCGCACGCCGTGAAAATTGATTTCGATTCTCGAAACGAGCACCTCAGACGTCCGTTCGAGTACGGTGGTCCCTCCACACCACGGCAGAAATTCAGGGTAGTCCTCGACGCGATCAACCAGATCGAACATCTGTTGTGCGCTGTGCTCGACGAGCACCGATTTGCTAACGCTGGGCATTGTTACAATAGTGCGAGCGTCACGAAAGGGGAACGGGTGAAACGGCGGGAAGGTGCACTTTTGGCACTTTGGCTGGCAGTTGGGTTGGTAACTGAGGGGTTGGTAACTGAGTCGGCAACCTGGTCGCGAAACTGCGCGGCCGATTGAGCGAGCACACCATGAGCATTGTCGAGAACAGAAAAGCCTATCACGAGTATTTCGTCGAGGAGAAATTCGAGGCGGGCGTGGCACTCGAAGGTTGGGAAGTGAAGGCCATCCGGGCCGGACGCGCTCAATTGAAGGAAGCGTACGTTGTTGTGAAAAGCGGGGAGATCGTCCTCCTCGGCGCGCACATCACGCCGCTGCCGACGGCGTCGACCCACATCAAGCCCGACCCCACGCGGACCCGCAAGTTGCTGATGCATCGGCTTGAGATCAACCGATTGATGGGCAAGGTCCAGCGGGCTGGCTATACCCTGACTCCGCTGAACCTGCATTTCAACAAGGGGCGCATCAAGCTCGACATCGGGCTCGCGCGGGGGAAAAAGCAATACGACAAGCGCGAGACGGAGAAGCTGCGTGACTGGACCCGCGAAAAGCAGCGTCTGCTGCGAAACCGGTCGGGCGCAGGGCGCTCCTCGCGTTCGGGGTGAGCCGCGCAGGTGCGTCGGTCGTGATTCGCCCGGCGGTGGGCGCCGACGTGACAGCCATCGCCCGGATCTACGCCCATCACGTTCTCACTGGCACCGCTTCGTTCGAAGTGGAGGCGCCGACCGAGGAAGAAATGCGACGCCGTCATCGCGACGTGCTCGCGCATGGGATGCCCTACTTCGTCGCGTCCGTGCCGGAGAGGGGTGCGAATCTCGCCGGCTATGCGTATGCAACGGCGTATCGCGCACGGGTCGGATATCGCCATACGGTCGAAGACTCCGTCTACGTCGATCCGGGCTGCGCTCGCTGTGGCGCGGGCCGCGCCTTGCTTGCCGCGGTGATCGTCGCGTGCGAATCGCTCGGCTACCGGCAAATGGTCGCCGTCATCGGCGGCTCCGACAACGCTGCGTCGATATCGCTGCACGCGGCGCTTGGATTTCAACACGCGGGGGTGTTACCCGCGGTCGGCCGCAAGTTTGACCGGTGGATCGACACGGTCCTGATGCAGCGCCCGCTCGGTCCCGGCGCCTCGACGCCGGCGGCATGACTCGGCCAACTCAAGCCGATGCCTGGAGCAGGGCTTGTGCCGCCGCAACTCCACTTCGCGTTGCTGCCTCCAACGTTGCCGGGAAGCGCGCATCGGTGTAATCGCCGGCAAGCGAAAGGCGCGGCGCGATCATTCCAGGGGACGGCCGCGTAAGACCTGCAATGCACGCGTACGTCGCGCGGCGCTCGGCGATGACCTGCATCCAAGTCGGCGCCCGGAGCGAGGGCTGCACGCGGCGCAATTGCGCGTCGATGGATTGCGCCAGCGCGTCGTGCCCCATGTGCATGCTCGGCATATCGGTACTGATCACTACTGCGGCCAGACCCGAGGGTCCGTCGAGCTGGCCGCGATCGAAAACCCATTGTCCGGGCGCGCCGTCGAGCTTCTGCATCGGATACTCCAGCGCCAAAGGCGCCGAATATTGCAGGTAGGCGGTGACGATCGGCTCGTAGGCGAAAGCGCCGACCTGCACCAATGCCAGTATGGCCCTGGGATCGTGCGCGCCGTCGCTTTTGTCATCGCGCAGCAAGTGGGCGAGCTGGTGCGGCCCCACGGCCACGATCGCCGCATCGAACTCCTCTTCGCTGTATCCGATCCTGAGCACTACGCCGTCGGCTCGAGCCACCACGCCGTTGACCATTGTGCGCTTCCGGATCTCTCCCCCCCGGTCCGCAACGTACGCTGCTGCGGCGTCGGGAAAAAGGCTCGACAGATCGACGCGTGGCAGCAGAACATCGGAATCTCGCGCGTGGGCGCCAAAGGAAGCCGCCAGAACGTTGAGGAACAAGGTGCCGGACGCCGTGGCGATGGGTGTGTTGAGCGCCGCGAGGCACAGGGGCTCCCACAATGCGCGGATAACAACAGGCGGTTGCCCGTCGAGCAGCGTGCCCACGGTCAGTGCGGCGTCGCAGCTGAAGTGCTCGCGTCGAAGGCTGCGCACGAATCCGATCGTGGCCCGCCGGTCGGCCCAGGACCATCCGCGGGCGAAGATGAGCGCGGCGGCGAGGTTCAGTGGCGCCGGGAGCAGCGGAGCCGCAAGCCGGAACACGCCGGGTTCGTTCAGGCATAGCGGGCGTCGATCGAGCAACTCGTGCTCTGCTCCGGCGCCGTGAACGGTGCGTATCAGCGCCAGCGTTTGCGCGTACGCACCGAGCAGGATGTGTTGCCCGTTATCGACGGCGACGCTGTAGGCTTCGACGCGGCGCGCCCGCCCACCGAGCGTGCTTGCCGATTCGAATACGGTGACGGCACGCCCCGCGGCGGCGAGCGTCACGGCAGCCGCGAAGCCGGCATAGCCGCCGCCGACGACCGCGACCCGGCTGCCGATCATGCCCGGCTAGACACTAATAGCTCCACGAAGTCTTCCACGCGATCCAGGCTTTGCGCAGCGGCGTCAGTGAATGACGTCGATCGAGAACGCGAAAACCATCGCGCTCGATCTCCGCGAGCAGCGCGCGGTAGATCGCGGCCATGATCAAGCCGGGGCGTTGCGACCGGCGATCGACTGCGGGGAGTGCCGCGAACGCCTTGTCGTAGAACTTGCGGGCGCGCTGCACTTGAAAAGCCATCAATGCCTTGAATTCCGTGGTGACGCGTTGCTGGAACAGCTCGGCGCTCGCGACGCCGAACCGCGCCATCTCGTCCTCCGGCAGATAGATGCGGCCGCGCCGCGCGTCTTCGCCGACGTCGCGAATGATATTGGTGAGCTGAAACGCGATTCCGAGATCGCGTGCGTAAGCGCGCGTGGAATCGTCGGAATAACCGAAGATTTGCGCCGACATCAGTCCCACAACGCCAGCGACGCGATCGCAATAGCGCTCGAGCAGGGCGAAATCGGGATACCGGTCGAAGTCAAGGTCCATGGCCATCCCATCGATGATTGCGAGAAAATGCTCCTGCGGCAGGTCGAACTCTTGTACGACCGGTTTGAGAGCTTGCGCGACGGGATGTTGTGGCACGCCGCCGAAGATCGCGGCGACTTGCGAGCGCCACCATTCGAGCTTGATCCGAGCGACTGCCGCATCGAGGGTCTCGTCGACCGCATCGTCGACTTCGCGGCAGAACGCATAGAGCGCGACAATCGCGCGCCGCCGCTCGGGCGGCAGGAAGCGAAAGCTGTGATAGAAGCTCGAGCCGCTCGCGGCGGCCTTCTGTTCGCAATAAGTGTCGGGGTTCACGAGGACCAGGGAAACAAGGCGCGAGCCGACATCGCGGCCCAATCGCCGCGCGACAGCATCGGTCGATGGCGAAACACGTCGCCATTGACCGCGTCGATCGAGCGAAGAATGCGCAAGCCGCCTGCGACCACCATCCTGAGCTCCAGCTTGAGCCTCAGCGGCAATGCCTGCGCCAACGCCCGTCCCGATTCCAGCATCGCCCGCGTGCGTTCGACCTCGAACGCGATCAACCGGCGCCAGCGCTCGTCGCACCGACCATCGGCTATCTGATCCTCCGCAACGCCGTAGCGATTCATGTCGTCCGTCGGGAGGTAGATCCGCCCTTTGCCCCAATCGATCGCGATGTCCTGCCAGAAATTGGCGAGCTGCAGTCCGCTGCATATGGCATCGGCCTGCTCTTGTCTTTGGCGGTCAGTGACACGATATAGTTGCAACAGCAGTCGTCCGATTGGATTGGCTGACCGCGCGCAATAGTCGAGCAGCTCGGCAAAGTTCGCGTAACGTTGTTTCAGCACGTCCTGGCGGAAAGCCGAAAGCAGATCACGAAACGGCGTCAGCGGCAGCGCGTGATCGCGTATAGCGTCGCTCAGCAACGCGAAAGGAGGCTCGTCCGGCCGCTCTCCCGCGGCGATGCGATCGAGCATCACACCGTAGTGGTCGAGCTGCGCGAGACGCTCTGCGGCTTCCGCGCAGCCCTCGTCGGCGATGTCGTCGGCGGCGCGCGCGAAACGGTAGATCGCGACGATCGCCGGACGGAGCGCGGCGGGCGCAAGCCACGACGCGACGGGAAAGTTTTCGTAGTGATCGACCGGCACGAACGTGTCCACTGATTCCAGGCTCGAATGAGGCCAGTTACGTAGCGGGGAAGACGCGTTTCCGCTATACTGACCCGTTTCGCGAAGTCGGCTGCGAAAGTGGCGGAATTGGTAGACGCACCGGCCTTAGGAGCCGGAGCCGAAAGGCGTGAGAGTTCGAGTCTCTCCTTTCGCACCACCGGAAATCTAGCAAGGAATCATCGGGTATGCAAATGACACTGGAGACGCTGGGCCAGCTCGAGCGACGATTGCATGTCGCCGTTCCGATCGAGCAGATCGAGGGCGAAGTGCAAAAGCGGCTGGCGCGGCTGGCGAAGACGGTGAAGGTCGCCGGCTTCCGTCCCGGCAAGGTGCCGTTGAAGATGGTTGCCCAGCAATATGGCCCCCAGGTTCGCTCTGACGTGATCACCGACACCGTGCAGACCAGCCTGAACGATGCGATCCGTGCGCAGAACCTGCGTGTCGCGGGCTACCCGCGCATCGAGCCTAAGCAGGCAGCGGCGGACGATCAATTCGAATTCTCCGCGGTGTTTGAGGTTTATCCGGAGATCACGCTCGGCGAGCTGTCCGGCGTCAAGATTACGCGGCCGGTTGCCGAAGTCGCCGCTGTCGATGTCGAGCACACACTCGACATCCTTCGAAAGCAAAACGTCCGCTTCGACCCGGTGCAGCGTCCGGCACAAAAAGACGATCGGGCGATGGTCGATTTCAGCGGCAAGATCGACGGCGTCGAGTTTGCCGGCGGTCAGGCGAAGGACTTTGCAATCGTCCTGGGCGGCGGTCGCATGCTGCCGGCGTTCGACGCCGCGCTCACCGGCATGGCGGCGGGAGAAGCGAAGAATTTCACGCTCGTCTTTCCGGCGGACTACCACGGCGCGGAAGTCGCGGGCAAAACCGCCGAGTTCGCGCTGACCGTGAACTCGGTCGCGGCGCCAAGTCTGCCGGAAGTCGACGCCGAATTCGCACGCAAGTTCGGTATCGGCAGCGGCAGCGTCGATGAGCTACGTACCGAGATTACCGCCAACCTGACGCTCGAGTTGAAGCGAAAGATCGAAGGGGCTCTCAAGCAGCAAGTGATGCAGGCGCTCAGGTCGTCGTCCCAGCTGGGCGTGCCCAAGTCACTGGTCGAGCTGGAGGCGGAAAACCTCTGGCGTCGAACTGCGGAGGAGATGAAGCAGCGCGGAGCCCGCGAATCCGATCTGCCGACGTCGTACGACATCTTTCGTCCGCAAGCGGAAGAGCGGGTCGCGTTGGGCCTGATCCTGAACGAGATCGTGCGCGTCAACCAGCTCCATCCCAAGCCGGAGCAGATCAGGGCGCTGGTCGCCGAAGCGGCGCAAAGCTACGAGCAGCCCGATGCGGTGATTCGCTGGCATTATGAAAAGCCCGAGCGGCTGAACGATTTCGAGACCGCGGCGGTCGAACACAACGTCATCGAGTGGGCGCTCGGTCGCGCGCAGGTCGAAGATCAAGCGACGACATTTTCCGCATTGATGGAACCGGAGTCTGCGTCACCCGGCGCTATCGAAACTGCGGAAACCACGCAAACAACGCAAACGACGCATGAGAAGGCAGAACCATGAGCGTAAGCACGATCAACGAGCCGCGGGGTCTGGGCTTGATCCCGATGGTCATCGAACAAAGCGGCCGCGGCGAGCGCGCGTACGACATCTATTCGCGCCTGCTCAAGGAGCGGATCATATTTCTCGTCGGACCGGTCGACGACAACACCGCCAACCTCGTCATCGCGCAGATGTTGTTCCTCGAATCCGAGAATCCTGACAAGGACATCAACTTCTACATCAATTCTCCGGGCGGCTCGGTTCCTGCCGGGATGGCGATCTACGACACCATGAAATTCATCAAGTGCGATATCTCGACACTGTGCGTGGGCATGGCGGCGAGCATGGGCGCGTTTTTGCTGGCGGCCGGCACCAAGGGAAAGCGTTTTGCGCTGCCCAATTCTACGGTGATGATCCACCAGCCCTCCGGCGGCTTCCAGGGGCAGGTATCCGACATCGAGCGCCATGCGCAATACGCGATCGACATCAAGCACCGGTTTATCGCGCTGATGGTGACGATGACGGGCCGCACGTCCGAGCAGGTCGAGCTCGACCACGACCGTGACCGGTTTCTGACATCGGAACAGGCGGTTTCGTATGGAATCGTCGACAAAGTCTTGCAGAGCAGGGCCCAAGCCGCGTAAAGTAGGCCAAGGCTTGACGAGATAGTGTGAGCTAACGCGAGCTTTTAACGATACCCGCGTAAGCCCGGAGGCAGGTGAATGGCCGAGAAAACGACCGGCGACAAGCTCCTTTACTGCTCCTTCTGCGGCAAAAGCCAGCACGAGGTAAGGAAGCTTATCGCCGGTCCGTCAGTGTTCATCTGTGACGAGTGCATCGAGCTCTGTAACGACATCATTCGTGAGGAAGGCGCCACCGCCGACGCTGCCCGTACCGATAAGAACAAGCTTCCGACGCCGCACGAAATCCGTCAGATCCTGGACCAATACGTCATCGGGCAGGATTTGGCCAAAAAGATACTGTCGGTTGCAGTCTACAACCACTACAAACGGCTCGAAACCAGTGTAAAAGAAGACGATGTTGAGCTCGCCAAGAGTAACATCCTCCTGATCGGGCCGACGGGGTCCGGCAAGACGCTGCTGGCCCAAACGCTCGCCCGGCTGCTCGACGTTCCCTTCGTGATCGCGGACGCCACGACCTTGACCGAGGCAGGCTACGTCGGCGAGGACGTCGAAAACATCATCCAGAAACTCCTGCAGAAGTGCGACTACGATATCGACAAGGCCCAGCGCGGCATCGTCTATATCGACGAAATCGACAAGATTTCGCGCAAGAGCGACAACCCCTCCATCACCCGCGACGTGTCGGGTGAGGGCGTTCAGCAGGCGCTGCTCAAGCTGATCGAAGGCACGATCGCGTCGGTGCCGCCGCAAGGCGGGCGCAAGCACCCGAATCAGGAATTCGTCCAGGTAGACACTACCAATATTCTCTTTGTCTGCGGCGGGGCGTTCGATGGCCTGGAAAAAATCATCCGCCAGCGCACCGCCAAGACCGGGATCGGCTTCGGCGCCGAAGTCTTGAGTCCCGACGACCGCAAGGACCTCTCCCTTCTGTTGCGCGAGACCGAGCCCGAGGATCTGATCAAGTTCGGGCTGATTCCCGAATTCGTCGGCCGCCTGCCTGTCGTCGCGACGCTGGAAGAGCTCGACGACGCAGCGCTCATACAGATTCTGGTCGAGCCCAAGAACGCGCTGATCAAGCAGTACCACAAGATGTTTCGCATGGAAGGCGTCGAGCTCGAGGTCCGCGAGCCGGCGCTCCGCGCGATCGCCAGCAAGGCCCTGGCCCGCAGGACAGGCGCACGGGGCCTGCGCTCGATCCTCGAGCAGGTACTCCTCGACGTCATGTATGACCTGCCGTCGCAGACCAATCTTTCACGTGTGGTCGTCGACGAGGCGACCATCGCCAACGACGGCAAGCCGCTATTGATGTTCGCTGAGTCGCCCAAGGTTGCGGCGGCTCATTCGTAATCTGTCACGCGCCGGCGCGAAATGCCTGCGCCGAGACACCCGGATCGGGGTTGCGTGCCGCATGCTTGCCGCGCGGCCAAGGCGGCTTGAAGTCGCCGTTTGCCGACCCCATCTTCACCGTACTGCGTCCATTCTCTGATGGATTCTGAGGGACAATAAGGAACTTTAAGGGACACCGAACCGCCATGGGCAACGATCTACCTATTCTTTCGTCCGCGTTGACGCCTTTCCCGTTGCTGCCGTTGCGGGACGTCGTCGTGTTTCCACATATGGTGATTCCGCTGTTCGTCGGCCGCCCGAAGTCGATCAAGGCGCTCGACGTGGCCATGGAAACGGGAAAGCACATTCTGCTCGTCGCGCAGAAGTCCGCGGCCAAGGACGAGCCGGGCGCGGAAGACCTTTACGACATCGGCAGCGTCGCTACCGTGCTGCAAATGCTGAAGCTTCCCGACGGCACCGTGAAGGTGCTGGTCGAAGGTACTCAGCGGGCGCGAATCGTGAGTATCGATGACGTCGGCGACTACCTTTCGGCCGACGCGACGCTGCTTGCTCCTTTCGAGGGAGGCGCGCACGAGATCGAAGCGATGCGTCGCGCACTGCTCGGCCAGTTCGATCAGTACGTCAAGCTGAACAAGAAGATTCCGCCGGAGATCCTGACCTCGATGTCGGGCATCGACGATGGCGGCCGCCTCGCTGACGCCATCGCCGCGCATCTGCCGCTGAAGCTCGAGCAGAAGCAGGAGATTCTCGAGATGCAGGACGTCGGCAAGCGGCTCGAGCACCTGCTTGGATTGCTCGAGGGCGAGGTCGATATCCTTCAGGTCGAAAAGCGGATCCGTGGTCGCGTCAAGCGGCAGATGGAAAAGAGCCAGCGCGAGTACTACCTGAACGAGCAGGTCAAGGCGATTCAGAAAGAGCTCGGCGAGGGCGACGACAACGCCGACCTCGACGAAATGGAAAAGAAGGTCAAATCCGCCAGGATGTCGAAGGAGGCGGAGGCCAAGGCCATGACCGAGCTCAAGAAGCTCAAGATGATGTCGCCCATGTCCGCCGAAGCAACGGTGGTGCGCAACTTCATCGACACGCTGCTCGGCCTGCCGTGGAAGAAGAAGAGCAAGATCAACAAGGACCTCAGGAATGCGGTCAAGGTTCTGGACGCGGACCACTACGGGCTGGAAAAGGTGAAGGAGCGCATCGTCGAGTATCTCGCGGTGCAGCAGCGCGTCGACAAGCTCAAGGCGCCGATCCTGTGCCTGGTCGGCGCTCCCGGCGTCGGCAAGACTTCGCTGGGACAGTCGATCGCGCGGGCGACCAACCGCAAGTTCGTGCGCATGTCCTTGGGTGGCGTGCGCGACGAGGCCGAGATTCGCGGCCATCGCCGGACCTATATCGGCTCGATGCCCGGCAAGATCCTGCAGAACATGACCAAGGTCGGGGTCAGGAACCCGCTATTCCTGCTCGACGAGGTCGACAAGATGGGCATGGACTTTCGCGGCGATCCGTCGTCGGCGCTGCTCGAGGTGCTCGATCCGGAGCAGAACAATACGTTCGTCGATCACTACGTCGAGGTCGAGTACGATCTCTCCGACGTGATGTTCGTCGCGACCGCCAACACGCTCAACATCCCGGCGCCGCTGCTCGACCGGATGGAGGTCATTCGTCTCTCCGGCTACACCGAGGACGAGAAGATTGCGATCGCCAAGCAGTACCTGGTGCCGAAGCAGATGAAGAACAACGGCCTGAAGGTGAACGAGCTGCACATCGCCGATTCGGCACTGCGTGATATCACGCGGTACTACACGCGCGAGGCGGGCGTTCGCGCCCTCGAGCGCGACGTGTCGAAGATCTGCCGCAAGGTCGTCAAGTCGCTCCTGCTCAAGGCAAGCGAGGGCAAGACCCGCGCCGCCAAGAGCCCGGTCGAGGTCAATGCCAAGAATCTCGACAAGTATCTGGGCGTGCGCCGCTACACCTACGGCATCGCCGAGAAGAAGAACCAGGTGGGACAAGTGACCGGACTTGCATGGACCGAGGTCGGCGGCGATTTGCTGACCATCGAGGCCGTCTCGCTTCCTGGCAAGGGCAAGACGACGACCACCGGCAAGCTCGGCGAAGTCATGAACGAGTCGATCGCGGCCGCGCTGTCGGTCGTGCGCCACCGCTCCAAGCAACTTGGCGTCGCGGCGGACTTCTACCAGAAGACCGACTTGCACATTCACCTGCCCGAAGGCGCCACGCCCAAGGACGGGCCGAGCGCCGGTACTGCCATCTGCACGGCCATCGTGTCGGTGCTCACCGGCATTCCGGTGCGCGCGGACGTCGCGATGACCGGAGAGATCACGCTTCGTGGAGAAGTGCTGCCGATTGGCGGATTAAAGGAGAAACTGCTGGCGGCGGGACGCGGTGGCATCAGGCAGGTGCTGATTCCCGAAGAAAACGTCAAGGACCTGGTTGAAATCGGCGACGAGATCAAAAACCGTCTCGAGATACATCCCGTGCGCTGGATCGAGCAGGTACTCGAGTACGCCCTAGAGCGGCAGCCCACGCCGATCGAGGAAGTCGCGGTGCAGGCTGCCGCCGTTCCTGCGCCGCCGGTCGACGAGCCGGCACTGGTCATCAAGCACTAGGTCTTCTTTCGACGAGTCTCGTGCGGAAGGGCCACGTCGCCCGGCAGTGGCGACGTGGAGCCTACCAACGCGGCCGTTACACCATCTATCGCGCATCATCCGGTATCGGAGCGATGATCCGCGGAATGACGATCTCGTCGCCTTTTTTTGCCGGCGAGTACACATGTCGATCGCGGCAGTCTCGTCACTCGAGAAGCATGAGTTGCTTGACAGTAGGTTTTCGCGATTGCTATAAAGCACCTCCGGGGACCACATCAGCAGCGCGTCTCATCCGTGCGCCTGCCGCCGTTCCCATCCAGCACTCCAAAGGGGCCATCCGTGAACAAATCGGAACTAATCGATGCCATTGCCAAGCACGCGGACATTTCGAAGGCTGCGGCGGGGCGGGCGCTCGACGCGACGGTGAACTCGATCAAGAATTCGCTCAAGAAGGGCGACATCGTCACGTTGGTCGGTTTTGGTTCGTTCTACGTAGGAAAGCGCACTGCGCGACAGGGTCGCAATCCACGCACCGGAGCTCCAATCAAGATCAAGGCTGCGAAGGTTCCGAAGTTCCGCGCTGGCAAAGCCCTGAAGGATTCGGTAAACTAGCAGGCTTTCCCGCGCGCCGTGCTGCTCGGTAGGCTGCGGCAGTGTGTGAATCGTAGATTTTGAGTCGACAGCGCCGATTAGGGGTGCTTAGCTCAGTTGGTAGAGCGTCGCCCTTACAAGGCGAATGTCGGGAGTTCGAGCCTCTCAGCACCCACCAGCAGATCCGGGAGTGGTAGTTCAGTTGGTTAGAATACCGGCCTGTCACGCCGGGGGTCGCGGGTTCGAGTCCCGTCCACTCCGCCAACA
>OCZU010000287.1_pt1 | contig 35906 bp, 39 predicted proteins | sample 1539001 | NCBI WGS metagenome assembly OCZU01 (sample SAMEA3539306, study PRJEB22396) | soil metagenome | biome: tundra; feature: field; material: soil | place: USA | collected 2010-05 | depth 0.15 m | reverse complement strand
CCTGGTGAACTCGCGGGCGTGCTCGAGAGTCGCGCCCTTCTTGATGTTCTTCAGAATCTGCTGATCGCCGGATTCATAGCCCACGATGAGCAGCCGGCAGCCAGCTTCCTTCATCGCCTTGAGCGTCTCATAACTGGTGGTAACGCGAGACGTGCAGGACCATGTGAGGCCCAGCGGCTTCAGTTTGGCGCACAACTCGATGGTGCGGGCCGCCTGGATGTTGAAGGTGTCGTCGTCGAAGAAGAATTCCTTCACTTCAGGCCAATATTGCTTGACCTTCGCCATTTCGGCCGCGACATCGTCGGTGGAGCGTTTGCGCCACGGATGTCCGCTCAAGGTCTGCGGCCACAAGCAAAACGTGCATTGTGCGGGACACCCACGCGTAGTGTAGAGCGACACATAAGGATTCAGCAGAAACGGCACGTTGTACCGCGTAACATCGAGATCGCGCTTGTAAACGTCGGTCACGTGGGGTAGAGCATCCAGATCCTGAATCTGTGGCGCATCCGGATTGTGCACAACCTTCCCGTCCTTCAAAAACGACACGCCGGGAATGTCTTCCAAAGGCTTGCCCTTGGCGTAGTCAACAACCGCGTAGTCAAATTCCTTACGCGCCACAAAATCGATCGCCGGACAATCGCGCAGCGATTTCTCGGGCAGCACGCTGACATGCGGCCCCACAAAAGCAATTTTGATCGTAGGATTAGCAGCCTTGATAACCTTCGCCAGCCCGATGTCGCCCGGAAAGCCAGGAGTCGAGGTGAACAGCACCAGGAACTCATAGTCCTTGGCAATCTCAATCGTCTGCTCCGCCGAAATGTAGTGCGGCGGCGCATCCAGCAGCCGCGCCCCCTCCAGCATCCCAGCCGGATAAGCCAGCCAAACCGGGTACCAATAGCTCTCAATTTCGCGGGTGGCGGGCCAACGGGAGCCGGCGCCGCCGTCGAAATTCTCAAAAGAAGGAGGGTTTAAGAACAGTGTTTTAAGAGGCATAGTGAGTAAGGACATATTTTAGCATCCGAGGACGGTTCATATGGCTAGAAACCAGTGTTTATACAGGTTCGTCCTGCTTTGCGTCGAACGTAGGTTTTGATGCAGTGAACGGCGAAAAAGACGTGCCCAACGAGGAAACATGATCGGGGGCGCGTCGCACGGAAGTAATGTCTCCACCCGGATCATTTTGTTCCCAGGGCCCAGCTTTCGAGTTCTCCGGTGGCGCGCAGGAGTGCGACCTGGCTACGTTCCAGTTCGAAGGTGACATCCTGCAACGTGATCAGGCGCTCGCTGGCTTGAGTTTGGGCGGTGTCGAGGTCATGCAGGTTGGCGCCGGAGGAGTCCATGCGAGTGCGGACGGCTTCGACATTCTTTTGTGCGATCTCATACTCGAGTTCCGCCACATCGCGGGCGGCCTGCATTTGAGTGACGGAGCGTTGCAAGCGGAGGGTTTCTTCGGAGACTTGATTGCGCGCCGCTTCCGCTTGCTTCTTTGCTTTGAAAGCTTCCGACTCCGCCTCTTGCACGCGAGCGTGTTGGGCGAGATTCAAGAAAGGAAAATGTATGGCGACGCCGACGGTGGCGTTGTTGGGCTGGAAGCTGCCGGGCTGGTAGAACCTATCGTAGTTGTTGTAGGTGGCGAGGTTGGCGTACTGGGCGGCAAAGTCAACGCTCGGCCACAGCGATCTGTGTTCTCCCTTTGCCCGCAGGTATTGAGCGCGAGCATGTTCCACCGCAGCCTCTACAACAGGATTCGCGTCGGTAGTTTTGCTGGCGAAATCCTCTTGTGGTTTTGGCGCGGGAAGGGCGGGTACGGAGTCGGGGTCTATTTCGATGGAGGCGGCTGGCAGTCCCGTCAGCCTGGAAAGATGTTCGCGGAGAACATCGGCGGCGCCACCAGCCTCGGCCAGGCGCAGGCGGACGCGTGCCAGCGACAGGCGAGCTTTGCTGACGTCCATTTCGCTGTCGATTCCTTCTTTGATGCGCTGTGCGACGGCTGCCGCTATTTGCTCTGCAGCGGGTTCCGCCTCCCGAAGGCGGTGCAAACGCTGCTCCCATTTCGCCAGCTCGGCATAGCTCAGCACGGTGTCCTGAACGACCTGATTGCGCTGGTCTTTGGTATGCAAGGTGCTAACGGTGACGTCGGCCTGCGCGGCGTGAATGAAGTCTCTCAGCGCGGGATTAATGAGGGCCGATTGGGCGTTCACGTTGAAAAGCGAAGGGGCTGCGCCTTCGAGGCTGAGCGGAAACCCATCGGACCATCCAATTCCGGCACCCGCATTCAGTTGGGGGATATAGCTATTGCGCAGTTCGCGGTATCCGGCGGAGGCGTGCTGTTCGTCGGCGGCAGCGATACTGACGCCAGTGGCGTGCTTCAAGGCCAATTCAACCGCGTGGTGGAGCGTGACGGGTTCGGCCAGCGATAGGGCAGGCAGGCTGAGAAGCATAGCCAACAAAAATGTATGAATGCGCGCTCCGCTCCACGATCTTCTTTTCATGTTGTTCTTGCCCTCATGGTGCATGGAGAGATTCTACGGATAATATGATGCGAGGGAAACGGAAGATGGGGATGGTTGTGCGGGGGCGGCGGGCTAGCCGCCAGCTCAGGGTCGGCGTTTGTGGTACCTACGCTTTCGCAGAGAACGCGAAAGGATGGCGCCCTACCGTTTATGCTGTCCAGCGTGGAGGGATGGGCGACCCCTCCGTTGCGGAGCAGGACACAGAATTCGACGATAGAGGCGTCCGGGGAATCCCACCCTTCAAAGAACGAAGGGAGGCCACCCGCGTTGCCTCTCATGCTGTCCAAAATGACTCTCTGCCAGGCGCACACTTGACGCTATCAGGCATTTACAGTCAGACCCCCCCGAATAAGCGATATAACGCCATCTGCGCGGGGCCTGCTACCATTGCCGCATGTTCAATTTTGGGAAACCGAAAACAGCTGGCGACTGGATAGTTCACATCGCGGGGGCCATCGTCGCGATATTCCTTGTCTGGTGGATGCTTCGGATGTTCGTACTGTGAATGCGCTCAAAACCCCTCCGGCGTGGTGAGTGCAGTGGCGATGTTGCAACAACGAATCGCTGAGGGATTTCAGTAGTTTTTCATGTCTACGTTGCTTCCGTGCCGATCCGTGCAATCACAGAGAGTTCATGGTAGAGTCTCCGCGGAGGCTGCTCTTATGTATCTCCGGCTAGCTTTTTGGCCTGGGACGATGGCATACATTTCCTTCCTCTTTGCCCACTTTGACCTAGGCAACGGTCATGCGTCCCCGGGCGTCATGCTCACTGCAGCATTCTTCGGGGCCTTCGTGGGCTTTGCCCTCGCGAACATGTTCGCCAACCGGGTTAAGCGTAAAGCACTGCAGCGGTGACGAGCCGCCTTTTATTGCCCCTCGCATTGCACCATATCGCCGAACAGGGCGAAGTTCAGGAACGCTCCCTTGGCTGAGGTTGTTGCCAGCCACAACCAGGTCAATGAAATGGCGACAGTAGTCCTGACCATGATTACTCGCCAGAGTTCTCAAAGAGCGCCTGAGACTCAGAAGAAAACCTCTTAGCGAATCGAGGGTACGAAGGCACGCCGAAGGGAAACCCTAGTTGCGATCCCCCAGCCCGTGTTTCTGGCCGCAGACTTTGCACTGCGTGGGTAGCTCGGTATTGTCCACCTTGTGATGCACCGGCTTGAGAGTGCGCAGGTAGGCGAACACCGCCTTCAGGTCATCGTCCGTCATGTTGCGAAAGACCCACCAGAGCATGGCCGAATTCAGCTTGCGGGCGCGCACCGAGCCGGTGCGCATGGTCTGGACGAATAACGCCTCGTCGTAGTAGCCGATGCCGGAAGCATCCGGCGTAATGTTAGCGGAGTTTACTCCCTCCCCCATGGGATTCCCGCCTGCCATCGCCAGTCCCGGGATTGGTTGAAATTTGGGATTGAGCGGCGTGTGGCAGTCGCTGCAGGTTGCCATCCTGACCAGGTACCCACCGTACTTGGCGGCAGCGGACCGGTCCGGTTCCGGCACCGGTTCGGTCACAGGCTTCGGCGCCATTTGGACGAGGCGGGCGAACAGGAACGGAATTTTGTTCGCAGGCAGATCGCTGTGCGCCGGCGGCACACCGCGGAGGAAGACCACGATGGAAGCCAGGTCTTCCTCGGACAAGTCGCGGAAGCGTTCGTAAGGCATGACAGGAAACAGAGTGCTTCCGTCAGCCGCGATGCCTTCGCGGATGGCGCGGGCGATGGCATCATCGCTCCATTTGCCGATTCCGGTTTCCGGATCAGAAGTGATATTGGGCGCAACCAGGCGAAGATTGTCTTGTTCAAACAAGACTTGACCGGAGCCTTCCTTGGCAGCCAGCACGGGTGGGTCCGCTTTGTCGTCGTGTTTCGAGTGGCATCCCATGCAATGCATGACGGCATGCACCAGGTACTCCCCGCGCTGCAGACGCTCGGGCGTGACTTCAAACTTACGGGAGGTGAGTGCACGCTTCTTCGCGCCGATCACCGGCCGCCAGCCTACGGTGAAGGTTATGGCGAGGGCCGCGAGCAGCAATATAACCAGAAAGCCGTAGCCGACAATTCTTACCAGCAGTCTTCCCCAACTTCTGGCCATGTTTCGTCTCCATGGATCGTCACTGTTAAGGCTGTTTTGTGCCAGCGGGGCGGATTATCCGCTGCTTCGCGGTGAGGAAGCAAGCTATTCTTTTTATTTCAGCCGACAACGATTCTGGCATGTTGAAACGGTCAGGAGTTGGGGGCGGGCCAAAGGTCATCTAACTTGGATTTAGGGGACAGACCCAAATCGGTCAGGTCACCGTTGTTGCAATCAAATTAGCGCATTGAGAGTTTGGCCGACCCGGACCAATTGCGTGTAATCGCGATTGTTTCACCGCCAACCACAAGACTCACAGTATCCGAGTAAATGGGGAACTGTCCACCCGCTATCAAGGTTGCGTTGACTCGTCTTGGTGACGCTCCGTAAGATGAGGCGACCCCACAAGGCTCGTTGCCATCGTCCGATTGCGGCCCAGTAACGGGCAAGCCGAAGGGATTCGTAAGTCAAGGCGTATCTGAGCCAGCCCCGGTTTGTGGTGCCCACCCCTTTACGCTGTCGTGTGAGGATGGGCCAACCTGCCAACGACAAGGACGGGGCATCGGCGCAACTAGGAATCCTTCGACTCCGCAAACCGATTCGCGAGGCGCGAATCGGTTTGCTGATCTCAGGATGACAATTCTTTAGAAAGTTTTATAGATTCGGCAATGCGCGCGGATCGGGCATTCGGGAGTCAACGAATGTTGGCCTGGGCTGGCGCTTCAACAGATGACGTGGAAACGTGCTTGGGTCAGCCGTCTCAAAATCAAAGTAGCCCTCTACGCGGCCCGGAAGCACGGTCTTTTCCAGCGCGATCAGCCTCGGCCGCGCAACTGGATGATTCTTCGGCGGTCGCGTTTGGATGGTCGGCCTGGGGGTAGCTCTTCGAACTGTTTCATGGCTTTGCGCTCGGCTGCTACCTTCTGGCGGAGTTCGCGGCTGGCGGCGGTCTCGCGGTATAAGGTTTGTGCGACCGAGGCCGGGCCGCGCATGTCGATGAGCAGGAGGACTTCGACCTCGAAGTCGCCGCCTTCGTTATCAACTCGCAACATGTCTCCAATGCGGACCTCGCGCGCGGGCTTGGCGGGCTGGCCGTTGGATTGAATCCTGCCTAGCTCACAGGCCCGCGCGGCCAGGGATCGCGTCTTGAAGAATCTTGCGGCCCAGAGCCACTTGTCGATTCGTATGGAGATCACGGATCCCTCAGGGGCTGAAGCCCGTCTTTTCTTCACTTGTAGCGGCACGACTGAAGTCGTGCCCTTCCCGATCCGTTACAGCGGCACGACCGAAGTAGTGCCCTTCGCGGTCCGTTAAGGGGCACAGGGGCTGAAGCCCGCATTCTTCGTGGCGCGCAACGGCACGGCTAAAGCCGTTCCCTACCCGAGTCCGATTCCTGAAAAAGTGCCACCCTTCTTAGCGGGTGACGCGTTTTAGTCCGTCCTGGGCCCGGCGGAAGCTGTGGGCCATGGCCAGGGCCGCGCGATATTCTTCGGCCGCGGCTGGATGGTCGGGTTGTTTCTCGAGCAACTCGCCGAGCAGGCAGTGAGCCTTGAATGCGGGAACTTCTTCTACGGTTCCTGAAGTGAGATAGCGGCGCAGAAGGCGGATGGCCAAGGGATAGTCGCGGCCGCTGCGCAGCAAGATCCCGGCTCCATCCACTAAGGCTCCGGGATGATCGAGAGGGCTGGACTCCAGGGTGTGCAGGGCCTGCTCCATCTCGTCGAAGCGGCTGGTGTGGTGATAGAACCCCGCAAGATTCAACCAGGCCCGGGCTCCGCCGTGACTGGCATCGATGGCGGCGCGAAATTCCTGTTCCGCCGCGGCGTTGTCTTTTTCTTTTTCGGCGATGCGTCCCTTGATCCAGTGCGCCATGGCGGGATTGAGCGGCGCGATGAGCGCGGCCTGGGCGCGGGCTTTGTCTTTGCCGCCGCCGACGATGCCGGGAGCTTCCAGATAGAACTCCGCGAGGTCGGTGCGGGCTTCCCAACTGTCAGGAGCGAACTGGACGGCGCGCTCGAATTCGGCACGAACTTTCTTGGCCAGGCCGGCGGCGCTGAGGAAACCGGCGCGATCCGCTTTTTCGCCGTAGATTCGGCCCAACCAGAGATGATAGAGACCGTTGTTCGGGGCTAGCGAGGTCGCTTTTTCGCAAGCGGGAATGCCGGCGTCCCAGGCGTCGAGCTCGAAATGAGCGCGGCACAGCAGGTTGTAGGCTTCGGCGGTGGGCGAGGCTTGGATCTCTTGCTCGAGCGTTTCGACGGCTTGATCGACGCGTCCGGCGGCGAGGAGGTCTTGGGGGGTGTCGGCCGCGAGGGCTGGGGAGAATGACAGGAGCAAGACACCAATAATAGTAAGGAAACGAGCAATGTTCGCGGTCTGAAGAGCAGGTTCCTCACCGGGCTTGGCGCCCGGTTCGGAATGACAAGAGTCGGATCCCGCAATCCACTTCATGAGCTACTGGACCACCTTTACGTGGGCGCCGTCGAGCAAGGGTTTGTTGGGCTCAGCCGAGGTGAGGGCTACGACGGAATGTTCGGGAAGGCCCGCCGTGATCTCAACCCGCGTAAGGTTCTGGAGGGAGACTTCGACCTCGCGGCGCTTGAGTTCGCCGTCGATCACTTGGTAAACGTAAGGCTTGGTGTCGTCCATACGCACCGCCTCCCGCAGAAGCGTGAGCACTCCGCTGTGTTCGGCGGCAATGATGGTAACGCCCACATTGACGTTTGGTAACAAGCGGAGATCATGATTGTCGACCGCGCAGGTGACCTCGCCCACGTTGCGGGCGCCGCGGAGTTTGACGGTGGAGGGAACGGTGCTGACAGCCCCGTTCCAGACGCGTTGAGGCAGCGCGTCCCAAGTGACTTCGATCTTCTGTCCGGTGGCGAGGCGGCCGATGTCAGGTTCATCGACGAAAGAGCGCACCAGCATTCGAGAAAGGTCGCCTTCCTGCAACAGCAGGTCTCCAGTTTGCACGTAGGCGCCTTGCTTGACGGGCAGCGCGTAGACGATGCCATCGAAGGGAGCACGCACGCTCGATTTACGGAGCGCATCTTCGGCGGCATCGTAGGCCGCCTGGGCTTCCGCTCCCTGCGCTTGAACCTTGGCAACCTCTGGTTGCGAGTAGCGGTCTTTCTGTTTCTGTTCCAGCAGAGTGGTATCGGCCTGGGCGCGTTGTAAGGCGTCTTCCGCTTGTTTGACCTCGCTGGCGGAGGCCGCGCCCTGTTGGTGCAATCGGTGAAGGGCGTCCAGATTGCGCTGGGCGGCGTCTCGAGTACTGCGGGCTTTGGTGAGTTGAGCGTCGAGTGTGAGCAGCTCTTCGCGGGTGCCGCCGGTGTTGAGGTTGGACTGGTCCGACTGCGCTGCCTTCATCTGGGCCTGCGCGCGGGCGGCCTGGCTGCGCAGGTCCGCATCATCGAGCTGCAAGAGCAGTTCGCCCTGGCGAACGTGGTCTCCTTCTCTTACGAGCAGGCGCTTCACCGTGGTGGCGACTGGGGAATGCGCCTCGAAATTCTGTATGGGCTCAACCTTGCCGTTGGTGGAAATCAGGCTGCGGATGGGGCCGCGCTCGACCGTGGTGGTGCGAACCTTGAGGGGGCTCGGTCGCGTAAAGATCGGGATCGCAGCGAGTGCCGCGATTACTCCGACCGCCAGCCAGGTGCGGCCACGGCGCGCGGCGGGTGTACCATTCGAATTGTTGGTTGCTGCCAACCGGTTATCTTTCAGGGTGCGGCGAGGACAACTGCAAGGATTAATTTACCACTCAGAGGGCTGCGAATGAATGCCGCCTTCCCGATGCCGTTGCGTGATTAGATGCTGGCGGAGGATGGCGGATGCCTGAGGGGAGTGGACTCGGGCGTTGGCTACCGGCGCTGGCAAAGGCTGAAACGCTACAATAACTGCATGCCAAAACGCCGCTATACGCCTGAGCATGCCGCCGCCGGGCTGGACGCCAAGTTTCCTGAGATTGAAACGTGGCCGAATCAGTTTCCTGGTTATGAGATTGTGATCGACGATCCGGAGTTTACTTCGGTGTGTCCAAAGACGGGTCTGCCGGACTTTGGCGTTATCACGCTGCGTTACCGTCCCGATAAAGTTTGCCTGGAGCTGAAGTCGTACAAGGAATATCTGCACTGCTACCGCAACCTGGGGATTTTCCAGGAGAACGTCGTGAACCGTGTGCTGGAGGATGTGGTGCGATGGGCGAAGCCGGTGTGGACTGAAGTGAAGGGAGAGTTCCGGCCGCGCGGGGGGATTTCGACGACCGTGGTGGCGAGGTGGCCGCGGCCAAAATGAAGAACAGGTGGTGACGAGTTTGACGTCGGGATCGTGCTATATTCGCTCGACCCGTGGCTACGACGAAACTCTATCCTCGCACGGCGCTGGCTCTGCTGACGGCGCTGAATCTGCTGAACTACATCGACCGCTCCGTGCTCTTCGCGGTGCAGGATCTGGTCAAGGCGGAGTTCCATCGCAGCGACGCCGCGTTTGGCATGCTCACCAGCGTTTTCTTCATTTTCTACATGTGCGCTGCGCCCTTCATGGGGCCCTTGGCGGAGCGATTCTCGCGGAAGTCGGTCATCATCGCTGGGGCGATCGTTTGGAGTTGCGCTACGCTGCTCACGGCGTTCACTCACGATTTCACCGGTCTACTCATACGGCATACTCTGGTGGGCATCGGCGAAGCGAGTTTTGTCATTCTGTCCCCGACTTTCGTAGCGGACACGTTCCCGGAGAATCAGCGGGGGCGGGTGATGGGAATCTTCTACCTCGCGATTCCCGTTGGCACGGCGCTCGGATATGTGCTTGGGGGATTGATGGGACCCGCATACGGGTGGCGGGCACCGTTTTACGTAGGAGCCGCACCTGGCGCTCTGCTGGCGCTGTTGCTGCTGTTCGTTCCTGAACCGCCGCTTGGCCAGTTTGATCATGTGGAGAAGTCGCCCAACCGCGACACGCTGCGGGGGCTGACGCGGAATCCTGCGTTCCTGACAGCCACTTTTGGCATGGCGATGATGACCTTCGCTCTGGGTGGACTTCAGGTGTGGATGCCGACTTTTCTGCATCGGGTTCACGGGTACACGCTGGGACAGGCTAACAATCTGTTTGGCCTGAGCATAGCTGTCAACGGTTTAGTGGCATCACTGGCTGGGGGCTGGCTCTCGGATTCCTTGCTGCGCAGGACTCGCGCGGCGCACTACCTGGTCTCGGCGGTCAGCCTCGCTTTGGGGATTCCGGCAATGTGGATTGCGATTCATGCCGACGGAAACCGGATGGTTGTGGCGATCTTCGCGGCGGAGTTCCTGCTGCTGCTGAACACAGGTCCGCTGAACGCAGCCGTCATCAATTCAGTTGGCGCCCACATACGCGCCGCGGCGCTGGCTGTTAACATTTTCATCTTTCACCTGCTGGGAGACGTGCCCTCCGCATCCTTGATTGGTTATGTGTCGGATCGCTACTCGCTGCGGCTTGCTTTCGTGGCACCGGTAGTGGCGACCGCTCTGTCATCTGCAATACTGTTTTACGGGATGAGGTTTGCGCCGCCGGTGCGAGTCAGCGGCGGGCAGATCGAAGCTGGAATCTCCGAGGCAGGGAAGATCTAGGCAGGATGCATTACTTCCACTGGATTGCAGGCACGATTCTCGCACTGGCCTGGTTCTCTCGCGTTGTCGACGCTGCGATCGGCATGCCCAGCGTCGCCGATATCTCCAAACCCGAATGGGACCGCGATCCCGTTTCTGCCTCCGGGAATCCCCTGGTTTCGATCATTGTCCCGGCGCGGAATGAGGAAGAGGATATTGAGGCCTCGTTGAAAGCGCTGCTCACGCTCGATTATGACAACTACGAAGTGATCGCCGTCAATGACCGCTCGACTGACCGGACCGCGGAAATCATGGAAAGAGTGATGGAAAATCAAAATCCCCACCCTCTCGCAGAAAGCGCGAGAAGGGTGAGGCACCCGCTTCTGAGAATCCTTCATCACCGCGAATTACCCGCGGGTTGGCTGGGAAAAACGCATGCCATGTGGACGGCCACGAATGCGGCTACTGGCGACTGGTTGCTGTTTACCGATGCTGACGTGTTGTTCAAGTCGGAATCTCTGCGGCGCGCACTGGCTTATGCCGAGGCAGAGGGCGCCGATCATCTGGTGGTGTTTCCGCAGATGATTATGAAGCGGCCGGGCGAGTACATGATGATTGCCTTCTTTCAGACCATGTTTGTTTTCGGACACCGGCCGTGGAAGGTGGCTGATCCGAAGGCGCCAGACCACATGGGCGTCGGCGCGTTTAATCTGATTCGCCGCAGCGCGTATGAGGCGGTGGGAACTTACGAAGCGCTGCGCATGGAGGTGCTGGACGACATGAAGCTGGGCAAGGTGGTGAAGAATGCCGGCTTCGCGCAGCGCAATGTCTTTGGCGCCGACCTGATTTCGATTCGCTGGGCGCGTGGCGCGAGGGGCGTGGTGGACAACCTGACCAAGAACTTCTTTGCCGTGTTGTCGTTCCAGTGGTGGCGCACTCTGATCTCGGCGTTTGGACTTGCCTTCCTGAACCTTATGCCGTTTCTGGGCGTGTGGTTAGCGTACGGGTGGGAACGATTGCCATATGGTGTGGCCCTGGCTTCGATGTTTTTGATTTATCTAGGCATGTCCTGGCGTTCGAGAGTTCCGGCTTATTACTTCGCGCTGCATCCCGTAAGCACGGCGCTGTTTATCTACACGCTGCTGCGGTCGATGTTTCATGCGCTGTGGAATGACGGTATTATCTGGCGCGGGACGAGGTATCCGCTGGAGGAGTTGAGGAAGGGAATGGTGTGAGGGGAGTTTCAGGTGGTCGCTAGCTGCCAAGAGAGGGCTCGGAATTCGGCGAGCTTGCTGAAGTCGCGTGCGTTAGCGGTGATTACCCGGATGCCAAGACGCGCGGCGCTCATGGCGATGAGCGCATCGTTGGTTAGCCGGCTGCGTCCGATTTTGTCGTAGTCGTACTTGGCGTCCAGGCGCGCGAGTACTTTGCCGGCTTGAATCCAGTCAGTGAGGTCGGGCACCAAGAGCCGCCGGGCTCGGTCAAAATCACGTTCTAATCCTTCCACCACGGCGCGGTCACGTGCACTCGCGCCAGCATAAAGTTCCTGGAGCACAACCGCACTCAGCCAGAGGGTTGTACCAGCGGTAAATCGGCCTAGCGCAGGAAGGAAGTCTCCGCGACGAAAGGCAGATATATAGATGGAGGAGTCGAGCAGGGCGGGCTGCATCTAGTCGTCCAGGGCGCCATAGACATCTTTGATTTCGATGCCACTCCGAAGGAATCTTTCGTTAGCCGCGAGAGCGAGACGGTGGCTTCTGGCTTCGGCGATCGCCAAGTCCAGCGCCCGCTCAATAGTTTCCGTTTCCGTCTTGGTTTGCAGGGCCTTTTGGGCAAGCTTGATTTTCACCGAGTCCAGTTGAAAGTGCTTGTGCGATCGATTCCGCGTAACGGCCATTCAGTTTGCCCTCTTCCACTAGTTTATCAGCGATGTACATATAGTCAATGTTTATGTACATCGGGTGAGGACAGCTTCACTGGGTTCTTCGCTTGCATCCGCCTCGTTGCCGTAGGTCGCGGTGGTGGCGGGCGTACCCTTGACTTTCGCGGGCTTCTTGGTGGGCCGCATTCTTCCGGCGCTGTAGTGGCCTTGCTTTTCCACGTCGTAGTTCTTGGGCAGGGGCGGGATCAGGGTTGAGCCGCCGGTCAACTGGCTGACGGCGGCTCAGGATGATTTCGGCACGTCCGTTGTAGAGTTTGGCTGGCCCACGAATCTCAATCATGCGTCCTGCGAGGCGGCGGACGTCGCCCACATCTTTGAGGTCGGCGGGGAAGACCACCACCGTGAAGGGGCAGGCCATTTGATCTTCGCAGAAGTCCACGTAATGTACTCCTTTGGCGCCGACCTTCACGCGCACGACCTTGCCGGTTACACACTTGGTTTCTCAGATGTGGCGGCTGGCTTCGCGAATGGGGAGATAGTCGGAGGCTAGTAGCGGTGTGGAGAAGAGAATGGCCACTGCCGTGAGAACGCCTCGCTGAGCTCGCTGGACAGCCGAGGCGGCTGTATCCCTACGCGAGCTGTTATGGGCTCCCGCATACTGCGATTCTACGAGTGAGGATGCGGCAATCGGAGCTGGAGCGAACAAAAAGGACGGGGGTTTCCCGGAATGAACCTGCCGAGCAAAGAAGGCGACAGAGGGCCGGATTGGATCCAGCCCTGACAGAAGTTCGCCTCACAATGACCGGATACAGGAGATTACTTAAAGGCCTTGACCGCGGCGGTCTCGTCTTCTTTCACGTCGAAGACGGTGTAGAGCTTTGTAATCTGGAGCAGGTCATGCACCTTCTTGGTAAGGTGAAGCAGTTTGAGTTCGCCGCCCTGATTCTTGGTGGTGGTAAAAGCGCTCACCAGCTCGCCGATGCCGGAGCTGTCGATGTAGTTGACGTCGCCGAGGTTCAGGATAATCTTCTTGTTGCCCTTGGCGAGCAGGTCGCGAACGGTGTCGCGCATCATGACGCTGCCTTCGCCGAGAGTGATACGGCCGCTGCAGTCCACGATGGTGACTCCGTCAACCTGCCGAGTGCTAAGTTTCATGCTCACTGAGAACCCTCCTTGCCGCTCGCGGATGTCCCGCGGACGTGTTTGATAAGTTTTATTTCCGTGCCTGTCTGGGACGGGCGGATTTCCACCACGTCCATAAAAGAACGCATAAGAAAAATGCCGCGTCCGGAAGTCTTGAGCAGGTTTTCCGGCGCCAGAGGATTGGGAATTCCGCTCAAGTCAATGCCTTTGCCCTGATCGCGAATCGTGATGACGAGGTCTTCCGGGGTGCGCTCAAAGGCCAGGATCACCTTCTTGTCAGGAGCATACGCGTTGCCATGGAGAACGGCGTTAACCGCGCCCTCGCGCACCGCCATAGAGATTTGCATCACCTCGTCTTCCGCAAAGCCAAGTTCCGTGGCGATGCGGGTCGCTTTCTGTTCCGCATGGTCCACGGTTTCCAAAGTGGAATCGAGCGTATAGGAGACTGGTTGCTCCATGGCCGATGAATCCGTCTTAGACCCGCACCTGTCCTCTGGATCGCCCGTAGGGGCTCGCCGCAGTCTGTAATCTGCGAATGCGGTAGTTTGCCTGTAGAGGCGGGGAGTTGTCAACGACAGGCGCAGGAGACAGGCGCAGGACAGGCGCAGGCATGGTGGGTGCAGTCTTGTAAGGAAGGGAGCCGGTCGCGCGATTGTAGGGTCGCAAAGAACGCGCCCTCTCGCCCGGTTCACCCAGATCCTTCGCTGCGCAAAGAGCGCTTGCTCAGGATGACAATCAACCGGCAGCGAGCTGAAGCCGGAAGACTGCGGGTATAATTGCACGCCGTGACCTCAGTGCTGCGAGCCAGAATCAAGTATTTCCTGAAGCGATTGGTTGTGGTTGGGCTCGCGTCCGCCACCGGTGTGACGGCGCTCGCTTACGCCGTGGACTACGCGGTGTTCCGTTATCGTGTGGCGGCGAATCGCCAGCCTTTCGGACAAATCACGGTTTCGAGCTACGACGCGGTGGCGCAGAAAAGCGGGAAGACCGAATTCATCTTCAATCCGCCCGAGGAGCAAACCTGCGTCCACGCGCTTTTTCCACGTGCCGGATACGTGCCCTGCTGGTACTTGCAGCGGCACACGGAGCAGCGCACCAACATCTGACAATACCGAGCTGAAATGTTGTAGCGATCGAGAGGTGATGAGATTCGGCTACAATGGTGTCCGGATTTGGATCGAGAGCGGCTTGGTCGAGGTCATCCTACGAGGACAACATGGCTTACTGCACTTTGAGTTTTCTACGGAGCACCAAGAAGACACTCGGCCTGGCCGTGGTTGGGGTTGCCTTCCTAACCGGCGTGTGCGCAGCGCAATCGCAGGCTGCCACGGGAGCGGCTCCGGACTCGCGGCTGGCGAAGGCTTACCGCTTCCAGCGGGGTGGTTGGACGTACGTTCACCTGGAAGGGTCGCCCTCCGATATCGGGTTCCAGCATGGCTATCTTCTGGCGCCGGAGATTGAAGATGCGCTGGAGGCGATCCGGCTTTTTGACACGCACGAGACGCAGCGCGATTGGGAGTTCTTTCGCAAGACAGCGCGAGAGATGCTGTGGCCGCACATCGATGCCGAGTACCAGCAGGAGCTGCAGGGCATCTCCGATGGCGTGAAGGCGCACGGGGTTGACCTGGATGTGTACGACATCGTGGCTCTGAATGCGTTTGAGGAAGTCCCGGACTACTACGTGCCGTGGCTGAATAAGCGGGAGAAGCAGGCCCGCGCACCAAAGCTGGCGGCTCCGGGCAATTGCAGCGCGTTTATAGCTACGGGCGCCTACACCAAAGATCACCAGATCGTCATCGCGCATAACAACTGGACGAGCTATCTGGCGGGCGAGCGCTGGGTGATCATCTTCGATATTTTGCCGCAGCACGGCCAGCGCATTCTGATGGACGGCTTTCCCGGGGTGATCACCAGCGACGACGATTTCGGAGTGAACGCGGCGGGGATCATGATTACCGAAACCACCATTACTCAATTCGAGGGCTGGGATCCGAACGGCAAGCCGGAATTTGTGCGCTCGCGCAAGGCATTGCAGTATGCCGGGAGCATCGACGACTACGTCCGCCTCATCAAGGAAGGCAACAACGGTGGATACGCCAATGACTGGCTGATCGGCGACCGGAAGACGGGAGAGATTGCTTATCTCGAACTTGGCCTGAAGAATACTCCGCTCTGGAGAACGCGGGACGGTTACTTTGTCAGCTCGAACTTCGCTCGCGATCCGAAGCTGATTCATGAGGAGACCACCGGCTTCGATCCGAGCGATGATTCGTCCTCGATGAATGCACGGCATGCACGCTGGGAAGACCTGGTGAAGCAGGCGAAAGGGAAGATTGACGTTGAGATGGCAGAACAGTTCCTGTCAGACCATGTGGACCGGTTTGAGAGGGCCGCTGCGACCGAAAAACCACAGCCTAACGAGCGCTCTCTCTGCGGCCATGTGGATGGCTCTCCGCGTGGCGTGAAGGAATGGGGGTGGGAAGCCTATAACCCTGGCGGAGCGGTGCAGGGCAAAGCCGCCGACAGCAAGATGGCGGCGAACATGAGCTTCGTGGCGCGCGCCGGGCATCCCTGTGGAGCAGATTTCCGGGCGGCTGACTTCCTGGAACACCATCCGGAATACTCGTGGCAGAAGCCGCTGCTGCGCGATATGAAGGCTGGGCCCTGGACAACGTTTCAGGCGGGGCAGAATGCCGGGCAGTAGTTCTGGTTCCGCCGGGCTTCGCCCACGCGGGACAGCCGAGGCGGCTGTCGCCACATAAGCGTGGTGAACATACGCGTGGTGAAGAGGAGACGAACGAAATGCAGGAAACAGCACAACAATACATTCAGCGCATGACTGGCTATGTCGAAGGCAAGAAGCCCTTGGCGGTGCAGGCCACCGCCGCGGAGAAACTCCGGCGGCTGATCAAAGGCGTACCTACAACCAAGTTGCGCAAGCGACCTGCGCCCGACAAATGGTCGGTAAACGAAATCCTGGCCCATCTAGCCGATGCGGAGATCGTCGGCGGGTTCCGGATGCGGTTTATTCTGGGTGCTCCGGGAAGTCCGATTGCGGGCTTCGATCAGGATGCCTGGGTCAAGAGCTTGCACTACGAGAAGCGGGACGCGCGCAAATCCCTGGAGCAATTTCGTGCGCTCCGGGAGGCTAACCTCGCGTTGCTCGAGACCCTGACTCCGGAGCAGTGGAAGCACTATGGAATGCACTCCGAGCGCGGCCAGGAAACGATTGAGCACATTGTGCGCATGTTCGCTGGACACGATATCAACCACCTGCAGCAGATCGAGCGGATCCTCGGAAGGTAGTTGAAGTGTCAGGATGGTCGCCCAGACGGGCGAAGAGATGAGACGCAATACAAACGCTTCCCGCGCGGACATGCAAGTTGCATTGCCCACGCGGGAAGCGTCGAGAATTACGAACCCGGTTGGAGGTCTCAACCAGATCCAGTTAAACCGAGGCTAGTCCCCAGTTCCGCAGGTGCAGACGCCCTTGGTGCTGCCGACGAGCTGAACGGCGAAGCAGGCATTCTGCAGGGCGGATTGTTCGGCGGCGCTTAAAGTGGCATCCGTCGAGGCAGATTCAGTCTCCGAGAAGCTGCTGTTCTGAATGTGAGTAGTCCAAGAGCGCAATGCGGCTGTCGGAGTGAGTCTGGTCGGGAGTGGGCAAGTGCCACCCACGGTTGGGGTCGAGACGATCCTGATCGCGCCGGTATTGAGGGTCACACCGGTCAGCGGATTGCTGGTCAGATCCGTGTTCACCGAGAGCGTTTTTAGACCGTTCGGAGTAGTCTTGCAGCTGCAGCACTCTGACAATTCCTCTCCCGAATCGAACACGTAAATGGCGGCGCAAAGGTTGCCCCCTGACGTGCCCGGATTAGTGATACGCAGCGTTCCATCCGGAGCACCAGCGGTGTTGGCGTTAGCGAAATAATCGACCTTTAGCACATCCGCAGGCTCTACCGCCGCCGCACAAAGGGTCAAAGCTAACGTACAAGCTACGACGAGCAAAATGGTTCGACGCATTGTTGTCCTCCTGAAGATTACGCCGTAAAGCAGGGGAGGGGTCTGCAGCTTTTTGGGCGTATCCGTAGTCGATCCTAAATGGCAGCGCAAGTCCCCAAGTGAACTAACCCGATCTCACTAGCCCGCCAAAGTCCGCGTCCCGCGCTGGATTCGGGCCGGAGACCCCGCTATCTTGCAGGAAACGCCAAATGCCTGCGACGCTATTTATTTTGGCAGCCGGGCGGACTCCAAAATGGAAGGAGTCCGGAGACTGTTGACCGGCCTTGAAAGGAATAGAGACTTTCTTCCCTGCCTCGCAAGAAGGAACCCTTCCGGGATTCTGGGGCAAGCTGTTGAAAAAAGGATTGTTGAAAGCATGGCGGAGAGGGAGGGATTCGAACCCCCGATACCCGTTAAGGTATGTCCGCTTTCGAGGCGGATCGTTTCAACCACTCACGCACCTCTCCGGAAGGCGGTGGTCAATGGCCGGTGGTCAGAGGCCAGTGAACCCTACAGTTGACGACGGCTCTTAAAGAACGTCTGCAGTAGCTCTGCGCAGCGGCCTGCCAGAACGCCGTTACGGACTTCCACTTTGTGGTTCAGTTGCGAGTGATTCAGCACCTGCATTATCGAATCCACGGCGCCCGCTTTGGGATCGTCCGCGCCGTAGACCAGGCGTTTGATCCGCGCATGCACCAGCGCTCCGGCGCACATCGGGCACGGCTCAATTGTAGCAAACAGGTCGCAGTCCGCGAGACGATGATTACCAATGGTTGCGCCGGCTTCGCGCAGGGCCACGATTTCGGCGTGAGCGGTGGGATCGGAGTCACTGATGTTACGGTTCCAGCCACGACCAACGATGCGTCCATTGCACACTACTACCGCGCCCACGGGTACCTCGCCTGCTTCCAGCGCACGCTGCGCGGCGCGGAGCGCTTCCTCCATCCATAGCTCGTCAGGGCCAGTGGTTCGTCGGGGGTCGCTGGTCGTTGGCACGGAATGTTCCACGCAGCAGGGTATCACTGACAGGACATGATTCGATTGTCGAACGGACAGGTAGGGATAACTGCGAAAAGGGGTATTGGCTTTTCATGTGCGCACGACGCCGGGGAGGGATCGGCCGGGCTGCGCCCAGACCGGGGACGGGCGAGGCGCCCGTCTCCACACGGGTCGTTATCAGATCAAACGCAGGACCGTGCGCACTACGTCAGGGACTACTGCCCTTACCACCGCCGGTACTACTACCGTCACGACGGGATAGGCTATTGCAAGCGCAGGCACGGCCAGCAGAATGAAGGTCTTCGGCGTCAAATTGGCGAGATAGGCTCGCATAACATCCTCTGATTCTAAGTACGGAGAGAACCCCGGAAAGGTTCCCGGTAAGAGTTGCGCGGGAGGGGCGCAGTTAACTGGTAATTGACCACTGGCAACTGGCAACTGCCGGGTGTTATGCTTGCCCCGTCATGGGGATGCAAAGCCTGTTCCGCAAAGTCTTTCTGATCGACCTTCTGCAGGGATTGAAGGTCACGTTCCGCTATCAGGATCCCAAGGAGATCTATACCGAGCAGTATCCCATGGAGCGGCCGCAGGTGGCCGAGCGCTACCGGGGCGCGCCGCGGTTGAATGTCAATCCTGACACTGACGAGACCATGTGCATTGCCTGTGACTTGTGCGCGCTGGCCTGCCCGGAGAATCTGATCGTCGTTTCCAGCGCGCGCAACGAGCACACCCGCCGCAAGGAACTCACCAATTTCACGTACGACCTGAGCCGCTGCATGTTCTGCGGACTCTGCGAGGACGCCTGTCCCGTGGACGCGCTTGAACTTACGCAGGACTTTGAACTCGCCAGCTATACTCGCGAAGGCTGGATATGGGATCGCGAGACGCTGGAAAAAGGGCCACAGCCTACGCAGTATAAGAAGTAGCGCCCAGCGCTTTCCTCACATTTTGTCATTCCGAACCGGGCGATAGTCCGGTGAGGAAACTGCTTTCCCGGACACCCTCATCGCCACCGCTCCTACACCATTGCCGCTCCAAAGGACCGCAGGTTCCTCGCGTGCTTTCAGCGCGCTTCGGAATGACAAGAGTTTAGGGATAGCCGCAAACCATAGGGCTAACGGATGTCACATACACCCTACGCAAAATCGCAATCTCCGGCCTACTTGCCTACTTCCAATACCGCAGCGGCTGAAGCCGACAGTAATTTGGCTCGATTTACGGCACGACTGAAGTCGTGCCCTCCCCGATCCGGATGTCTTTCGGGGAGAGAGTCGAGAACTAGGCTGACGGCTGCTGCTGCGTCATGCAGTGCATGGTGCCGAGTCCCCAGATCAGGTCGCCGGAATAGATTGGTACGACATCTCTTGTGGCGAACAGCGATGACAGCGTGTTCAGGGCTATAAGGTCGTTGGGATCGTTGAACACTGGCACCAGCACGATGCCGTTTGCGATATAGAAATTGGCGTAGCTGGCGGGCAGGCGTCGTTTCTCAAAGACCACGGGGCCGGGCATGGGAATCTCTACGATGTTCAGCGGCTTACCGGCTTGATCGCGCGCGGCTTGCAGACGGCTCAGGTTCTCGCGCAGGGGCTTGTGATTTACGTCTCTAGGATTGCTCTCGACCATGGTGACGACGGTGTCGGCCGATACGAAGCGGGTGAGGTCGTCGACGTGGCCGTGAGTGTCGTCACCGAAGATGCCTTTGCCCAGCCAGATCACGTGGGGGGCGCCGAGGTAGTCGGCGAAGATTTTCTCGTAGTCTTTCCGCGACATGCCTGGATTGCGTTGCTGGACTTTGCTGAGCAGGCATTCTTCGGTGGTTAGGAGGGTGCCTTCTCCGTTTACGTCGATGGAGCCGCCTTCTAGGACTACGCGAGTTCCGCGGTGCACGGGGCGGATTTCTTCGGCACGGGCTGCGTTCGACATCAAGGTTCCGATTTTCTCGTCGTGCCGCCAGTTGGAGTACTTGGCCCAGGCGTTGAAGCGGAACTTTGTGGCGAGAAGCCTGCCCTCAGGGGCTAAAGCCCCAATCTTTTTCTGATGCTGATCGGCGCGACTGAAGTCGTGCCCTTCCCGATCCGAGTCGGGGGCTAAAGCCCCCGGCGGACAGCCAAGGGCGGCTGTCCCCACATGGGCAGTGGTGAAGATGCAGCCGGAGTCGCGAAGCCAGACTCGGTTCGTGGGCCAGCGGTGGAAGCGGACGTTTTTCACTGGCGCGTTGGCTCGCTCCAGTTGCTTACGGGCCTGCTTCTGGGCCGCCGTGTCGTTCACGATTAGTTCGACTCGCTCGCGGCGCGCGAGATTGCGGATGATCTCGGTGTAGACCCAGGGGATGGGCTCGAACTTTCCCGGCCAATCGCCGTGATAGTGCGGCCAGGCTAGCCAGGTTGCTTCGTGCCGCTGCCATTCTGCGGGCATGCGGTAGCCGAGTGCGGCGGGGGTCTGCGCCGCTTGATCCGCCTTTAAAGTATTACTTGAATGTTTGCACTGGGTCACAATTGGCTCTTACAGGCCGTCCAGCAATCGGTTGGAGATAGGGGCGTAGGCATCGATGCGGCGGTCGCGAAGGAAGGGCCAGTTGCGGCGGATGTCCTCGAGGGCCTTCAGGTCGACGTCGCCCATCAGAACTTCTTCGCGGTCGTGCGAAGCTTCGGCCAGCACGCGGCCGAAGGGATCGCAGAAGAAGGATGCGCCCCAGAAATCCAGTCCCTGGCCGAGGGCAGATTTTCCGCGGATGTTGCCGGTCTCGAAGCCTACCCGATTCACGACGGCGACGTAGACCCCGTTGGCGATGGCGTGGGCCCGTTGAATGGTGCGCCAGGCGTCGTGCTGGGCCACGCCGAACTCGGCTTTCTCGGCGGGATGCCAGCCGATCGCCGTGGGATAGAAGAGCACGTGCGCGCCTTGCAGAGCGGTGAGGCGCGCGCCTTCGGGATACCATTGGTCCCAGCAGACCAGCGTGCCGAGGCGGCCGACGCTGGTGTCGAGGGCGCGAAATCCGAGATCGCCGGGGGTGAAGTAGAACTTTTCGTAGTACAGGGGATCGTCGGGGATGTGCATTTTGCGGTAGAGGCCGCACAGTGTTCCGTCGGAATCGAAAATGGCGGCGGTGTTGTGATAGACGCCGGCGGCGCGCTTCTCAAACAACGACGCGATCAGCACCACTGCGTGCTGGCGCGCGGCGGCCGCAAGCTTCTCACTACTGTTGCCGGGAATTGGCTCGGCCAGGTTGAACAGAGAATGGTCTTCGCGCTGGCAAAAGTATTGCGTTTGAAACAGTTCTGGCAGGCAGACTACTTGCGCGCCGCGTCCGGCGGCATCGGCCACGCGTTCGAGAGCCTTCTGAAGATTCTGTTCCGGCTCTGGGCTGCAAGACATCTGCACCAGGGCTACGCGGAATTTGTCAGGGGGCACGCGTTCACTCCTCCGCGAACAATATAGCATTCTGGAAGCGGGCGGTCGGGCTTCGGCAAACCCATTCTTCCGAAGGCTGAGTGCCGCATGGCATCCTTTCGCAATGTTCCTGTAAAGTAATTCTTCGGGATATTTACTAGTTGAGATTGGGAGGCGTCATCTTGAAACACGGCAATCATGGCAACTCGCATCAGGGGAAGGATCATGCGGGACACGCTGGTGACGGCGTGGAGCGTCATCTGCACAATCCGATTGAAGACCGACTGATTCCGCTGGAGCCGATGGATCTGGGCAAAGTGAAGTCGATTGACGGTCTGGTGCGAGCGATGTCGAAGACGGCTTTTACCGGGCGGCAGCTCGGAGAAGCTGCCGACGTGCTGGAGGCGATGGCTCGCGACGAGGAATGTTTCGTGGTGATGACGCTGTCGGGCGCGATGACCGTGGCGAAGCAGGGGCTGATCGTGACCGAGTTGATTGATCGCGGCATCGTCAATGCGGTGGTCTCAACTGGAGCGCTGATGGCACATGGGCTGGTGGAGGCTACGGGGCGCGCACACTTCCGGGCAAACCCGGAGGTCTCCGATGAGGAACTTTACGAGCAGGGTTACAACCGGGTGTATGACACGCTGGAGCCGGAGCAGAATCTCGACGATGTGGAAGAAGTGATGTCGGCGGTGCTCGAGGGTTGGGATCACAACGAGGTGATGTGCTCCTACAAGCTGAATCATGCGATTGGAGCGTTTCTGGCGAAGAATGCGCAGGATCGTGGGATTTTGAAATCGGCGCATGCGAAAGGCGTCCCGGTATTCGTGCCGGCATTCAGCGATTCGGAGATGGGGCTGGACACGGCGCTGAATAATCGTCTTCGGGAATCGACGGGGAGGCACAAGATACGCTTTGATCCCTTCCTGGATCTCGAGCACTTTGCCGCGACTCTATTGCGACAGAAGAAACTTGGGATTCTAACCATCGGCGGCGGGGTGCCGCGCAACTGGTCGCAGCAGTTTGGTCCGTTCTGCGAATTGCGGCACCGGCGGTTGGGTGAGAATATTCCCTTGAAGCGTTACCACTATGGGTTGCGGATTTGCCCCGAGCCGGTTTACTGGGGCGGGTTGTCGGGCAGTCCTTATAGCGAAGCGATATCGTGGGGCAAGTTCGTGCCTCCGGCGGAGGGTGGAAGGTTTGGGGAAGTGTTTGTGGACGCTACCGTTGGGCTGCCGCTGATCGTTGCCGCCGTGTTGGAGCGGCTGGATAAGAAAGGGAACAAAGCGGCCAAGGCGAAAAATACTGCGGTCAAGAGGTAACGGTCTCTGTGCAGTTTCCGGGGGGGCGGCTAGGCGCCAGACCCCGAAGCTGACGAATCGGTAGAAACGAACTGCGCGCTGGCGGCGTCTTCGACTTCATCCGCCGGACGGCCTTCGGCGCGCATCTTGCGGTAGAGCTGAGCCAGGTTGGTTTTCTCTAACACCTGGGATTCTGCCTGTACCCAATCCTGCAAGGCAAAGCCTTCGGTCTGGCCGCGCTTGTCGTACAGTTGCTGGGCGTGCAGCCGGATCTTTCTCTCCAAAAGTTCGGTTATGAGTGCTTGCTGCTTCTGTCTGCGGGTATCGCTGTCCACTACTGTTCCTCTTGCTTAAATAGGGATTTATCTACAGTTCCATGATACTGGAACGCTGTTAACGGAAGGTTACATTTGCGGGGGCTAGGGGGTTACTAAAGTATTATTCTACCACGGGTGCGAGATGAGAAGCGCGTGAGCCCCTCAGGGGCTGAAGCCCATCTTTAGCTGCCCTGATTGGCACGGCTGAAGCCGTGCCCTTCCCGGATCTTTCCCAATCATCGTCCGAGCAGATCCAATCTCAAATCCAACCTCTAATCAAAAATCAGCACTGCCGAGGCGATTACTGTGGTCCACAGCCCGCGCTTGTCGCCGACTGCTGACTGCGTGACGTTTGCCGTGCGGACGATCTTATTGGATAGGCGGTAGATCTGTTTTTTCTCGTCCCAGGAGCGGTCGGGGTCGAATTCGACGTTCAGCGTGGTGGCCAGCATCTCGGCGGCGAGTTCTTCGGCGTATTCGCCGGCGGCGTCTTCGGTCTCGCCGAAGGAGTGATGCTCGCTGAGATATCCGTAGGTGTTCTTGTCAGCGGGAATGGCTACGCCGATGGAGGAGGCGAGGAGGCGGTGCGCTTCGTGAGTGGAGTTTTCGGCTACGACGGCAAACACAACCTCGCCAGGGCTGAGATACTTCACGCCCTCTTTGCGAGCCAGCATCTTGCAGTTCGGGGGAAAGATGGAGGAGACGCGAACCAGGTTTTGAGCTGCGATGCCGGCGTCACGCAGGGCCAACTCGAACGATGTCAACCGCTCGCGGTGTTTTCCGACTCCCTTGGTGAAGAACATCCGCTTGGGAACCATGTCTTTGCCCAACGCTGTTTACCTCCGGCACCAAAAAAATGAGATGGAGAATGCACAATTTAACACAACACTTTGTAAAGGGAAGATGAATTTCATGCAGAAGAGAAAAAATGGCGGGACACCGCTGGCGCGGCTCCCGCCACTGTGCCCGGATTCTTCGGGGGAGGGCCCGGGCAAAAACCGACTTACTCTACCACAACGCTGGCTGGCGTCAACGGCAAGGCGACAATTTTTCGCTTTCGCGAACCCCGGGGAGCTCTCGTCACTTGGCGGTGACTGAGCTGACTTCAATGGTGTCGCCGTTCAAGGTGCCGGTTACTGTGGCATTCTTGCCGGCTTGCTTGTCGAGCACAGCCAGAGCAGCCTTATCGGTGGTGTCCAGGACGTAGATTTTGTCGCCGACTACCAAAGCGAACTTGGAGCCATGAGAAACGCAAGTGCGGGTACACTCCGCAGGGGTGCCTTCACCCTCCATGTGCTTCCTGCCGCACATGGCGTCGCCAACCTCGCCGGTAAAGGTTTGCTTGTGGGCTGCGAGTGCGTAAAGACTCGAAAATGTAGTTGCTGCGAAGATTACCGTTGCCATCGCTGTGAACCACCGCGAACTACGATTCATTCCGTGCTCTCCTTGAGAGACCGTTCCTTGCAGCTTCGGATGCAGCGGCACCGCGGGAAACCGTGCCCTTCCAGAGCCGTTCATTGGGACCGTTTCTAGTTTATGCCGATAGAGTCTTGAAGACGCAATTAGTGAAAAATTTCGCGCCTCCGGTGGATTCGCTTCACTGCGGCGCTTTGGCCGTGTATTGCAGGTCGACGTCTACCGTCTTCTCGCGAGTGATAGCGGTCACGTGAGGATCAACCTCCCAGTCGAGGGTGGGGGGAAGCAGCTTTCTGGCCAGCGGCAGGAACTGTTTGAGGTAGGTGGCATCGTAGACATCGCCGGGGCGGAGCTTCCACACGGCCCTCAGTCTGGCCGTCAGATTGTTGTCGATCCCGCGAAATTCGAGCTCACCCATATGGTAGAGGGAACCCTCGTTGACCCTAAGGTGATAAGACGCAGTTCCGGCAGGGTCGTCAAATTCGGCCTCTGCCTTGATGGTGGCCGTGACATAGCCTCGTGAACCGTAGAGTTCCTGGACGGCTCGCAAGTCGTCCTCCAGTTGAACCGTATTGGCCGTTTGTCCCGCCTTGGCGTGGAGGAGCGGCTGCAGCGTGTCGGTGGGAATCTCTTCGTTGCCGGACCAATCCCAGCTGGTGAGCTTGTACTGGATGCCGGGCGTGACAGAAAAGGTGACGTCCACGAGGGTTATCGGCTGTTTATTATCGGTTGACTCCGAGGCTGCTGGTTTCACGACTTTGGGTTGCGGCGGAGCGCATGAGGCTTTGAGGTATCCGCGCTCGCGGTAGATGGGCAACAACGTATGCTCGATGAACGCATTCAGCAGCGGAGTACCGTATTCGCGATCGGAGAATTTCTCCGCCCCAGCTTGAAGCAGGGGTAACTCGCTTGCTCCCGCACCGCTGAACTCGATGTGGCGGACGCGAATGCTCACGCCGGAGACGCTATAGTCGATCGACTCGAGCCGCTCGCTCTTGCCGTTATTGCGCAGGTATTCGACATGTCCCGGGATGCCGTTCTCGACCAGCGCGGCCTGAAGCACGTCCGAGACTTCGTCAGGCAAGCGTCCCGTGGCGGGCAATTCTCCCTTGAAGAGCGCAACGTGTTCATGCACCTTCCTTCGGAGTTCTTCGTCCGTGAACCAGACGAAGTCGACAAAGCGGGCAGGGATAAATTTGTCGGCGTCGGCGACCTGAAACTCAAGTTTGGTGCCGGCTGACGAGTAGGAGTAGGTGAACTTGATGTCGCTGAAAGCTCCGCTCTCGCCGAGTTGGCGGGCTGCCTTGCGGAAGTCCTCCTCATGGGCGACCGTCCCAACCGGCAATCCACTGGCGGCGGCGACCTCCTCCTGGGTAAAGCGCTTACTACCTGTCACGTTGACCGCGATCAGCTTGTAGGCGGTAGGAGGCAGAGGCGCTGTGCCGGCGGCGGGCTGGGTCTGAGCCTTGGCGTTAAAGCAGAACACGGCGACGAGCAGGCAAGAGAGCAGCCAACGCGGCAGAAATCCTGGGAGGAGTGTCTTCATCTACTTCGATCTGGAAGTCTTTACATCGCTGGATTTGTGCTTCTTGGCAATCTCGATGAACGCGAGCGCGGCGCGGCTGAGAGCCTTGTCTTTGCGGAAGACCAAGGCCAAATCTCGCCTCAGTTGGGCATCTGCCATGGGAATGGCCACAAGGACTCCGGCGCGAACGTCATCCTGCACGTTGGAGCGAGCGATGAAACCAACTCCCACGCCGGCCGCCACAAAGCGTTTGAGCAATTCGCTGGAGTCAAGTTCCATACTGTAGTTCGGCTTCAACCGGCGCTCGCGAAACAGTTCGTCCAGCGCGTCACGTGTGTGGCCGCCCTTGGGAAGAACCAGCGGATACTTTGCCAGGTCTCCCACGGGAGCTGACTTCATTTTACCCAGCACGTGGCCTGGCGGGGCGATAATGACCAGCTCATCCTGATGGATGAGGACTACGGTGAGGCGGTTGTCTTTGACAGGCAAGGAGACCACGCCGAAATCGACGGAGTTGTCGGTAACCGACTCGAGAATCTTGGCGTAGTCGGCACGCTTGATGTTGACCGAGACGTCGGGATATTGCTTTTTGAAATCGGCAAAGACCTCGGGGAGGATGTGCAGGCAAGTGCCTTCGTTGGCCCCTACAGTGATGGCGCCGCGGGGGACGTGCTCCATCTCAGCGAGGGAGGTGAGCATGGCTTTACGGGCGTCCAGCGTATCCTGCACGTATTTCTGGAAGGCCTTGCCAGCCGCCGTGAGAGAGACCTTGCCGCCAGAACGGTCAAAGAGCTTGGCGCCGACCTCGTCCTCGAGGGCTCGAATCTGGGAGGAGATGGCGGGCTGAGTGCGGAAACGCTTCTCCGCTGCCCGGGAGAACGAGGCATGACGCGCGACCTGGAGAAACGATTCGAGCTGGTCAAAGTCCATGGGCAGTTGCCGTGAATCAGTCGCCAGTTGCCGGCTACCAGTTACCAGTAACGCCGGATCCAATCTCAAGACTACGGAGCACCCGTCTCTGGTAGTGTCGCGACCGAATTGTAGCAGGGCGGTTAACTGTATACAGGCGCTCGGAAGTGTCCGATGCGGCTGAGGCATCAGGGCAAGAGCCGATAGAGACATAGCTGGACGCGCCTCTATCGGCACTCTCAAGGAAGGATTAGTTTTTCAACTGCTTCTCGATCGCCGAGATCACTTCGTTCGAATCCGGTGTGACCGCGGGTTCGAAACGCTGCACTACGTTGCCGTTGCGGTCGACCAGGAATTTGGTGAAGTTCCACTTGATCTCGCCCGCAATGCCAGGTCCGGTGTCTTTGGTCAGGAACGTGTAGAGCGGAGACTGGTCGGCGCCTTTGACTGAGATCTTCGAATATATGGGGAAGGTGACGCTGTACTTGCGGGTGCAGAATGTCTTGATCTCTTCATTGGTTCCGGGTTCCTGGGCGCCGAAATTGTTGGCCGGGAAGCCGAGAATCACGAAGCCCTTGTCTTTGTACTTCTCGTAGGTTGATTCCAGCGCGCTGTACTGGGGAGTGTAGCCACACTGGCTTGCCACGTTGACCACAAGAACCACTTTGCCCTTGTAGTCCGCCAGCGGTGCGGGCTTGCCATCGATGGAATTGAGTGTGAAGGTGTAGATTCCTGCCGCGGCAAATAACGATCCGGCCATGATCAGCAACGCTCCGGTTAGAAGATAGCCACGAATGGTAAAGAAAAACTGAAGATACGAAGATCTCATTTGTCACTCCTGACCGGGCTTATACAATATGACGCCGCGCAAGCGACGTGCTCGGACTGATGGGATCGCTGGAGTGAGGATACTGGGCGCGATGGAACGCCGCAAGCGCGCAGTTTGTAAAATTTCTGTCCTTGCCGGTTATCCCAGCTTGCCAGCCGCAGTCAGCGGACCATGGGAATGGAGGTGCTGAGCGGGGTTTGCTTGACGACCCTTCCTACAAGCTTGAGGGCCTTGGCCGATTCGTGCTGGTGGGGCATCTCGTGGTGAGTTACGTCCATCAAGCCTTCCTCAACGGCATCAAGAGCCTGACAAGAGCGTTCCAGGACGGCCAGCAGATACTTCTGGGCGATAGGGCGATCGGCGGGATGAATAAGCTCCCACCAGCGACGGATCGAGTCCTGAACCTCGACCTCGTTTTTCTCACCCACGACAAGGGCGTCAATTAGCCGGTAGACCTTGCTCTTGATGGCCTGGTACGAGACAGACACTTCCTGGGGCATAGGGTTTCCGGGGTTACTAATCTAAATGGATTAGCAATCGGCCAGCCAAACCGTAGATGCTTGCAGCGTAAGTCCTTTCGGCAGCAGAGCCGAGCTAGTAATCCTACGAATGGAATAAATCGGAATTGTGGATATGAATTCTGGAAGCAGGAAACCAAGGCTGCCGTCTTCTCGGTCTCCGGCGTGTGACCCGAGTTCACATCCTCTGGTACTGGCGCCGGCATCGGCACTCTCGCCGTTGGCAGGTTACAATGCTCCGCTCGACTACGGCCGTTGCCTGATATCTTCGATGCTCGACCTGGCAGGCGAGTCTTCGAAGATGGGACGCCTGGGTATCCAGTGCGAGACTTTCTTATACTACGTGCAAATTCTGGAGGACGGATGAAAAGGTTGGCGTGGATTCTTGCTTTTCCGGTTCTGGTTTCGGTATTAGGCGGGGCGCAGAGTGCGCCGCCTGCGCGCAGTGCTCAGGAGGACGAGGCCCAGCCGCGAATGTTCCTTCCCCGTGACATGTTCTGGGGATGGGCGCAGTTTGACTTGGCGCCACCGCACAACGAAATCGACCCCAACATTTGTGCCGGCAACGCCGGGCAGTACGGGGGCGTGAATGCTCCGTGCAGCATGTTTGCGCGTTACATGCTGTCTGGAATGCTCGAGGTGCGGCCCTTTGGCCGGGGGCAGTTGCGGCGCTTCATGGTGTTTGGCGCGCCGTCGTTCCTCTTTGGCAAAACCATCCCACAGACGCTGTACACCTGGTCGCCGGATGCGATTGGTATCGAGCACTCGTGGGGAGTAGGAATCTTCATCGCAAAGGGGTTTGAGTTTCGCGTGACCCAGCACTTTCTGTTCGATCGCCTGGGCGCGCGCGACACCAATCTTGGTCCGGCCGATCAAGGCAATAACGGACCGTGGGGGCGCTACATGACGGTGGGGGTGCGCAAGTCGTTCGGGACGAGACGATGGTGAGGGCTTCCTTCTATAATGAAAAGTTTCCAAAGCTATGTGGAACTCTTAGGGAGGCTAAAGCAATGGCGGGCTCTTATAACGGCGTGGCAGTGCCGTCTGACGGAAAGAAGATTGGCTATGCCAGTGGGAAATACGATGTTCCGGATAATCCGGTTGTTCCGTTCATCGAAGGTGACGGAACGGGGCGCGACATCTGGAAGGCATCGCGGCGCGTGTTCGACGCGGCCGTGGAGAAAACTTACAAAGGAAAGCGTCGTGTCGCATGGTATGAGGTGTTTGCCGGGGAGAAGGCGAAGGCAAAGTTCGATACCTGGCTGCCTGATGATACTGTGGACGCGGTCCGCGAGTTTCGCGTTGCCATCAAGGGTCCGCTCACTACGCCCGTCGGCGGCGGCATTCGGTCCCTCAATGTGGCGCTGCGGCAGATTCTGGATCTCTATTGCTGTGTCCGCCCGGTGAAGTACTACAAGGGCGTGCCCTCGCCGGTGAAGCATCCCGATCGCATGGATGTGGTCATCTACCGCGAGAACACCGAAGACGTTTACGCGGGAATCGAATGGGAAGAGGGAACTGCGGAGTGCGCCAAGCTGATCGAGTTTCTCAACAAGGACATGCTGAAGGGCGGCAAGAAGCAGGTTCGGCTGGATTCAGGCGTGGGCATCAAGCCGATATCAGTGACCGGAACCAAGCGGCTGGTTCGCATGGCGATTCGTCATGCGCTGGAGACGGGCCGGAAGAGTGTGACGCTGGTGCACAAGGGCAACATCCAGAAGTTTACCGAAGGCGCGTTCCGCAAATGGGGATACGAGTTGGCCACCGAGGAGTTTCGCGACAAAGTTATCACCGAGCGTGAGAGCTGGATCGTCGACAACAAAGACAAGAATCCGAATCTTACCGTGGCACAGAATGCTGAGCTGGTCGAGCCAGGGATGGAGTTCGCTCCGCCGGCCTTTCGCGTGGCTGTGCAACAGGAAGTGAAAGACGTCCTCGACCGCATCTATGCCATGCACGGCAACGGACAGTGGAAGAAGAAGATCATGATCAACGACCGCATCGCCGACTCGATCTTCCAGCAGGTGGTGACCCGGGCGGATGAATACTCGGTGCTGGCTTGCCCCAACCTGAACGGAGATTACATTTCGGACGCTTGTGCGGCGCAGGTCGGTGGGCTGGGCATCGCTCCGGGCGCGAATATTGGCGATGGCTACGCCATCTTCGAGGCCACGCACGGCACGGCTCCGAAGTACGCTGATAAAGATGTGATCAATCCCGGTTCGGTGATGCTGTCTGGCGTAATGATGTTTCGCTTCCTGGGATGGAACGAAGCCGCCGATCTGATCGAAGGCGGGATGGAACGCACCATTCTCGAGAAGAAAGTTACGTATGACTTCGAGCGGCTCATGGAAGGTGCAACCAAGGTTAAGACCAGCGAATTCGCGGATTGCATCATCGAGAACATGGGCGCCGCGGTTTTGGCTGGGGCAAGATAACACCTTAAACACAGGGGACGCAGAGGAGCACAGGGTAAGTCTGTTCCTCGTGAGTTCTACCCTGTGTGCCCCAGTGTCCTCTGTGTTGAAGATTTTCATGCTTTTCCGGAAAGGACTTATTCATGCGCAAGAAAGTAACGATCGTAGGTTCCGGCAACGTCGGGGCAACGGCGGCTCACTGGATCGCCTCGAAAGAGTTGGCCGATGTTGTGCTCATCGACATTATCGAAGGCGTCCCGCAAGGCAAGGGGCTGGATTTGCTCGAGGCCATGCCCATTGAGAAGCGCGATTCCTTCATCACCGGCACCAACGACTATAAAGATACGGCGAATTCCGACGTCGTCGTCATTACGGCGGGTATCCCCCGCAAACCGGGCATGAGCCGCGACGATCTGCTCAACACGAATTACGGCATCATGAAGGCGGTGGTGGGCGAAGTGGTGAAGTATTCGCCGGGCTGTATTTTGATTGTGGTCTCGAACCCGCTGGATGCCATGTCGCAGGCGGCCTACAAGCTGAGCGGATTTCCGCGCGAGCGCGTGATCGGCATGGCTGGCGTACTGGATTCGGCACGCTTCCGCGCCTTCATCGCCGGCGAGCTGAAAGTTAGCGTGGAGAACGTGACGGCGTTTGTGCTGGGCGGACACGGCGACACGATGGTTCCCCTGCCACGCTATTCCACGGTCGCGGGGATTCCGATTACGGAGTTGATTGAGAAATCTAGGCTCGAAGCTTTGGTGCAGCGTACCCGCGACGGCGGAGCGGAGATCGTGAAGTATTTGAAGACTGGCTCGGCTTACTACGCACCGTCGGCAGCGGCGACGGAGATGGTCGAGGCGATTCTCAAGGACAAGAAAAAGATTCTGCCTTGCGCCGCGTATTTGCAGGGTGAGTACGGGATCAGCGGACTCTACGTGGGCGTGCCGGTGAAGCTGGGCGCGAAGGGGATTGAGCAGATCATTGAGATCAAGCTTACGGCGGAAGAGAAGGCTGGGCTGGATAAGAGCGTAGCAGCGGTGAAGGAGTTGGTGGGCGTGATCGGAGTGTAGTAAGATGCTTCGTGCTATGAAAGATCAAACCACGAAGTGAAAGAAATCGGCATTTCCGAATTTCGGGCCAAGAGTTCCGCCGTTGTCGAGCAGGTGTGCAAGACGCGCCAACCGACTCGAGTGACCGCTGATGCCGGGGAGGAAGAACTAGGCGCGAAGAGGTCATGCGCTTCAAAAGCTTACCTTAGACGCCAAAAATCGGACACATTTTCAACGATTAACGGCACGACTGAAGTCGTGCCCTTCCCAATCCCATCCCTTTAGGTTCAGCACTCTTTCTACACCTTCTCGATCGTTACCTTCTTCACCACAACGTTCTTGTTCGGCTTATCCTGACGGCCCCGCGGGACTTCGGAAATCTTCTTAACAATGTCCTGACCCTCGAAAACCTCACCGAAGATCGTGTGCTTGCCGGTCAGCCACGTTGTGGGCGCGACGGTGATGAAGAACTGCGAGCCGTTGGTGTTGGGCCCGGCATTGGCCATCGCAAGCTTCCCCGCCTTGTCGAGCTTGTGGGGCGAGCCCTTTGTCTCGTCTTCGAACTGGTAGCCGGGACCTCCCATGCCGGTGCCTTGCGGGTCGCCGCCTTGGATCATGAAGTCGGGGATCACGCGATGGAAGATCGTGCCGTCATACAGGCGGTCTTTGGATTTCTTGCGGGTCAAGGGATGGGTCCACTCGCGTTTGCCTTCGGCGAGTTCCACAAAGTTCGCTACGGTTTTGGGCGCGTCTTTTTCAAAGAGGCGGCAGACGATGTTGCCTTCGCTGGTTTCAAAGGTGGCGTAAAGTCCGGGTTGGCGGGTCATGGGGTCCTTTCAGTCGTTGGTCGTTAGTTGTTGGTCGTTCGCGATGCCGATTACAACGCGCCTGGCTTCGCCGCGGCGGCTGTCCCACATGGGTCAGTTCTGACTTGCCGCTGGCTTCTGCGCCGCCGCTGCGGGCTTGGCCGGGTTCGCGGGTTTGGCTGCGGGCGCGGCCGCTGCGCCGCGGGAAATCGTGATGTGAACAATCTTGACTGGACGAAATGGACGGTCATTGCTGGGGTCGGTGGCCATGTGCGCGATTTGTTTCACCAGCACCACAGTGGCTTCGTCGCACTGGCCAAAGATAGTGTAGTTCCCGTTGAGATGCGGCGTGGCAACTTCGGTGATGAAGAACTGCGAACTGTTGGTGTTGGGGCCGGCATTGGCGTAGGCCAGACGGCCCGGTCGATCGAAGAGCAGATCGGAGGATACTTCGTTCTTGAACTTATCGACGGGGTCCGGACCCGATCCCGAGCCCGCAGGATCGCCGCCCTGGATCATAAAGCCGGCAATGACGCGATGAAAAATGGTCCCGTCGTAGAACGGGACGCCATGCTTCGTCGTTCCCTTGACTGTCTTCCAGTCTTTGGTTCCGCTGGCAAGACCGATGAAGTTCTCGACACCGATAGGAGCCTTGTCGGGGAACAGGGTACAGGTCAGCTTGCCCACGGTGGTTTCGATGATCGCGGTAGGCTTGCCCGGGGCTGCATGGACGGCCGGTTTGGCCGCGGTTCCTGGCTTGGCCGCAGGGGCGGCCTGGGTGCTCGATTGCGCGAAACCGGCAACCCCACACATTGAAAACAGAGCGAGAGTTATGAAGACGTTACGCATGATTCCTCCTTGCTGGTGGCATCGTGCCGCGTGGTTCCCGGCAACGTTGCATTGTACGACAGCCCAGGCAGCAACGGGACGCCGAAGCGCGAGGAAAGCGCGACCATCGAGTAACGATCAGCGGAGAGCTGCGAGGCCCTGCTCAATGCACGTCTGCAGTAGCTCACTGGTGTCGATCACAGTCTTAGGTAATGAGATGGCCTCGAATCGGGATTTCACTTCAAGATAAAGCTGGAAGTCACGATTCCCCGCGGGATGTGCTCCCGGCGCGGCTTGCTGCTCGATGCGCTGCCTGGAAACTTCTTCCGCGCACACGCACTCGAGGATGCGCCAGCTCTGGTGGAGACCAGCGACTGCGTTCACGACGTTCTCGATCTGATAGCGCCTCGAGAACGGACGCCCATCGAGGAAGATACAGCGAGTCGGGTCCGGCCGCAGGAGATAGCCAGAAGTTTCCAGGATGACCTGCAGGCAGAAGTCATCCTGCCGGGAGGAGTATTCGATTTCGTCACGAGAAAAGAGCGCGTGACGAATCTCGTCTTTGCCGATCACTCGACCAGAGGTTCGAATGGCCAGTTCGCGGGCAATTGTGGTTTTTCCTGTACCAGGAAGGCCAGCCATGAGGACGATCATGATCGGACTGAAATTATACGAGGGGGACTATTATGAGGGTAACTATTCGGCGCGGCTGTCAGCAGTGATGGTCGTGGGTTCAGGGCGTTCCATGGGAACGATGTCCTGCGTCTCGCGCCAATCGGCGTAGTGGCCCGAAACCATGATGTGGAAGACCCATTGGCGGCGCTCTTCTTCGGGCTCAACCAGGCCGAGCGCTTTCATATAGAAGAGGTAATGCTCCATCCAGTGAATCTGTTCCTGGGTCATGCCGCGGCGTTGCAGATCGACGGTGAGGCCAGCGAGATGGGACGACGCGGTTTCACCCTCGGCCGGAGCCGCATTCCGATTGTGCCGGCGAAGTTTTTTCTGGACCTTCACCGTACGCACCGCGGAGTTCACCTGAATCTGTTCGTGAAAGCGGTTGTAGTAGGCCTGCGCCAGGTCCTGAACAAAATCGCGGGTCCAGGGACGGCAATACCGGCGCGAAGAATCGAGGCGCGGATCAAAACGCAACGACTCACCGGCGACGATAGGCTGGAGCGCTCCGCTGGCCTTCAGAGCTTCGAGTTCGTCGTCGTCCTGAATGCGCGGCAATTCCAGCCGGTCAACTTCCGCGTTCTGCACCAAAAGAGATTCGTGCGACGGACGGAACATCGGATTCCACAACGTCCAGTGCAGCCGGTGGAAGCGGTGATGCCGAACCGGCTTACGCACAGCGGTGCTCGTCGCGGCAAAAAGCGGGGCGCACACGCAAGCCAGCAACGAAATCAGAATCATCCGGCGTTGTAATCTCAATTTCAATAGAGTTCCGTAGTCTTCCGTGCGGCTTAATCCCACAACCGTCCGGACATTGTAAGGCATCGTGTCAAGCGGCCCAACCATCGACCGCAGCCCGAGTGTTACCGGCGTTACCAAGGTTTCTAATCCGGCTCTAATTACCCCTGGTTACCGGCGATCAAAACACGACCACTCACGAGTTATAGTGGCACGCAGAGGGCCGTTGCCGAGACCGCTCAAAGAGCTAGGCTATGTGCGACCTGGGCAACAAGTTAGCATTGTGCGGGAAGAGACAGGCTTGTCCTGTTGTGGCGGGAGTGACAAAAATCATTGTCGGAAAAGGTCACCAATGGCCTGTTTCATGACAGCGCCGCCTACTTCCGAGATGGAGCGGGTCAACGGGATATCCTTAGGGCAGACTTCCACGCAGTTCTGTGCGTACCCGCACTCCTGGATGCCGCCGTCGCCCATCAGCGCCGCGAGCCGCTCGCGCTGCAGCGCCTTGCCGGTGGGATGGGTGTTGAACAGCCGCACCTGCGCGATGGTGGCCGCGCCCACGAAGCCGGTGTCTTCGTTGAACTGCGGGCAGGCCTCCATGCAGCAGCAGCAGGAGATGCAGCGGGAAATGGGATAGGCCTGCTCTTGCTCTTCCGCGGTCATGCGCGGGCCGGGGCCGAGGTCGTAAGTGCCGTCGATCGGAACCCAGGCTTTGACGGCTTTGAGATTCTCGAAAATCACGCTGCGGTCGGTGGCGAGATCGCGGACGACGGGGAACTTGGAGAAAGGTTCGAGCTTAACGGGCTGCTCGAGATTATCAATCAAGGCGGAGCAGGCCATGCGGGCGCGGCCGTTGATGAGCATGGCGCAGGAGCCGCAGACTTCCTCCAGGCAATTCGAGTCATAGGTGATGGGCGACGTGGCCTTGCCCTCACGGGTCACGGGGTTGGCGGCGATCTCCATGAGCGAGGAGATCACGTTCATGCCCGGATGGT
>OCZU010000283.1_pt1 | contig 36041 bp, 35 predicted proteins | sample 1539001 | NCBI WGS metagenome assembly OCZU01 (sample SAMEA3539306, study PRJEB22396) | soil metagenome | biome: tundra; feature: field; material: soil | place: USA | collected 2010-05 | depth 0.15 m | reverse complement strand
CGTTCGCATGGTACCGCCGGACCTTCGGTCACGGGCGTCTCCGATCGAACGGTTCAGAGGCCTGAGAAGACTCGGTAGCGCATTCTCCTGTCCACGGCCGCGGCTCGCGCGATGCGCCGCGCATGGATGGGGCCGAGCCGGATCTGACCGCTGAACGGGCCCCACATGCCACAGAAGTACAGGCGCGGCGCGCGCGGGTGTTCGGGAGCGCCCGAGTGGTGGATGGGCACACCCTCATCGCTGAGCACCCCAAGATCGCCGACCAACGATTCGAGGCCTCGGCGATACCCGGTCGCGCAGATCACCGAATCGGGACGCAGACGAGCGCCATCGACGAGCACGACATCATCGCCGTCGAACCGCTCCACGGGCCCGACCACGCGTGCCTCACCCCGCTTGATCGCGCTGACAAACCCGTCATCAATCGCGGGGCTTCGGCCGTGCTGTCGATGGTTCGCATACACACCACTGGGTGCCCGAGGGATGCCGTAGCGGCTCAGGTCGCCGAAGGTCACTCGCTGTGCGATGCGAAATATCGCATCAGCCAGCTTCTCGGGCAGATGATCGCCGAGGTAGACGAGCACCGGCTGCCCGGGAATGCCCTTGAGGTCTCGTGCCGCAATGTTGGGCGGCGTCCGCATTGACATCGTGACCCGTGCGCCGGCCCTGACCAGATGACTCGCAATATCGAAACCCGAGTTGCCTGCGCCCACGACCAGGACGTCCCGCCCTGCATAGGCGCTGGCGTTCGCAAACTGCGATGAGTGCATGAGCGCCTTCCGGTACGTGCCGGCGCCAGGCCACGACGGCATGTCAGGAACCGTGTCCCAACCGGTGGCGATGACGAGATACCGGCAGAGCATCGCGCGCGTCGGAGTCTCGAGTCGCCACAGGTCGCCGTCGTGATGGACCCCGAGCACCTGCGCCGCGAAATGCACGGAGACCTCACGGCACCGCGCAAACGATTCCAGATACGCGACCACGTCGTCCCGGCTTGGATACCGTCCGTAGCTCCGTGGCATGCCCCGACCCTGGAGCTTCGACATCGGTCGCCAGGAGTTGAGCCGGAGTTCGGCGTAGCGCGAGCGCCAGCTCATGCCGACGCCATCGCCCCTCTCCAGGACGACGGTCTCGAATCCGCGGCCCTGGAGCGCAACAGCGGCTGCCAGCCCCGCTGACCCGGCACCGACGACGATCGCCTGGTGGCGCTCGAGCGTCCGATGTATGGCAGCGTTGTTTGACGGACCGCCAGTGGGTGACCGCGGAGTGGCGCGCACCGGGTGCGCGGCCATGGGATCGGCGGTCGCGGACACCTGCATCATGAGCGCCACCATATCGGCGACCGGTGGGCACGTCGATGGAGCCAGCACCCGAGGCTCCGAGGTGGCAGCACCCCCGCCCGTCGGGAAATCCGCGGGGCCTCTACTTGGCCAGCAGGGTCGCGATGACGTTGATCGTGGTCGCAATGACGACAACCCCGAACAGGTACGACAGGAGCGCATGGCGTATTGCGGTCATGCGTATCGCCTTCGCGTTCAGGTCGGTGTCAGAGACCTGGAAGGTCATCCCGATGGTCAGCGCGACGTACAGAAAATCCCTGAAATCCGGGAGGTCATCGGCATGGAAGTCGATGCCGCCGTTATGCGCGTAGTACAGGCGGGCGTATCGCAACATGAACACGACGTGAACAGCCGCCCAGGAAAGCACGACGCTGACCACCACGAGCGTCGTGATGAGGGATTTGACCGCCCCGTGCGTGGCGCCCGCGGCGACCAGGGCGAACGCGACGCTCACCAGGCTCGCGATATTCGCGCCCACGAGGATCGCCTCTGACGCGGTGCGGGAATCGTCCTCACTGACCGCGTGCCGCTTGGTTGCCGCGGCATCCTTCCCATGGATGCCGAGATAGACGATCGCGATGAACACCGCGGAGGTGAAATCCCAACCGACGAGAACCGCAACCTGCCATTCAGCGAAGACGAACGCAACCGTGAAGGCGACGATCCCAATCGCCAGGCACAGCAGAAGCCGGTTCCGCGCGTTCACCGGCGCGAGTGTCGCACGAGCCCGATGCGACTGACCGCGGTCGACGAGCAGGCGCCGAGACCCCCGGCGCTCGAGCGCGCGCTCACCGCGGTTCTCCAATCACGGGACCGACGGCCCCTGGTACACGGAATGTAGGCTTTCTGCCACAGCACCAGCGGACCAGCGCCGAGAGGCTTTCGAGTGTCATCAAAGTGACCAAGCAACAGGCACCGACGCAGCCCCCCTACGCACAGATCGTGGCGGCGATCGAGGACCTCCCCGGCCTCGAGAACTTGAGCGAGTGGCTCGTCAACGCCCTCGCTCCGATCACCAAGCGGCAGAAGCTCATGGACCTGCTTCACGGCCGCCTGCTCGGACATGCCTTGCACCCGGCGCTGAGCGATCTGCCAGTGGGGATGTGGGCCAGCGTGCCATTGCTCGACCTGGTCGGCGATCGGCGCGGCGCCACGATGCTGACCGCCGTCGGATGCGTCGCGGCGGGTGCGACCGCTGCCACCGGCACCGCGGACTGGTCGGTAACCTACGGACGTGATCGGCGCCTCGCACTGGTGCATGGGCTCGCCAACGCGGCAGCCTTGGCGCTGCAACTCGGCTCGCTGACCGCGCGACTGAGCGGAAGGACCGGGCGCGGACGGTTGCTGTCAATTGCCGGCCTCGCCGTTGGAGGAACGGCGGCGTATCTCGGCGGCGACCTTGTGCTGGATCGGGCGCTCACGGTCAACCACACCGCGTTTCTGTCGGGTCCGGGCGAGTGGACCGATGTCGCCGCCGACTCCGACGTGACCGAGGGAACGCTGACCGCCGTGGACGTCGACGCGCGCAAGGTCCTGCTCACTCGCGTGGCCGGCAAGGTATGCGCACTCGAGAATACCTGCACGCACGCCGGCGGCCCTCTCAATGAAGGCACGGTCGAGGACGGCGAGGTGGTCTGCCCATGGCACGGCTCGCGTTTCCGTCTGAGCGACGGGGCCGTGCTCGGTGGGCCGGCGACGTTTCCACAGCCGCAACTCGAAGCGCGAAAGATGCGCGGTCGCATCCAGATTCGGGGCCGCAAAGGCTGATACGTTCGCGGCCCGCCCATGTGCAATCCCTGCCCTGTATGACGTGATGTGGTGAGAGGAGCCGCCTTCGGGCGGCTCCTCGTCCACCGTCGCCCGAGCCCTACACTTCCTCAACGATCAGCCTGCACTCACAAAGCAGGAAACCCTGCGAGGAGGACGCCTTGCCAGGATCCCCCGACCCCGAGATGGGTGCGCTCGCCCAACCGGTCCTCAGCCCGCTGACCGGCGCGGCGATCTTTCTGGTGGTGGCCATCGAGGCCGGCGGTGAGGCGACGGTCCGCGAGCTGCTCAGTGACTGCGCAGGCCTGCAACGAGCGGTCGCCTTCCGCCTCCCGGACGGCGAGCTCACGTGTGTGGTCGGCGTGGGATCCGACGCATGGGATCGTTTGTTCAGCGGACCGCGCCCGGCGGAGTTGCGTCCGTTCCCCGCACTCGTCGGGGACAAGCACCGCGCCGTCTCCACCCCGGGTGACCTGCTCTTTCACATCCGGGCCAAGCAGATGGATCTCTGCTTCGAGCTCGCCGGACAGATCACGGAGCGGCTACGCGGCGTGGTCTCGGTCGTCGACGAAGTCCACGGATTCAAGTATTTCGACGAGCGCGACCTCCTCGGCTTCGTCGATGGAACCGAGAACCCGACCGGTCGGGTCGCACACGACGCGGTGATCATCGGCGACTCCGACGCCGGCTTTGCCGGAGGGAGCTATGTCGCGGTTCAGAAATACGTGCACGACCTCGACGCGTGGAACGCGCTGCCGGTCGAAGCACAGGAGCGGGTGGTCGGGCGCACCAAGCTCTCGGACATCGAGCTCCCCGACAATGTCAAACCCAGCAACTCGCACGTGGCCCTCAACGTGATCACCGGCCCGGACGGAGCGGAAATCAAGATCCTCCGCGACAACATGCCGTTCGGCAACGTCGGTCGCCGCGAGTTCGGCACCTACTACATCGCCTATGCCAACACCCCGCGCGTCACCGAACGGTTGCTCACCAACATGTTCATCGGTGAACCACCGGGTAACTACGACCGAATCCTCGATTTCTCCACCGCCGTCACCGGCACGCTGTTCTTCGTGCCCTCGCAGGATTTCCTGGACGCGCTGCCGGATCCTCCGGCTGCGAGATCCTGACGGCGAGGTCCTACGCAGCGCGGAGTTTCACGTGGCGACGGTTGAGCTCCCCAATGCTCTGGACGCCGAGGAGCTGCATCGTCCGGCGCATCTCGCGCAAGAGAATGGCCGTTGCGCGCTCGACGCCCGCCTCTCCTCCTGCCATGAGCCCATACAGGTACGCTCGGCCGACCAGCACGTTTCGCGCCCCGAGGGCGACCGCAGCCACGATGTCGGCCCCACTCATAACCCCGGTGTCCATCCAGATCTCGGTTCGATCGCCGACCGTGTCGACGGCTTCCGCGACGAGACTGAGAGGCACCGGCGCTCGATCCAACTGACGCCCTCCGTGGTTGGATAGAACGATCGCGTCCGCACCCGCATCCGCCATCCTGGTTGCGTCCGCAACCGACTGGATGCCCTTGATGATCAGCGGGCCCTGCCAGCGGGTCCGCACCCACTCGAGGTCGGCCATGGTCATGGTGGGATCGAACAGCTCGTCGATCAACTCAGCGATGGTGCGGTCCCAGCCCTCAAGCGACGCGAACCTCAGCGGCGCGGTCGTGAGCAGGTTCGCCCACCACGCGGGATGCGTCGCGATGTCGGCGAGCGTCTTGACGGTGAGCGTCGGCGGGATCGAGAACCCGTTGCGAACATCGCGTAGGCGATTCCCTGCAACCGGAACGTCGACGGTCAGCATGAGCGCCTCGAACCCTGCCGCCCATGCGCGCGACATCAGCTCCTCGCCGGCAGCGCGGTCCTTCCATACGTAGAGCTGAAACCATTTCCTCGCTGCGGGGCCGGCGGCGGCCACGTCTTCGATCGACGTCGTTGCCATTGTTGAGAGCGTATAGGCAATCCCGTACCGCTCGGCGACCCGCACGACGGCGCGCTCCCCTTCGTGGTGCATCAGGCGCGTGAAGCCAGTGGGAGCGAAGGCAAACGGCGCCGCCGTCGGGCGCCCCAGGACGGTCGCGCTCGTGTCGGGAGCGGACACGTCGTGCAGCACCGATGGCGAGAACTCCAGCGTCTGGAACATCCGGCGTGCACGGCGCAGGCTGATCTCGCCTTCGGCCGCACCATCGGTGTAATCGAAAGCGGCGCGCGGAACGCGCCGCTTTGCAGCGCTCCGGAGATCGGCGATGGTCGCGGCCTTCGCCAGCCGACGCGTGGTCGAGTTCAGCTCGAACGGTCGGGTGCGGAGCAGTGGCCTGATCTCGGCCCACTTCGGGAACTGGCGCTCGGACATGCGTGTGATTAAACCCGTGTCCGGACCTATGATCAGATTTGAGCAGAGACGGCGGGATCATCGCTCCAGACTTCGAACGCTGTCGCAAGACCGGCGACGAGGCGCCCGAAACTCCGATCGATGTCCACGGGCAACCCGAAGCCGCCGGCCGACTCCAGGGTCACGAACCCGTGGAGCGAAGCGCGCAGTCCCCGGATCGCGTCGACTGCGTCGTCGTCGCGCAGGTTGTATCCGGCCATGACATCGAACGCGACCTGCACCGCCTCAGCGCTCGCAAACTCGTCGTCAGCATCCCCGGGCACCGGCGCGCGTTGCGCGGCCGCGTACCGACCCGGATGTTGCTTTGCCCAGGCGCGATACGCCCGTGCCATCGACGCGATGGCATCGCCCCGAGCCCGACCCACGGTCGCGCGGCGCAGAACCGAGGCCAACTCGATCTTCGCCCGGATCGCGATACTCCGCCGCAGCCCATCGGTGCCGGCGACATGCTTGTAGAGCGACGGCTGCCGGACCCCGAGGCGCTCGGCCAGCGCCGCGAGGGTGAGACTCGAGAGCCCCACCTCGTCGGCGATCCGCTCCCCCTCCTCGACGACTCGGATCTCGGTGAGTCCCGCTCTAGGCATGAGCGCCGACCGACTGGAGGAATCCGAGCACAGCGCTCGATGTAGCATCGGGCTGCTGCGACTGGGGGTAGTGGCCGGCTTCGCTCACCATCACCGCCTGGCCATGCAGCGTGCCGGCGATCCAGCTCGCCTCAGACTTTGGATCGGGAAAGTCCGGATCCCGGTCTCCCATGATCACCAAGACCGGCGCAGTGACCTTGGCGAGGCGCGCCTCGGCTGCGTCGTGGCTGGTGTGTGTCGTGCGCGAGAAAGCCTTCGCGTGCCCCGGCAGATGCAACCCGGCGATCACCTGGGCGCGGTAGGCGTCGAAGTCAGCGGGACGCTGCCCCCCGTAGAGCTTCGGCATGTAGAACTTCCAGGCGCTTGCCGCCCAGATCGGCGCCATCGCGATCCGAAGCAGCACCCGCTGCATCGCGCTCATCTTGCCGTTCCTCACAAAGGGGCCGACCAGGACAAGGCCCGTGACGAGATCGGGATGGTCCGCGGCGACCATGACGGCCGCGGCCGCGCCCATCGAATTCCCGACGATGATCGCCGGTCCGCCGAGTTCCTCGATCAGCGCGAAAACGTCGCCTGCGGTCTCGGCGTCGCCGTAGGTGGCGAAGGTTGCGTCACTGTCGCCGTGGCCACGAAGGTCGGAGGCCGCGACGCGATACCCGGCTCCGCGAAGCACCGGGGCCAGGAACCGGTAGGTCGCACGAAGGTCGCCCATGCCCGGAATCAGCACGATGAGAGGTCCATCGCCGTCGACGTCGTAGGCGATCCGGCCGTCGGTCCGGTTGAGATATCGGGTCACGGTGCTGCGAGTGGCGGTGGTTGTTTGCATGAAAGCTACTCTACTTAGCCTGACAGCTAATGTCAATAGCCCACCGATCACGCCTTCGCGGGCACCTGACTGGCGGCGCCGACACTCACGAGCGCGAACCGCGGGTCATGCGTCAAGAACCGCGCGAACGTGTTCCACCAGATCCGCCGCCTTGAAGGGCTTGGATAACAGGTTGATCCCCTGCTCGATAACTCCGCGCGCTGCGATGACGGAGTCCGGGTATCCCGACATGTAGAGCACGCGGATGTCCGGACGCGCTTCGGCCATCCGCTCGGCCACCTCGCGTCCGGTCACGCCGGGCATTACCACATCGGTCAGCAGCAGATCGATCACGCCCGCATGAGCGTCAAGGAGCGCCAAGGCGTCCGAGCCGCTTGCGGCGACGAGGACGTGATACCCGTGCTGGGTGAGAATCCGGCTGGCGACGTCGCGAACCAGTTCCTCGTCCTCGACGACCAGGATGGTTTCGCCGGTGCGGTGTGTACGCACGATTTGAGGGGACGCGTTCAGCGTGGCGACGGCTGTCACGCTGGGGAGAAGAATCGTGACCGTCGTCCCTTCCCCCACTTCCGAACGGAGTTCGATCATCCCGCCGGTCTGACTCACAATTCCATAGACGGTCGCGAGCCCGAGTCCCGTGCCCTTGTCCTTCGGTTTCGTGCTGAAGAAGGGCTCGAACGCGTGATCAAGTGTCTCCCGATCCATTCCGTCGCCGGTGTCGGTAACGGTCAGGCGAACGTAGGATCCGGCTTCGATGACCGGGTGCAGGGTGGCGTACGCGTCATAGACGGTGAAGTTCTCGGTCGCGACGCTCAGCGTCCCGCCGTTCGGCATCGCATCGCGTGCGTTGACCGCCAGGTTGAGGAGAATCTGCTCAATCTGCCCGCGGTCCGCGCGAACGGCCTTCAGGTCGGATGCGCCATCAGTGGTCAGCAGCACATGTTCGCCGATGGTGCGGCGCAGGAGGGTCTCGACCTCCGCAACAATGCCATTGAGATCGAGCACTTCGAGGTTCCTCACCTCTCTCCGCGCGAACGCCAGTAACTGATGCGTGAGGCCGGCGGCCCGCTCGGCCGCCGCTCCTATCTGCCCGACGTCACGAAGGACTGCGGTAAGGCGACCGGTCGTGCTCGCTGGCCGAAGGTCGATCTCCTTGCTGATTTCGTCGGACACGAACCCGACATAGTTCAAGATCGCGGCGAGCAGGTTGTTGAAATCGTGGGCGACGCCGCCGGCAAGCTGGCCAAGACTTTCCAGCCGGTGCGATTGGTGAAGACGCGACTCCAGGAGATCCCGAGCGCCTTGAACATCGGCTCGGTCGCGCTCACGCCGGGTCTCGGGTCGATCCGAGGCATCGCGGATCGCCGCGGAGACGAGCGGGCCCTCTTCGGTCTCGACGGCAGAAAGTGAGATCTCAACGGGGAACTCGGACCCGTCTTTTCGCCTGCCCTCGAGCGGCGTTCCCACCGTCAGTTGGACGTTGGCCTTCCTCTTCAACCTGTTCGGCGCGGGTCGAGCAGAACCGTCGATCACTGCCAGGGGCACGAGCAGATCGACTGGTTGATCAATGAGCTCACGGCGCGTGTAGCCGAAGAGCTCTTCTGCCTGCGGATTGACGAGCGCGATCAAACCACTGCGGTCGACACCGACCGCTGCATCGTCGACTGCCTCGACGCCACCATGGGATCTGACCGGATCCTTAACCCGAACCCGTTCGGTCGTGTCCCTCACCGCCGCCATGACAACGACGTGGCCATATCGACGAGTCGACGAGAACACAACCTCCGCGGGAAACAGCGAACGGTCCTTGCGTCGAGCCGCCAGCTGCGTCACCGTCGCCACCTGGGAGGTTGACGGGTCGCCGGCTTCAGACGCCTTTTCGGGCCTCGGGGCGTCGCGAGAATAGCCCGGAAGCAGGAGTTCAAGCGGCTTGCCGATGATCTCGGTGCTGTCGAAGCCAAAAAGAGATGCTGCGCGTGCGTTCACCAGCATGATGGCGCTCTCCCGGTCGACCCCGATGATCGCGTCTGGCATCTGCTCCAAAAAGGCAGCGAACGGTCCGCCGCCGACCTGGCGACCGGAGGTCATCCTGGCGCCACCTTGAGCCCTTCCCGCATGGCGATGACCACCGCTTCGAGTTTCGAGTGCGCGCCCAACTTCTCGATCACGCGCTGCGTGTGGTTGCGGGCGGTATTCATGCTGATCGACATCGCCTGAGCGATGTCCGGGAGCGAGAGGCCACGGGCGAGATATCGCAGCAATTCGAGCTCTCGACGAGTGATATCCTCCCCAACGCGTGAGCTTCCGCGGCGCAGGCCCGAGGCCACGTGAGCGAGCAACTCGGCGGAGATGACGACCTCGCCATCGTGCACCCGCCGTATCGCGCTCGCGACCTCGTCCACCGTCGCGGTCTTGGCAATCACCCCGGAACACCCTGCAGACACACATTGAACAGCTGCGTCCGATGCGGCGGTGTCGATCACCACAATCACCTTCGTCTCAGGAAGTTCAGCGAGCGCGGCATTGACCAGGCTCACAGCCTCACCGTCGGGCATCCGGTAGTCTGCCAGGAGAACGTCGGGCCGAAGGGTCCTGACCGCTTCCAGCGCCTCGCGACTCGTCTGGCCGCCCCCGACCACTCGCATCTCCCCTCTTCGATTCATGAGTCGCATCAGTCCGTCCACCAGGAGTGGCTCATCGCCCGCGATGACGATGCGCGTGACTCGGGGCACCGCAGGGTCGGGCAGCGGTCTGGTGAGGTCGAGCACCGTGTCGAGGTGATCGAGGAAAAGGTCGAGCAGCCGCGGATCGAAGAGTCCCGCGCGATCGCGGACCATCACGTCCACCGCGGTCTCCACCGGCATTGCTGCCCGATACACGCGGTCCCGCGTGAGAGCGTCAAACACGTCGGCTACTGATGTGATGCGCGCTTCGATTGGAATGTCCTCACCGCGCCGGCGGTTGGGGTACCCCTGGCCATCCCATCGCTCGTGGTGGTTCAGCGCGACCGACGCCGCGAGGTTGAGCACCTGGCTGTTCGAGCCACTCAAGAGCGCGTGACCAAGCTCGCAGTGGCGCTCGATGATCGCCCGTTCGTCGGGAGAGAGGCGTCCGGGCTTGAGGAGGACCCAATCCGGGATGCCGATCTTGCCGACATCATGCATGGCGGCAGCAAGGCGGATGGCAGGCGCCGGATCGACAACGAATCCGCACCAGTCGGCTAGGGCGGCTGCGGTGATGCTCACCCTCATGATGTGACGACCGGTGTCGTCGTCGCGGAGACACACCGCCGAACTGAGGTGCGCGACGATTTGCTCGTCCGCGAGTGACGATCCGAGGCTTACCTGTTCCAGGCGCAGCTTGAGGTCGCTGATGCCGGTCGTACTTTCGACAACCTTGCGTTCGAGTTCGAGGACCTGGTCAGCCCGCGATCGTTCGAGATGCATCCGCCGCAGCGCGCTGCTCACCTGCATGAGCAATTCATTGGGGGTGAACGGCTTGACCACGTATCCAGATGCTCCCTGTTCGAACGATGCCTCCGCGATATCGACGTCGTCGGAACCTGTCAGCACCACGATCGCGGTGGCGTTGTCACGAACCCAGCGCTCCTTAAGGAGGGCGGACCCGGGCTCTCCTCCGAGCTCAAGGTCGACGAGCGCGACGTCGGGACGGTGTTGCAGCCAGAGCAACCGTGCTTCGTCCGTGCTGCGCGCTTGAACAACGACGTAGTGAGCGCTTTTGAGGACGCGTTCAGTGGTCTCACGAATCAGCGGATCGTCGTCCACGATCAGAACAGTCGCCCGAGGAACGGCCTCAATCGACAGCACCGTGTCGCCGGCGCAGGGTTGCGGGATCGCGTCCATGCGCCTCTCGCGCTGGGTTGTGTACGTCATCTCAGCCAACCGGACGGCGCACCCCGGCTGGCACGGCACGTCTCTGAGCCCGCAGGCGGTGAGCGCCTCGACGGGCCGCCCACGTCGCAAGAACAATCAGCAACGCCGCTGCGATACCAGCTCCCACCACAATCAGCGCTAGTGGTGCCGAAGAGAACTGCACCACCAGGGATTGCGATCGCAGCGTTTCCACCGCTACTCCGTTGACCACAATGACGACCGCGGCCTGGGCGCGATACTGCCCCGATACGGGAGCCTTGTCCCACACGGCAGCAAGCAGCGCGTGCCCGCCCGGCACGACGTAGGCATTCGCGGGGGTCAACGGCAACCGCGCAATGCGGCGACCATCGCCGTCCACAACGCTGATCGCACCCGAGTAGGTCAGCAGGACATTGCCGTGGTTGGATAGAGTGATTGCAAAGCTGACCTGTCCTGCAAGCGCTGTCGAGCCGCGGAGCGAGCTCAGTTCGGCGGACGGATGCGAGACGCCCGGCGTCGACACGACAGTGATCAATGCGGCCCGCGCCTCGATCGGATTCCCTTGAGACGTCGTGCCAACGTCAGCGGAAACGACGACAGCGCCCAGGTGCTGGCCGGGCGTCACGCCTGTCGGAACGCTCAGGGTGAAGGTGTCCGTGACCTGGCCATGGGCGGCCACGCTCACCATCGTCCTCGACACCGTGATCCAGGCTCCAACGCTGCGCATCGTGTCGGTGGACTGCGCAGGGGCCAGACCACCACCCGTCGCCGTGATCAGATCCGCACCATATACGTGGAACCTGAGTATCCGGTTCGAGAGGTTCTCGACAACGACTCCGTCAGTGATGCGCTGGCCTGGCAGGACAGCGAAATTGAAATGGCCTCCGGGAAGTGTCGTGCTTCCCTCTTCGACGGGGTGAATGCCGAAAAGCTGACCATCGGCCGGCGTCGGGGACGCCGAGGCAGCCTGAGCAGCCGGCGCCAAGAGGATGCCTGCGCCCAGTTGCACGAGGCAACCAATCACAGCGACCGTTCGGATACCTGCCGCTGAACGACGCGCTATCGACCCAATCTTCAACTCTTCCTTCAGCTGAAGCCTATGTGCCTCGCACCGACGGCGCCGTCACAGGAAGGCACCAATTATGTCGACTTGTGACGGCACCTACAACTTATCGTCGCCGGTGACGCACCACGTGGTCTCGGTTCACCTGGAACGCGTTTATCCCGTGACCGTGTACTGGATCGTCGCGGAAAAGGCTGTCCCTGGGGTCGTGTTTGCGGGCACATCCACGACAATCTGGTTGTTGGCCTGAGTCCATGTGCCTTCGCTGGTTGCCGACGCGGTCGCAAGCGTGATCGCCGTTGAGTACGTGCCAAAGTCCGTCGTCGCGGTGCCGGCGAGCACATAGGGACTCCCTGGCGGAACCACCACAGCGGAGCCCGTGTTCATGCCACCGGCGGTGGGATTTGGATCCACGTGGATGGTGAAGTCCGCCCACGGGATATACAGCCCGGCACCCGCAGCATGCCAGAGGTTGGTCGCCGCGAGCGTGACACTCGAAACAATGGAGTCGTTCAGCGTGTCAGTCCAACTCACACTCCCGAGATCCGTCGCAACAGTGGCGCTGCCGCCCACCAGCGTTGGCAGCGCCAGCGCTCCGGGTGCGGTGATGCTCAAGACGCCGCCGGTCGTTGCGCCGGTGACGACCTGTGTGCCACTGGCTGCGGCAGCCGGGATGGAGCCGAAGATGAGCATGCCGCATGATGCGACGATGCAGCCGGCGATGGCGACGACGCGCCGGCCGGTCGTCTGCGGCGTTGTGTCGGTGCTCATGAGGTCGTGTCTCCGCGTGTGAGTTGTACCCAACTGGGCGTCTTCACATGGTCACGCAACTGGTTGATCCTCGACCAGATGCGGACGCACGCAATTTCACTGATGCATCCGTATCAGACGTTGCCTCAGAGAGATACATACTCAGCAGGGTTACACGACCTGACGCCGTAACATTGCGGGGACCTTTCGTTGCACAAGGTCCGTAACCGCTGCGCGTATCGATGTTCGAAGCCGACTCAGGAGTCGGACAGATATGCGGCGATGACCGCGGAGCACCAATCAATGCAACGAAACCTCGTGATGTTCGGCGGAACCTTCAGTTTGCTCGTGCTCGCTGCGTGCGGGTCGTCAACCGCCGGCACACTCGGTGGCACTCCAGCGACCCCAACTGCAGCGCCACAAACACCGGCACCTACTGCCGTCGCTACGCCTGTGCCACCAACGCCAACCCCAACGCCGACAGCGGCTGCACCACCTCCGGCATCCGCCGCCGGCACCGTAACCGCGTGGCGCAGCGTCGGCAGTCTCGGACCGATTCTCGTCGGACCCAACGGCAACACCCTCTACATGTTCCTGGGTGACACCACATCGATGTCAACCTGCAGCGGGTCGTGCGCGCAGAACTGGCCGCCCCTGACGACGGCCGGCACCCCACGAGCGGCGACTGGCATCTCTCAGAGCCTGCTCGGCACGATCAAGCGCCAGAACGGCACCCTGCAGGTGACGTATCACGGTCACCCGCTCTACTCCTTCATCGCTGACTCGGGACCCGGCATGGCCAACGGCGAGAACATCGATGCGTTCGGCGCCAAATGGGAAGTGATCAACGCAGCCGGCGCGGCCGTCGTCAAGTGACGCGCTGATCCCTGCGCATCAACGCTTCCTGGGGACGTAGCGCGGGATATCCGTAGCCGGAACGTCAACCGCGGACAGGCTCGACGCCAGGTCGGCCAGCACGTCGGTGAGCTGGTCGACCGTTGTCGACTTGAGCCCTGCGACCGTCTGCTCGGCAACTCGGCGCCACACCGCCTTGAGCTTCGGGAGGAGGGCGCGTCCTTGCTCGCTCAACTCGACGACGGTGGCGCGCCGATCCGTGCTCGACGGACGGCGCACGACGAGGCCCGCCTCCTCGAGCTGCCGGACACTGAGGGTGATGGTTGGGGGCTCGTACCCGCTTGCCGCGGCAAGTTGCGCCTGAGTGCTCGAGCCTGCGGTCTCGAGCTCGAGAAGGATGAGCTTGTGGCCCGGGTGGATGCCGAACGGAGCCAGCGCCGCGACCGAGAGAGCGCGGTGGCGGATGCCGATCGCACGGATCGCCTCGTTGAGAGCGTCTGCCTGACCAAAGTTCATCGGCGACCTCCTGACTCCTCGACCTCGTGGGTCTGGACCGGTTGAGTCCTTGACCCTTGACTCCCAGATAGTTAGACGCCTAATCTTAGACGCCTAACTAAGTTTACCGCGCGGCGACCCCTGGTGGCCACGCGGTGACATCAACCGACGAACAAGGAGCACCGCTATGGCCATGACCACCACCATGGAATCTGCTGCCCCGGCCATTGCTCGGCCGACCGGTATCCGCGCAATGGCCGTCGCCGGAGCCGCGATCGCTGCTGCCGCGATCTGGGCGATCGCGGTGCCGCTGCTCGGCGTTCACCTCCTGGTGCGATTCGGCGCATCGGCTCCGCAGAGCGTCGGGCTCGATTATGTGATCGGCGCAAGCGTGATTGGCGCTCTCGCTGGTTGGGGACTTCTCGCATGGCTGGAGCGCCGCACCGCCCGTGCCCGCTCGATCTGGACCGCGGTGGCGGTTGTCGCCGTACTCGTCTCAGTCAGTCTTCCACTCACCGCGGGTGTCTCGACGTCGACAAAGGTCACCCTTGTCCTCATGCACGTTGCCGTCGCGTCGGTCCTGATCCCTGCCATGCGGCGGGGATCACGGCCGCACGCGGGCGCCTGACGGCTACTCGCTCTCCTGGTCGGCGCTCCCGGCGTCATAGATGACATCGATTGCCGCGGCAAGCCGGAAATCGCGGCCGGTGATCCCCCGGACATCGTGGCTCCGCAGATGCACGGTCACCTTTCCCCATGTGATGGCGAGGTCAGGGTGGTGGTTCTGTTCCTCGGCCACGACGGTCACCCGGTCGACAAATCCGACCGCGGTCACGAAGTCCGGGAACCGATACAGTTTGAGCAGTTTCCCGTCATCCAGCGTCCAGCCCTGGAGGTCTTGCAGGCGCTCGAGGATGGTTCCGGCCGGGAGTCCTCCCCCATCGGGTTCTGAATCGGACATCAGTCTCAACCTCCTCGCGTGAGCCTTGGCACTACCCGCCGGTGCCATCATGACCAGTAGGTATGGATCACCCCAGGTGAGGGTTCTGCTCGTCTCGTGCTACGAGCTTGGCCATCAGCCCCTCCACGTTGCCTCGGCCGCGGCCTTCCTGCGTGCGGCGGGGCATCACGTCAGCGCCGTGGACCTCTCCGTGCAGACCCTGGATGATGCGGACCTCGACGCGCCGGAGCTCGTGGCCATCGCGGTCCCGATGCACACGGCCATGCGGATGGCCGTTCCCGTCGCCCGTGCCATTCGCGCCCGCCGGGGGAACCTGGTGCGCCTCGTGCTCTTCGGCCTCTATGCCCCGCTCTGCGGACCCGCGCTCGAACCGGGGCTGGTTGACGCGCTGCTCGGAGGCGAATACGAACACGCGCTGGTCGGTGTCGCGAACGGCACCCCCGATCCACGGACCGTCGTGCTCGATCGGCTCAACTTCCCGCTGCCCGCTCGCGACCTTCTCCCCCCGCTAAGTCGGTACACCCGGCTTCGTATGGATGGCGAGGAGCGGGTCACCGGCTACGTGGAGGCGACTCGTGGGTGCGTGCATCGGTGCCGCCACTGCCCCGTCCCGGCGGTGTACGACGGGCGGATTCGCGTGTGGCAGCGCGAGGTACTCGTGGATGACGTCGCCCGGCTCTGGGATGACGGGATGCGCCACCTCACCTTCGGTGACCCGGATTTTCTCAACGCCGTGCCGCATGCGCTCGCGGTTGTCCGCGCAGTGCATGCACGCTGCCCCGAGCTCACCTTCGATATCACCACCAAGGTGGAGCACATCCTCGAGCACCCCGAGGTGATCGCCGAACTGCGTGACCTCGGACTGCTCTTCATCGTCTCGGCGGTGGAGTCCACCAGTCCCCGTGTGCTCGGGCTTCTCGACAAGCGACACTCGCCCGACGATGTTCTGACCGCGCTCCGCCTCTGCCGGGCATTGGGGATTGAACTCCGGCCATCCCTGCTGCCGTTTACTCCGTGGAGCACGCTTCGCGACCAACTCGATCTGCTCGACATGATTGCCGGCAACGACCTCATCGACAGCGTCGACCCGGTGCAGCTGAGCATTCGCCTCCTGGTGCCTCCGGGCTCACTGCTGCTGGAGCTGCCGGAGATGCGCGAGCATCTGCTCGGCTACGACCCCGAAGGTTTCAGCCATCTCTGGCAGCATCCCGATCCGGTGATGGATGCGCTGCAAGCGAAGATCGCTGCGCTGGTTGCCGCCGACACCGATGCCGGGGTGTCCCCGCGTTCGACCCATGCGGCGATCCGCCGGCTGTCCGCCGAGGTTGCCGCAGGGTCGGGGCTGGCCTGGCGGGACGCAGAGGCGCCGCTCCCACCGGAGCGGGTCGCTCCGCCTCGGTTGAGCGAGCCGTGGTTCTGCTGCGCCGAGCCGACCACGGCGCAGCTCGCCGGCGCGGGCGTGGGTCTCGGTGCCTGAGGCGGCGGCGACGCACCCCTCAGGCATGATGGCCCGGTGACCAGCACCCCCTCTGCCGGGACCTCGTGGCCGGAGCTCGCCGACAGGCTGACCAAGGCGCTCCACCCGCTCGCGCCTCCGATCGCGATCACGTTCCTCGATGCCCCGAGCGCCGACATCCCCGCGTTCGATGCGGCAATGCCGGCACCGACGCCCGACGGACGCACCGGGCGGGTCGCTGCGGGTTGCGTGTTCTGGATGCACGCGACCGATCGAACCTTCACCACGGTACCGGCCGACCACGCCAACTGCAGCGTTGGCAGCTATACCCACGGCCTGCTGAGCCTCGAGCAGGCTGCCACCAACACCGACGTCGCCACTCTCGTCGAGTCGGGCTGGGTGAGTCCTGAAGCGTTTCCTGACATCCCGGCCGTCAGCACGCGGCCGGCTTCGATTGCCTACGGTCCACTTGCGGAGACGCGGGTCGACCCGAGCGTCGTCCTCCTGCGCGTCAACGCACAGGGGCTGATGGTCCTGACGGACGCCCTCCCCGAGCTGCGAATCGAGGGCAAACCCCAGTGCCACATCATCGCGGTCGCCCACGAGCACGGCCGGGTCGCGGCGAGCGTTGGATGTGCGTTGAGCCGTGCTCGTACCGGCATGGGAGCGCACGCACTCACCTGCGCCATTCCAGCCGGGGTCGCCGCCGAGGTAACCGCCCGTGTGGAGCGCGCGGCCGGCATCGACGGCGTGGTCACCCGGTACGCCGCCGAGGACGCGCGCCGCTTCCGCTAGCGCTTCGAACTGCGGCCATCGAATCGTGCGCTTCTGTTACCAATGGACCACTGAGTGTTGGGACAGGATCGGGGCTGCTCACCCTAGGCTGCTCGCGTGGCAATCGCTCATCCTCAGCTTCGAGCCGCGACCGCGCGAGCGCAGGGCAACTCCGCGCCCACGTGGATACGCGCCGTCTACCTGGCGTTGGGGGCTGTGCTCGCCGTCTATTTCGTGTCGCTCCTCCTCCGAGGGCCTTCGCAACAGGTAACCCTCGTCGACGGGTGGGGTGTCGCGTCGTTCGAGTTCGTGGCCAGTTGCCTGTGTCTCTGGCGAGCCTTTGCCTCCCGCCGGAGGACCATCCCTCTCCTGCTGGGCCTCGGCATCCTGTCCTGGAGCATCGGCGACGCTGTTCTCGCGTCGGAATCCGCGGGTGGGGCCACGCCAGCGGTGCCGTCACTCGCCGACCTGTTCTATCTCGGGTTCTACCCGATCGTCTACATCGCGCTCGTGCTGCTCACGCGCAAGCACCTCAACCGGTCAGGGGCGACCACGTGGCTCGACGGTGCCGTGGCCGGGCTGGGTGCCGCTGCGCTGTGCGCGTGCTTCGCCTTCAACACGGTGCTGCATTCCGTCGGCGGCGACGCCTCGGCGGTCGCGACTGACCTTGCCTATCCGATCGGCGACGGCCTGCTGCTGATCCTCGCGGTGGGTGGCACCGCCATCATCCCCGGCCGGAAGAAGACACAGTGGCTGCTGATCGCGGGTGCAATCGCGATGACCGCCGTCGGCGATACCTTCAATCTGTTCGCGAGCTCGGGAGCCACCTCGCACGTCGGGACGATCTTCAACAGCGTCGCCTGGCCGTGCGCCATCCTGCTCATCTCGATCGCGGTGTGGGTGCACCCCCTGCAGAAGAGCCCGCTCGCCGTCGGTGAGACCCCGGGATTCCTGCTCCCGGGTCTCGGCGCCGCCGCCGGGCTGTCGATTCTCGTCGTCGACACCCTGCACCCGGTGACCCCGGTCGCGGTCGGCCTGGCAACCGCAACGCTGCTAACCGTGGGGATTCGCCTTACCCTGTCGGTGCGGAGCCTGCGTCTCCTGACCGAGAAACGCCACCGGCAGGCCATCACCGACGAATTGACCGGGCTGGGCAACCGACGTCAGCTCTTCAACCTGCTCGACGCCTTCTTCGCCGACTACGCGGACCCGGACACCGTCGACCGGCGGCTCTCGCTCCTCTATGTGGACCTCGACCACTTCAAGGAGATCAACGATTCATTCGGCCACTCCGCCGGCGACGCACTGCTCAGGCAGCTGGGACCGCGGCTCATCAGCCGCCTGCGGTCCACCGACGTCCTGGTGCGGGTCGGTGGGGATGAGCTCGCGGTTCTCATCATGGATACCGACTCGGACTACGCAGCCTCAGTCGCCCAACGGCTGATCGCCGAGCTCGACCAGCCCTTCGAGCTCGACACGCTCAGCGTGCGTGTCGGGGCCAGCATCGGCATCGCCAGCGCACCAACTGACGCGACCGACAGCGCGGGACTGCTGCGCTGCGCCGACCTGGCCATGTACCGGGCCAAGGTGGGCCCGGCGCCGTACGAGACCTACCGGCGCGAGGTCGACGACGACGGCAACCGGCTGCGCCTTGTCGACGAGTTGCGCGATGCCATCCTCGCCGGGGATCTCGAAGTGTTCTACCAGCCCCAGATCGACCTCGTCACCGGCGAGCGGTCGGCGATGGAGGCCTTGGTGCGCTGGCCCCACGAGCGTCTCGGGCTCATCCCGCCACTCGACTTCATCCCGCTCGCGGAGGAAGCAGGGCTCATGCAGTCGCTGACCGCACTCGTCCTCGAGCGGGCGGTCGAGCAGTGCGCGGCCTGGCATGCGGACGGACAGATGCTGAGCGTGTCGGTAAACGTCTCCGCGACCAATCTCCTCGATTCCGGTTTCAGCGGATCCGTCATGGCCACGCTCGCGCGCCACGATGTCGCACCTGCCTCGCTCATCCTCGAGATCACCGAGACCACCATCATCAGAGACTTCGACCTGTGCAAGCTGGTGATCGCCCAGCTTCGCAACCTCGGGCTCGGTGTCTCCATCGACGACTTCGGCGCCGGCGTCACGTCGCTCGCGTACCTCGGGAGCCTGGCCGCAAGCGAGCTGAAGCTCGACAGGAGCTTCCTCTCCCGTTTGGCCACAGGAGACACGGAAAGAAACGTTGCGCTGGTTCGCGCCACCATCGCGCTGGGCCACAAGTTGAACATGCGCGTGGTCGCCGAGGGAATCGAGGATGTCGAAGCCCTGAACCTGCTCACTGCCATCGGCTGCGATCTCGCGCAGGGCTACTACATCAGCGAGCCGATGCGCGCGAAGGACCTCAGTTCTTCACCCGCGCGACGTGGCGATCTCCAGACGTCGGAGAACGCCGTCGCCTGACCGCCTGGTGTGCGCTAGCGTACCTAGGCTTGAGATTCACGAAGCGCCTCGTCGCAACACCCACGTCAGCGGTGGCCCTGCATCGCGCGACGCGCGCGGCCGTGGTCAATCCGGCGGTGTTCGCGCTCACCCTGCTCGTCATTCGCGACCTGCAGGTGGCGACCTTCGCCGTCTTCGGATGCTTCGGGTTGCTCGTCATGGCGGACTTCGGGGGCCCCCGACGCACTCGCGCCATCGCTTACGCCACGACCGCGCTCGCAGGCGCCGCGCTCATCGCGATCGGGAGCGTGGTCTCGTTCAGCGCCGCAACCGCCGCGATCGTCATGCTCGTGGTGGGCTTCGCGCTCTCCTTCGCCGGCGTCTTCGGTGGATACATCGCGGCGGCGCAAACCGCGCTTCTCCTCGCATTCGTCCTCTCCGCGTCGATCCCAGCATCGGTCTCTGCGATTCCGACCCGGCTGGCCGGGTGGATGATCGCCGCGATCGTCTCGACGCTTGCGGGCGTCTTCTTCTGGCCGTGGTTCGAGCATGCGTCGCTGCGGAGGCGAGCCGCAGACGCGTGCCTGACAGTCGCCGACCTGGTCGCGGCCATGCGAGGTGGTCCGGCTGACGAAGCGGTGGCCGGCCGCGTACAGGCCGCCCGCGCCGCGGTTTCGGCCGTCAAGGGCGAGTACGCGCGCACGGGGATGCGACCCTCCGGTCCCACACGCAAGGACCGTGCCTTCGTCGAGCTTGTGACCCAGCTAGGCCAGGTCATCGAGGTCGCTGAGCGGCCGTTCCATCAACGCCGTCCATCGCTCCGTCCCTGCATCCGCGAAGGCGACCTGCTCGCCGCCGCGGTGGTGGAGACACTGCGGCAGGACGCCTCGGTCATCACCGGTGCACCCCCACCGGCAATTCGAGAGCTTGAGGCTGCGCGGCGTGCACATCGAGAGGCACTCGATCGCTGGGCTGCCGACGAACTTCGCGCGGGGCGGACAGCCGACGCCGTGCTCGACGGACTGGATGTCGACCACACCCTCCGCGTCATCGCATATCTGACGATCGCGTTGAGCACCAACGCGGTGATCGCCGCCGGTCGGGAACCCGACGATGCCGTCCTGCTCCCGGCGGGAATCCCGCGGCTCGATGGTGCTCGGGGTGTCGCGACGCGCACCGCCCGAACGATCCGCACGCATCTCGAGCCCAGCTCGACGGTGCTGCACGGGAGCGCACGGGTTGCGGTCGGGCTTGCTCTCTCGGTACTCCTGGCGAGGACGCTCGGCCTGAACCATGCCTTCTGGGTGGTGCTCGGCACGCTGTCGGTGCTGCGATCGAATGCACTCGGCACTGGGCGCACGACCGTGCAAGCGCTGCTCGGCAGCATCATCGGATTCGCGGTCGGCGGCGTCATCGCGGGAGTTGCCGGCAGGGACTCGACCGTCATGTGGATCGCGATGCCGATCGCGACCTTCCTCGCGTCCTACGCGGCCAGCGCGATCGGGTTCGTCACGGGTCAGGCCGCCTTCACGGTGATGGTCATCATCATCTTCAACCTGATCTCGCCGGCCGGATGGCAGGTGGGATTGGTGCGGGTCGAAGATATTGCGGTCGGGACCGCCATCAGCGTCGTGGTCGGCGTCCTCCTCTGGCCGCGGGGAGCCCGGCGCGATCTTGCGCGCGCAACGGCTGGCTTCTACCGCGCCGTCCGCGTCTATCTCGGGCTTGCGTTCAGCCTGGTGCTCGGGGAGGACCGCGATGCGGACATCGGCAGGACCCGAGCCGATGCGGAGCGAGCACGCGACCGGGCAGCGGAGGCATTCGACGTCTTTCTCAACGAGCGCGGCTCGAAACCCCTCGATCCCGACGCGGCCGCGCACCTCGTCTCAGCAGGAAGTCACGGGCTGCTTGCGGCAGATCTCCTGGTGATGGTTGCGATTGATCTCGGTTATCGGGCGACCGACTGCCCTGACGGTGCCAGGGCGGTCGAATCGCAGGTTCGGACGCTGCTGGCCGGATTTGATGATCTTGCCGACCGGCTGACCAGCACGCGCAACGGCGAGTCTCACCCTGAACGCCCATCGGAGGAGTCGCTGCGTCGCGCCGCATTGGATTGCCTCCGGGGCTCTGGGGGTGATGCGGACGCGACGCGCGGCGCGATGGCCGTTGTCATCGCCGGAGAATGGGTGGAGAACCTCGTACGTGTTGAGGTGGACCTGGAGCAGCCGGTCGACGCGGCGGTCGCGGCTGCGGGCACGCATTGGTGGCGATAGGGGTACCGCCTATCGCCTTTCGGTCCGGCGCCCGTCGAGGCGGATCGTCCAGGCGTCGATGGTGTCGATTTGCAGATGGGTTTCGCTCCAGGGATCGCGAGCGAGCGTTGCGCGGATTGCATCCTCCGATTCCGCTTCGACCACGTGAACGACGCGGTCCTCGGTCGCCAGCGGCCCCCCGAGAACGATGAAGCCTGCATCCACCAGTTCGTCCATGAACGCTGCATGTGCGGGCCAGCCGGACTGGTCCTCGAGGGGTCGGGACGTATCGTATTCGGCTCCCGACCGCCGGACCACGACAAGGAACATCGGCACCCCTTCACGCTACCGCGATCGTCTGGGTCCACGGGACCGTTTCGCCGTGACAGGCACGCCGAGGAGTGCGCCGAATTCGTCGCCATGTGGCATCGTGATGGGACCGAACTGCGCTGCCGCCTCGGTCATCGTGCGTGCGCCCTTGGCGATGGGTCCGCCTGCGAAGCAATTGCCGAATCGTATCCCGGCCCATCGGGCGAGGCTCTCCACGTGTCGATCACATGAATACATGAACGCGACCCCACTCTGATGCGGGAAGAACAGGATCTTGGTCGCATCCGCCCCACACGTGTCGTCGGGTAGGTCCGTTGCCGCGTTGATCGGACCGATACACACGTCGCTCATCGCTGAGCAACGTACCATCGTCTGCACGAGCCAGCTCGACGACGGCCAACCCTCGAGCGTGGTGCGCTACTCGTCGGCCAGGATATACGCCCGCACCGGAAACGTGCCGCCACCAACCCACGCGATCGGCACCGCATGAAGGCGACCGCCGGACGACACGGAGGCGAGGTTGGTCATGTGCTCGCAGATCGGCACGCCGGCGCGGAGCAGCGTCGTGTGCGCCGGCCGTGCCATATCGGCGATGTCGTCGATGTTCAAGGAGTCGATCCCGACGAAAGCCACGCCGGCAGCGACCAGCCGCTCGCAGGACTCGGCGGTCAGAAAGGGGTTGTCGGAGAAGTAACGCTCGGTACCCCAATGGCGTGAGAATTCGGTGCGAACGATGAGTGCCTTGCCGTGCAGGTCGCCTACGGGAAGCGCACCGGGGCCAATTGCGCGACCCGCGTCGGTCGCGTCGATAACGACCACCGGAAGGTTCGCGACGGACTCGAGCGAAAGTCCTGCGAGGTCGGTGCCATCACGGAACCGGTGCCGCGGTGCGTCGACGTAGGTCCCGGTGTTTCCGCACAAGTGCAGCAAGGCGATGAGGAATTCCGCCTTCCCCTCGTATCGAGACGCGTCGTAGTCATTGAGCACCTCAACCCTCGGCGGGGGCAGCGGTCGATACGTCTCCATTCCTTCCACGACTGGGTGGCTGACGTCGATGAATCGGCTCATCCCCATAGCTTAGGCGGCGGTTGCCGCTCCAGGTACCAGCCACTAGGCTGTGCTCATGCGGCGCAATCGATCGGTGTCTGAGCGTCCCTTCGGAGCGTCGCTCGCGACCGGCGGATCAGCCGTGGCGCACGCGGCAGAGAACAGCCGTGCAGTCGAGGTAATGGCCCGACTGGGCCTCGCTGCTCGCGGTTTCACCTACCTGATCATCGCTTTGATTGCGGCCCAGGTTGCCGTTGGCGGCACGACCCAAAGCGCCGATCAGCACGGTGCCATCGAGGATGTCGCCTCCAAGCCATTTGGTGGTGTGCTGCTGATTGCCTTGGCTGTGGGCTTCGCGGCGTATACGTGTTGGCGTTGGTCCGTAGCCGCCGTCGGTGGTCATGGAACCGGTGCCGAGTCTGAGGCCAAGGAGTGGGCGCATCGGCTTGGTGCGTTCGTGATGGGGTTGGTGTACGCCGGTCTCTGCGCGAGCACGATCCTTGTTCTGACGGGCCGATCGACATCTTCGAGCACCCAGCAGCAGCAGAGCGCGACGGCCCGGCTGCTGGCGCTTCCCCTCGGGCGTGCGCTGGTGATTGTGATTGGTGCAGCCATCGTGGTCGGTGGGTTCGCCGTGATCTGGAGGGCCTTCGCCCGAAAGTTTGAGAAGCATCTCGCCACGGAGAAGATGGGACCGCGGGCACGAGAGTGGGCCACCGGCCTGGGCATCGCAGGCAATGGCGCTGGGGGTGCCGTGCTTGTCCTCGTGGGGATCTTTCTCATCCAGGCGGCGGCTACGAACAACCCCAGCGACTCCAAGGGACTCGACCAGACGTTGCGCACCCTTGCGCATGCGCCCTTTGGACCTGAACTCCTCCTCATCGTCGCCGCGGGCCTTGCGGCCTACGGGCTGTACTCATTCGTGGAGATGCGCTTCCGCCGGGTCTGAACGCCCTCTCCCAGACTACGAGCCTCGGTTTCCCCGCTTGAGCGTCCGCCAGCCGCCGGCGCGGTTGTTGGCAATGATCTGCTTGAACATTGCACCGAGCGCAGACACGTTCAGCGTCTCGCCTTCACGAACCCCAACGGTGCGTGCAGTCTTGTTCTCGTGGCCGGCGGTGACGATTCCTCTGGGGTCGGGCACGATGCCCCCGTCATAGACAAAGACGTTGACATGGTCCTTGGCCGCCAGGAGCGCGCAGATGTTGCCCTGGAGGACGAAGTAGGGTTGCGTGCTGCGCTTGATCGTCTCGGTTACCTCCGGGTCCTGGGCATGGACGAGATCGCGCACGTCACGGCATACCTTGCGCTGCCAGGCCGGAAGCCGATTGATATACGCGTCGACCCGCGGATCGGTGCGGTATGTCATAATCTGGCCCCGTCCCGAGATCCCTGTTGCGGAAGTCGGATGAACTGACAGTGTGTGTTACGGCTGATCCGAGCCCCCTTCCCGTTGCTCGTTGGGGTGACCGGAGCCGGCGGTGATCAAGCTTCGCAAACTATCGTTGATGTAGAAGCTCCAGGCACTCGAGCACTCGCCGTAACACTCGTGGTCAGGAACCAAGCCGACATGGGTGAAGCGGAGCTCGGCCTTGTCCTCCTTCTGAGCGATCTCGAAGGTGATCTATGTACCGTTCCACTCATTCTTGTCCTCAACAAAGCTGAGGCTCGAATCGAGCACTCGCCAGACGACCTTCTTCCCAGGAATCAATTCTGTGATCCGCTGCCTGCTGTAGTGGACGTCCTCGTAGCGGTAGGTGAATTCATCGTTGAGCTTGTCGGTACTGCCGTCGATCTGTCCTGACCACCAGCCACGGACGTTCGTGATGGCGTCGAAGACTTCCTCCGGACTGTGGTCGACGGTGATGGTGGTGGCGAAATCTCGGCTCATGACGGGCTCCAGCTGAAACGGCTACTTGCATGATGAAAGGAAGGTATCACGGGCTTGACGGCTTCGTTGCTGCCGGCCTGATGGAGCAACGGCGCTACTCGGAGCGCCCCGAGCACCACGAGTACCTGCTCACCGACAAGGGCCGCGAGCTGCAGCCTGTGATCATCGCGCTGACGGCCTGGGGCGACCGGTGGGCGGCTCCGAACGGTCCACCGATTCTCTATGAGCATGCCGGCTGCGGAGGCTCGATCCACACGCACCTTCGCTGCTCGACCCGCGGCGATGTGGGGGCGGACGCAGCGGTCGTCGCTCGGCGCGGCCCCGGAATGCTCAGCTGATCAAGGGTTGTTTCGCCGGCGCGTAGGGTTTTCCCAGTTTCAGCGCGACCCGCCCCGACTTAGCTTGTCGGCATGCAGGATGCGCATGCGACCGAATACCTGGCACAGCGCCTTCAGTCGACCTTAAGACAACCCGACGAGCCCGGACCTAGCCTTGCGGCCATGAACACGACCACGCCTGGGACAACGCGGTTCTCTCTCATCGGCATCGCCATGCTCGCGGGGCTGGGTCTGGCGCTCGCAGCGTGCAGCGCGAGCACGACCACGACACCGCCCCCGACGACGAGCGGGACGAGCAACGGTGGCAACGGCACCCCGGGAAGCGGTGGCGGGCAGACGGCCAACCTGACATTCCAGGTGAATTTCACTGGCGCCGACACCGTCCAGGGCTCGTTCACCAGCGATGAATGGCAGATCTATACGTGCTCGGATTTCGCAAAGAGCGCGTTCGCCTGGAACCTCGGTACCGGACCCCAGGAGGGGGTGCCCACCACCGTGGGCGGCAAGCTAGTCAACTTCCTGCTCAGCGTGCCGACGAGCATGTTTCACGGCGCTGGCACCTATTCGGATGTGATGCCCGCAGGCGTCACCACCGAAGGCGACGACTTCTCCGGCAGTGGTTCGACCATGACCATCAACAGCGATGGATCCGGCAACGCGTCGTTCACCAGTCTGCCCGGATCGGGCACTGTTTCAGGGCAGACGGAGTCGGGAACCGTGACCTGGACCTGTGGATGAGGTGTCCGGCCAGCCACCGCCGCCACCGCCGCCGCCTCCGCCACCAATGGGTGCGCGAGGTCGTCCGAGCCGCCGCCGGGCAGCGGCTGCTCTCGGGGCCATCGCCGTCCTGATTGTTGGCGGCGTCGTCACGTTCGCCCTCGTCAACCGTCACGCCCCCAACCCGTCGCGGCAGCCGCAGGCGCGGCAGGCCGCCAGCAACGGCGGCATCACCACGGAAGACCAGTTGGTCGCTGCCATACAGACGCGCGGGCTCACGCCGAAACGTGCCGAGCAGCTCTTCGTGCTCGACATCGGATCGCTGCCCGGCGTGTCCGTCAACGGCATCAAGGCCGACGGATGGTTCGACGGAACCGACGCGCTGCTCGACCTCCAGCAGGTATGGGGGTCGCTCCCGAAGGCCGTCCAAGTCGCGGCGACCAGGCTGACCACGTCAGCGAACACCGTGCGTGGCCCGGCACTCCCGCCCGCAACCGCCTCCGCCCGCTACGTCCTCACCGCCTATACGGACGCGGAGTACCTCGCTCTGGCGCAGACCGCCAATGCCGAGGAGAGCGCCAAGCTCGGTGTTCCACCAATCAGCGGCTTCGTCATAGACGTCTCGACTGCCATCACCGCGGATTACGCGGTGACGACCTCGTATGAACTGCAATACGTCCCTGAGGTGAAGTGGATTCCATGGCCCGACGGGTGCCACATCACGGTGTCGGACCTGAAGATGCAGGGCCTCGCCGATGAGGACGTCGCTGCAATCATTTCTCATGAGGTGTTCCACTGCTTTCAGCAGCGGACGGCGGGCTCGAATCAAGCCGCGGGCAGCGTGCACCCCTGGGTGAGCGAGGGCGAAGCGACCTGGGTCATGGAGCAACTTCACCCCACCAACACGGTCGACGACAAGTCCTGGTTCAAGTACGTATTCACGCCGACCACCGCATACAGTCAGCGCGCTTACGATGCGGTCGGGGTTTATGGACATCAGGGTGACCTCGCCGGCGACCAGGGGACCATCTGGCCGGTGCTGCTCCCCATGGTCACGGCGGCCGTCGGCGGCTACGACAAACCCGCGCTGGCGCTGCTGATGGGCAGCGACAGCAACCGCTTCTTCAGCACTTGGGGTGGGAGCTACTACGAGGATCAGACCCAGACCGATTGGCATATGGGCGGCCCTGGAGTACCGCCTACGACGGGCCCCTCTCCGACGTCGGTCACCATCGCCAATGACGACGCGCAGGAGATCGGACTGTTCGGCATGTACCAGGCGACACAGACCACGATCGACGCGACCGCCGACATCCTTGTCGTGAACTTGACCTCCGGGTACGGCAAGGCGCACGACGGCGGGTACGCGGTGGACAAGACGCTCGATGCCTCGGCACCCCTGGCGCTGTGCATGAAGCAGGGGGGCTGCAGGTGCCCGGATGGGAGCCCTGGCGCGTCGGAGCACACCATTCCGGCGACATCTCCTGTCAGCGTCGGTCTCGATGGGGGGGATCAGAGCCTCGCCGCGTACGCATCCGGCGTGCCGCTGAGCAAGTTCTGCAAGCAGCCCGACCAGCCGGCGCCTGGCCCGGCACCTCCCGGCGGCGGCGGCGGCGGCGGCGGTGGTGGTGGGGGCGGCGAGCCCGAACCACCTCTCCCGCAACCCGCGCAGTCGGCCGGTGATCCCCACCTCCTCACGTTCGACCATCGATGGTTCGACCTTCAGGCCGTCGGAGAGTTCACGCTTGTGAAGTCGACGGTGGACGACTTCATCGTGCAGACGCGCACCGCGCCCCTGCCCGGCTCGACGACGATCGCGGTGAACCAGGCCGTGGCCACGACGGTGGGCGGCCATCGGCTCACGCTGACCCTGCAGAACGAGACGATCATCGCGCGCGTCGACGGTGTCGTCGATAGTCACGAGTTCTTCAGCGTTGGCGGCGGCACCGTCCAACGTCTCGGGACGGAGGTGGGTGCCGGCTACGTCGTTGAATGGCCCGACACCACAACGATGCGTGTCGATCAAATGGGGATTGTCGGCCTCAATGTCAGCATCTGGCCGGCGGCGTCACGCGCCGGGCAATTGGTCGGCCTGCTCGGCAACGACAACGGGCAGTCGAGCGCGGACTTTGTCACGGCGAACGGCCTCAACCTCGGCAGCACGCCGCCAGCTCCAACCATCCACGGTCAGTTCGCCGATTCTTGGCGCCTGACCCAAGCGGCGTCACTCTTCGACTATGGGCCGGGACAGTCCACTGCGACGTTCACCGACCGCACCTTTCCGCACGCGTTCGTCGACGCGAGCAGCATCCCCAACGCAGCCAAGGCGACGCAGGCATGCCAGGGCGAAGGCATTACCGACAAAGGCATCCTTGCGGATTGCATCGTCGATGACGCCGCAATCAACAACCAGTCGGTGCTGACCCACTACGCTCAGGCCCAGTTGGTGTTCACGGTTGCAGCCAATATCGCCGGCAACCTGGCCCCGTTCACCGGTGTAGGCGGTCCGAGCCCGACGCCGACCCCGGCTGGGAACGGGCAGGGGGTCCTGGTCGACAGCGGCGCGGTGACGAACTCGAGCGACGATCCCGTGTTCACCTTCCCGGCGAACGCGGGCGACATCGTCTGGTTCGCTTCCCCCGGCTGCGATAACGGGGGGCTGGTCTTTGCCGTCGTCGACCCCCAGGGCCGCACCCTGTATTCCAACAACGCGGCGCAAGGAGTGCTCTGCCTGGACACGCGGTTCGCACTGACGACCGCGGGGACATACCAGCTGATCGCCAACGCCGACAAGTCGCGCACCGGGCACTACAGCGTCCCGATCCAATTTGAACGCCACGATCAGGTGTTCCAGACCGGTTATGGGCAGACCAACTCTGGAGATATCCCCGATCCTGCCACCCACGACATCTACGTCTTCACCGCTCAGATCGGCGACGTCGTCCACGTCTCCGGCACAGGCTGCAACGTTGGGTCGTTCGGCTCCGTGGCTCAATCGTCGGCCATCTATCTGACGCTCGCGGACTCCGCAGGGAAGACGATCTCCGGGCTCGACTGCACGCAGAGCTCCAGCTACATCATCCAGGGCACCGCCACCTACGAGATCATCGCGAACGAGCCGGAGCACGGACCCGGCTCCTATCAATTCACGATTCAGAAGTAGGAGCGGAGGGCGCGCCCCGAACGGCGAATCCCTGCGCTCCGCACCACTGACCCCGGGTTAGCTCCCCAGGCTCACCGCGCAGGCCCCCTGCCCTCCCGCAGCTGCATTGCTCCACAGCGGCTGGACCGCATAGAACTGGCCTCGAACGCTAATGTTCTGGAGGCCGGTCCAGGATTGTCCACACACTATCTGATAGATCGCCTGTAACGATGGGAGCTCGATGCGGCCCTTCTGGTGGAAGCCGCGCTCAGCCGGGTTACTGTCGCTGCTCGACCAGGGTGGATTCGGTCGAGACCGTTGGCGCGTTGTCCCCCACGGCGACACACGTCGCCGGGTCTCGGCAATCGATCCCGAACAGGCCGCTGCCCTTCGAGAGTGTCGGGTTCGGATGCCTGACCACCGCCCACGCAGTGCCCTGCCACCGTTCGATGAGCGTGGCGTTGACGCCGGCACTGCGGGCGTATGCGCCGACAGCGACGCAGTCACTGGGGCTGGCGCACGACACGCTGAACAGACTGCCGTCCCCAGACACGTTGGCACTCGGCACGATCCGCCACGAGGTACCGTCCCAGGTCTCGGTCAGGGTTGTTGAGCCGAGCGCTCCGAGGTACCAGCCCACGGCGGCACAGTCATTCGGCGCGGTGCATGCGACATCGTAGAGCCTGCTCACCGACGACGACGAAACGTTGGGACTGGGCACGATCGTCCACGACTTCCCACTCCACTGCTCCACCAGGGTGCGCCCCGTCTGCTGCGAAGGCTCGCGCTCACCGACCGCAAAACATGCAGAGGCGGCCGAGCACGACACACTGCTGAGCCAGCTCCCAGCGCCGGATGGGTTGGGGCTGGCAATCACTGACCACGTGCTGCCATTCCATCGTTCGACGAGGGTGCGTTGGGCCCCAGATGCGGAGATCGACTCCCCCACTGCGGCGCAGAGCGAAGTGTTGACGCACGACACACCGGTGAGCGACGCGCCTTGTCCGGGCGTGGGGCTGGCGATCCGCGACCAGGATGCGCCGTCCCAGCGAGCAGTGAAGGTGCGTGCGAGTCCACCGGTCGGCCTGAAACTGGAGCCCACCGCCATGCAGGATCGGGAACTCACGCAGGACACCGCGCCGAGTGAACCCAGCAACGAGAGATCGGGCGTCGGCACCACGGCCCAGGCGGTCCCGTCCCAGCGCTCCACGAGCGGGTGATCCTTGCCGTGCGAGAAGGCATCGCCGACGGCGAAGCACGTCATCAAGTCAGGACACGAAACCGACGCGAGGGTGGCGAGCGACCCCGGTGGGTTGGGTGACGGGACGATCATCCACGTCCCGGCGGTCGCGAGTGTAACTGTCATCTGGGCCCCAAGCGCGGCAGCGGCGATGGCTCCCCCAATCCCGTAGCTACGAAATCGCAGCGGACGTCCTGGATTCACGGCTCTCCCCTTCTCGCTCTGCTCGAGTACTGCTCGGGGCACCCGACCAACGAAACGTGGTCAATTATTATGCAAGGCTACGTCTGTGATGGCATAGATTTTGGGTGGGACGACGTGATCATGCTCGTGCAAAACGGCGCGCCATGCACTTTCAAGCCGTGGTGTCTGAGCGCGACTGCGCCGGCGGAAACGAATGGGACGCTGATCGTCCTCGAACAGTGCACCAGCAACAATGCGTACCAGGAGTGGCTCCCCAATGCCCCTGATACCAATGAGTTCGAGAACGTCGCTCACCGGTTGGTGTTGGACGCGGCTGCACAGACGTGTCAGAAGCCAGGCGGCAAGATCCAGTTGTGGACTAACGTGGACGACTTGAACCAGCAGTGGGCACCTCCCGGATCGATCTAGCGTTGTGATTTCGCCGCTACCGCACCCCCGCCAGCGCGGCGGGGTGCGGTAGTAGCGGCGCACGCGGAGACGCCACGCAGCGAGGAGCGAACTCCGCCGAATTGTGGTAGAGATTGCCGGCATGGAGTTTTTCTGCTACCACCGCGATCGGCCCGGATCCGCAGCTCTGCGCAACGAGCTGCTGGAAGAGCACTGGTCCTACATGGACCGGTATGCGACCGAGATGATCGCCCGCGGGCCGACACTCGCCAGCGATGGCCAGACGCCCACCGGCAGCGTGCATATTGTCGACCTGCCAGATCCCACGGCAGCCCGTGCGTTCGCCTTCGACGAGCCCAACTACCAGGCCGGGGTGTATCGCGACGTGCTGCTGCGCAGGTGGCGCAACACGCTGGGGCGCACAATGTGGGACTTTCCCGGTGATCCAGCCGGTGGCGACCGGTACCTGGTGCTCGGCTTGGGCACGGATCAGTCCGTCGACCTCGACGTGCCGAGCAATCAGGACGAGGTGATCGCCTTCGGCCCGCTGCTGTCCGACGACGGCATCACGTGGGTGGGTACGGCGGTGTTGGTCCAGGCAACGGACCCGGGCGCAGCCCGCGCCATCCTGGCCCCCGACCAGTACGCCGAAATCGAGGTCCACAACTGGCAGTTCGGCGGGCGAGCGTCGGCGGTGAGGGGCAGTCGACCCTGATCCGAGCTGATCAGGTCGAGTCGATGATCGGAAGGAACTCGCGCCAGGGGCCGATCGCCTGCGAGCACTGCTTGGCCATCGTCTTGACGATCTGACCGAGGTGATTCAGATCGTGCACCACCCAGGTGGCGAGAAGCTGGCTGATTGTCACCTCTCCGAAGCTTGGATGAACACCCCGACGGCCGAGATCCTCGATCTCGATCAAATCCTTCAGCGTCTGGAGATTCGAGGTTCTCACCGATGCGAATCGATCCAACAGATCGGTCAGGCTCCAGCCCCTGAATCGCGTGAATCCGGCCTCTCGGTCCACCGGGTCGAAGACTCGTTCGGTTCCATATTTGAGAATCACGTGAGTGCGGTCAATCCAGTCGTCCTCCTCTACAAAGGTGAGGTGCCCGACGACCTGATAGGGAGACCACGTGTCGGGTCCCTCGTCGCCGGTGGTCCAGTCGATCGAAAGGCCCGACAGCATGGCCCGAAGGACGTCCGGAGTCTGACGAAGCACTTCCGTGCCGATCTCGAGCGAGAACTCTATGGCCTCCTCCGGGTTCAGCTATCGTGCGGCTCGCGGAACGCTGGGGTATAGCAGACGGCGACGAGCAGGCCCTCCGGACTCAAGAGCCGAGCGGTGATCTGGCTCCACGGCTCGGTGCGGGCCTGGTGGATGAGCCGGTAGCCCTTGGCCGTGAGTTCGGCGGCTGCGGCCGCGACGTCATCGACTTCGAACTCGATACTGGCCTGCGGGACCGCGATGTCATCGGGCCAGTCTGTGGTCCCGAAACAGGCGCTCGCGGCTTCGGAAAGAGGCCACAACCCGAAGTGCTTCGTGCCCTCGAGCTTGTGGGTGAAGACGTAGTCGCCTTCCTCGCCTTCAAGGGACAGGCCCAGGGCATCCTGGTAGAACATGCGAGCTGCGTCGGCATCTCGCACGATCGGGGCGATGCTCGCAACGAATTTGACATCCACTCTGCTTTCACCTCCGTGAGCCAATGCGCTCTACCAATGTACTCACGACGATCGGTTGGAAGTGCGCTCCTCGGTCAGGGATAGATACCGCGGTCGTTCGTCGCCTCAGCCACCCGCTCGATGGCGAGCAAGTACGCGCCTTGGCGAAGGGAAACCCCATGCTGCTTCGCGCTGTCCCATACCTCGGTGAACGCCCGGTGCATCACTTTCTCGAGGCGAACATTGATCTCGTCCTCGTCCCAAAAGAAGGACTGCAAATCCTGCACCCATTCGAAGTACGACACCGTCACGCCGCCCGCGTTGGCAAGCACGTCGGGAACCACCGTGATGCCGCGCTGCTCGAGCAGGATGTCCGCGTCAGGAGTGATCGGGCCGTTGGCCGCCTCGAGGATGAGCCGAGCTTGAATGCGCCCGGCATTCAAGCTGGTGAGCTGATTCTCCAGAGCGGCCGGCACGAGCAGGTCGCATCGCACCTCGAGGACATCACTGGCAGCGATAGCGCCGGCGCCGGGAAAGCCGGTCACGCTGCCTGTCGCTTTCTTGTGCGCGATGAGGCGATCGATGTCGAGCCCGTCGGCACTGTGGATTGCGCCGCTGCTGTCAGAAACCGCCACGATCGTGAATCCCTGGGCATCCATGAGCCGCGCGGCGATAGACCCTGCGTTCCCGAATCCCTGGATGGCAACCGTGGAGGCCTTGGGATCGATACCGAGCCGTGTGCATGCCTCGAGTGCGACGAACGTCACGCCACGACCCGTCGCCGCGTTGCGTCCCTGACTACCGCCGACGGAGAGCGGCTTGCCGGTGACCACCGCAGGAACGGAGAAACCCTGCTCCATCGAGATCGTGTCCATGATCCAGGCCATGATCTTTGGTGAGGTGTTGACGTCCGGAGCGGGGATGTCGTATGCGGGGCCGATGATGACGCTGATCTCGGTGGCGTAGCGGCGGGTCATCCGCTCCAGTTCGCCCTCACTCAGGTGCTTGGGGTCGACCACGATGCCGCCCTTGGCGCCGCCGAACGGCAGACCGGCGATGGCGCACTTCCAGGTCATCCACATCGCCAGGGCCTTGACCTCGTCGAGGGTCACGCCCTGGTGGTAGCGGATGCCGCCCTTGGCCGGCCCCCGGGCCAGGTTGTGCTGGACGCGATAGCCTTCGAAGACGCGCACCGAGCCGTCGTCCATCTTCACCGGGAAGGTGACGATGAGCTGACGTTTCACCTCGCGGAGCACGGCGCGGAGTCCCGGGTCAAGGTGGCTCAACTCGGCAGCCTGGTCGAACTGCCGCTGGGCGTTATGCCACGGGTTTTCTGCGGGCGCGCTGGTTACAGGCGCGGTTGCAATCGCGTTCACCTGGACACCTCGGCGGACCGGCGGCGATGTCGTCGCAGTTGCGGCTCGCGACCTCCGAGCCTACCTCTCTCGGGCGGGGTCCTGGCGTCTGGCTCAGGTCAGGATGTTCACCGCACGTGCGGCGACCAGGGCCACGGTCAGCAACGAGGCCCCGGACTGTAGCCCCATCAACGCCTTCGCCGCGACAGTCATCGGCATGGTGTCGGTCGGGCTGAACGCTGTCGCATTCGTGAAACTCACGTACAGATAATCGAGGAAAGCCGGCGACCAGGACGGCCGCCCCGCTCCGGGCGTTGACATTTGGGGAAACAGAAAATCCGGCTCTCGATGCAATGGATTGTGGCGCTGATTCGGACCGCCTCGATCAAGTTCGAAGTACCAGAGTCCGAACACAATCACGTTCGTCAACCAAATGGCGACTGATGCAAGGATCAGGGCTCGACCGTTCTGGACGCCACCGTGCAGCAACGCGTGAACGAGGAGCCCGAGGTTAATCATGTTGGCAACAGTCACCAGCGCTACCAGCGCCACCACCAGCACCCGCCGGAGCGGCGACTTCTGCCCAGTCTTGTGCGGGGTCAGCGTTGTCAACACCGCAAGGATCACCGCCTCGAGCGCGGGCACGACCCAGCGAGGGCCCGGGATGAGTTGGTCAGGGAGCAAAAGGTAAAGAACGGCCGCCACGACTATCGCCCCTCGTGCCGGCCAATATGAGCGGTCCGCAGACGGCACTCCCCAGGCGAGGGCCTCGCCTCGAAGTCCAGACTCGCGGAAGCCACCGTCCGGGCTTTCGATGTGGTCGGCTATCACCGCATCGGCTGAGTTCGTTTGGTTCCCATGGCGCCGAGCCTAGCCCGTTCGGCCTGCGCGTAGGGCCTTTGCGATGGTCTTCGTCGTGCCCGGTGTCCGAGTCTCGCCAGGATCGCCGGCGTCAAGGTTTCGCCAACGTTGATGCAACGTAGAAGTCGTAGAACGAGCGACCAGGATCGTTGAACCATCGCGGAGGATGAAGATGACTGCATCAGGCGCCAGGTCGGCTACTCACCCGACAGGGGCAATCGGTGGTGCGCTCGTCGAGCCTGATTGGCTGATGCAACACCTGCGCGACCCTCATCTGCGCGTGGTCGAGGTCGACGTGAGCCGGACCGCTTATGACGACGGCCACATCGATGGCGCGCTGCTGTGGAACGTTTATCGGGACCTGAAGGATGCCGACTATCGCCTGGTTGGCGCCGCTTCCCTGGAGCAGCTCCTTGCCCGCTCGGGAATCCGACCGGACTCGACGGTCGTCTTCTATGGATACGCACCCGCCATGGGGTTCTGGCTCATGAGGTTGTACGGCCACCGCGATGTGCACGTCCTCAACTGCTCTCGTGACGGTTGGCGGGCGCAAGGTCATCCATGGAATACGACGGTGATCTCGCCGGCCAACGGCCGTTATCCACTCGCTGATGAGGACCGGCGCATTCGCGCAGATCGACTGGCAGTGCAGCGCGCCATCGGGGATCCGGTCACCACTCTGGTCGATGTGCGTTCGGAGGCCGAGTTCACGGGCGGTCGATTCTGGCCGTCGGGTGCCGTCGAGCCGAACGGCCGTGCCGGGCACGTTCCGTCGGCCGTCCATCAGCCCATCGACGATCTCTACGACCAGCAGGGGGCGTTTCAATCACCCGAACAACTCCGCAGCGTCTTCTCGTCCATCGATCTCGACTCCAGTCACGAGGTGATCACCTACTGCACGATCGGCGGACGCGCGGCCACCGCCTGGTTCGTCCTCACCGAACTACTCGGGCGCGACCGTGTCCGCGTTTACGACGGCTCGTGGGCGGAATGGGGTCGCATGATTGACACCCCGGTCGAGCGCCGCTAAATCGCTCGCTTGTGGCTATTTCCCTT
>OCZU010000280.1_pt1 | contig 36342 bp, 33 predicted proteins | sample 1539001 | NCBI WGS metagenome assembly OCZU01 (sample SAMEA3539306, study PRJEB22396) | soil metagenome | biome: tundra; feature: field; material: soil | place: USA | collected 2010-05 | depth 0.15 m | reverse complement strand
ACAACTACGGCCGGCTGACCCGCGTCCGGGTCAAGGAGGCGAGCCGGTCATGACCGCCGGGCACCTTGATCACCCCGCGCCCCGTGGTGACGAGCTGGCTGCTGATGGCAGCGCCGAGTGGGTCCGGGAGGCTCTGCGGGTCCACGACGACCGCGGCGAGCAGGACTCCGGGCCAGTCCGCCGGGGTTCACCGCAGCCACTGCCAGGAACGGTCCGCGAGGAACTCGTACTTGAGCGGATCGACCGGGCCAGGCGGGCCAGGCCGCGGGTCAAGGAAGACCGGATCACGATGTCGCACGGGGCAGGCGGCAAGGCAACTCAGACCCTGATCGAGGCGATCTTCCTGGAGGCCTTCAGGAACCCGCTGCTTGAGCAGCTGGAAGATGCAGCCCAACTGCGGATCGGCGGATCGCGGCTGGCCCTCACCACCGACTCCTACGTCGTCTCGCCGCTGTTCTTCCCTGGCGGGAACATCGGCGATCTTGCCGTCAACGGGACCGTCAACGACCTGTCAATGTCCGGCGCCGTCCCGCTCTACCTGTCGGCGGGCTTCATTCTTGAGGAAGGCTTCGCAGTCGCTGACCTGAGCCGGATCGTCGCGTCGATGGCCGCCGCCGCCGCCAGCGCCGGCGTGCAGATCGTCACTGGCGACACGAAAGTGGTGGAAAGGGGCAAGGCCGACGGCTGCTATGTCAATACGGCCGGCGTTGGCGTGATCGAGGGCGACGTTGCGCTCGGGGTAGCCAGCGCTCAGCCGGGAGACGCGATCATCGTGTCCGGGCCGATCGGCGATCATGGCGTCACGATCATGCTGGCCCGCGGCGAACTGGACATCGAGGCTGATGTGTCATCTGACACGGCGCCGCTGAACGGGCTCGTCTCCGCTCTGCTTGCGGCCACGTCAGGGGTGCGCGCGCTGCGCGATGCGACTCGCGGCGGAGTGGCGACCATCCTCAACGAGATCGCCAGGGCCGCCGACGTCGGCGTGCTGGTGACCGAGGACGCCATTCCTGTGGGCGCCCAGGTACGGGGGGTCTGCGAGCTGCTCGGCATCGACCCGATGTACGTGGCGTGCGAGGGTCGGATGATCGCGGTCGTCGATGCTGCGGAGTCGGACCGTGCGCTTGCCGCGCTGCGCGCGCACCCGCTCGGCGCCCAGGCGGCCGTCATCGGGCACGTGACCGCCGAGCCAGTCGGCATCGTGGCGCTCAAGACCGCGTTCGGCGGAACCAGAATCGTGGATCTGCTGGTCGGCGATCCGCTGCCGCGGATCTGCTGAGTCACCCGTGCCCGACCGGCAGCGGACGGCGAGGGACCAGATGGAGGAGGGCCACCGGCAATGCACGAACTGGCCATCACCGAGGGCGTCGTCGAGGCTGTCACCGCCCGTCTGCCCGATGCGAGGATCACCTGCGTGCGCCTGGAGATCGGTGCACTGTCCGGCGTGGTGGCTGACTCGGTAAGGTTCTGCTTCGATCTGGCCACGGAAGGCACCAGCCTGGACGGCGCCTGCCTGGAGATATCCGAGTCCCCGGCGCGGTGCCGGTGCCGAACCTGTGGCAGTGACTTCGAGCCGGACCGGCTGATCCTCCTGTGCCCGTGCGGGAGCGCCGACGTCGCGGTGCTCTCCGGCTAGGACCTCAAGATCATCTCGGTTCAGGTGGCCTGAGCATGTGCGCGACTTGCGGTTGCTCAGCCGAATCCGTCGTGGTGCGGCTGATCGGCAGAGGCGAGCCCGGTTCGGGCGGTGACCACGGCCACGACCATGACCACGATCACGATCACGATCACGATCACGATCACGATCACGATCACGATCACGAATCCGGGCAGGCGTCGTCCGCGCCCGAGCGCACCGTTGCGCTGCAGCGCAAGGTGCTGGCGAAGAACGACGACATCGCGAGCAGCAACCGCGACTGGCTTCGCCAGCGCGGCGTGGACATGGTGAACCTGATGAGCTCCCCCGGGCGCCGGGAAGACGACTCTGCTGGAGACCACTGCCAGGGATCTGGCCGGGCGGCTGGCATTCTCGGTCATCGAGGGCGACCAGCGCTGGACGCTGGCCGGATCGAGGCCGCGGGCTGCCGGGTGGTGCAGATCAACACCGGCGTCGGCTGTCACCTCGACGCCGGAATGGTCGCCAGAGGACTGCGAGCGCTTGATCCGCCGGCTGGGTCGATGGTGGTCATCGAGAACGTCGGTAACCTGGTCTGCCCGGCAATGTTCGACCTAGCGAGGCGGCTAGGGTCGTGCTCGCATCGGTCCCCGAAGGTGCCGACAAACCGGTCAAGTATCCACACATGTTTCGGCAAGCTGATCTCGTCCTGCTCACTAAATCCGATCTGCTTCCATATGTGAATTTCGATCTGATCTGTTACACATCCGACCTCCGGCTGGTCAGTCCTGACGCTCGGCTGATGCGGCTGTCAGCGGTCACGGGCGCAGGCATTCAGGATTGGTACGACTGGCTGCTCGATCGCATTTGGTGATTCACAATCCAGCTAGCATCTTGACTAGTAGAATGGAATATAGACGGTTAGGATAATAGAGAGATAATGAGTCATAATCCCGCAATCGGAGACCGAGTCCGTGATGTCCGCAAGCGGCGCGGGCTTAGCCAGAGCGAGCTGGCTGGGCTTTCCGGCGTGTCGATCTCGCTTATCCGCAAGCTGGAGCAGGCGGAACGGCAGGACGCCAGGCTCGAAACACTCCGCAAGCTCGCGGTTGCCCTTCGGGTGCCAACCAGCGGCCTCACTGTCGGGCCTGAGACGGACCACGCCGACCCGGGGACTGTCGACTCATGGGAGCCAGTACGCCGCGCGCTGTTCAGCTCTGTGCCGGCGCCCGACGAACGGCCCACATCCGACGGCGTCCTTGCGACGATGACAGCGCTCAGACCAGCGCTGGCGGCTAATCGGTACTCCCAGATCAGAGTGATCCTGCCCAGCCTGATCCGAGACGCTGACGCTCTGGACGGCCGGGCGCACTGCGTTCGCTCGCAGGTACTGAACCTGACCGGCTGGCTGCTCGTCCAGACCCGCCAGTGGGACTCGGCGGAGGCCACCTTGCGCCTTGCCATCGACTCGGCGACTGACCGGCTTGACGCCGGGGCAGCCGCGAGCACCATGTGCTGGTCTCTGCTGCGCCAGGGCAGGCTTGCCGAAGCCCGCGAACTCGCCATCCGCTGGGCCGACGACATCGAGCCCCGGTTCTCACGAGCGACTACAGCCGAGCTGAGTCTGTGGGGACGCTTTATGCTCGGAGTGACTAATGCGGCCGTGCGTGATGCCAGGCCAGGGGAGGCCGAGGACGCTCTCGGGCTGGCTCGGGCCGCAGCCGATCGCATCGGCCGCGAAGTCGCCGCCGACGCCAGCACCACCAGGACCTTCGGCCCGACCACCGTGGCGATGATCAGTGCCGAGAATGCGGCCATTTCCGGGCAGCCTGACAAGGTTCTGATCATGGCACGAGGCATCGCGCAGGATGTCCTGAATCCCACTGCGGCCAGCCGTTGCAGGCATCGCCTCGACATTGCCAGCGCACTGGCCCACCTCCGTCGCTATCCGGAGGCGGTCGCCATTCTGCAAGAACTGCGTCGCGACGTCCCAGAATGGCTCGTTCAGCAAGGGTATGCCCGTGATATCCTCAGCATGGTCGTCAGTCGGCGTAGGATTCTTACGCCCGAAATGCGAGAACTGGCGGATTTCATTCGTCTTGGGCTATAGCGCTGTGTGGTACTTTTTGCAAGTCATCGGACAGGATTGCCATTGCTGCACTTTAATGTAGCGCATTAGTGTCGTTGCATGGTAGGCAGCAGCGCTACTAAAATAATGGCCACGCCGAGTAGTCCGGACGCAATTGCGCAGACGGAGATCCTAGGTCGGCCTGTGGCGTATCGCAGGCGGGCGCTGCTGGAAGCGCTCAGTGATGAACTGGCCGCGCAGCACATCAACTCGGTTCTGGTGACCCGTCATCGTCTCGTGCTCCGGGGCAAGGGCCCGTGCGACCCGTCCGGGCTCACCGATCCGCAGCTTTACATCTTCACCCCGCAGGGCCGCGAGGTCGCGACCACCGATGGCAGCACGTTCCACTTCACCTGCGGCCAGCCCCATCCCGCCAGTGACCCGGCGGGAGCGGCCAGCCGGCTGGCCGGTACCGTCCCGCCGGCCTGACGAGGCCACCCGCGGCGGACCTGACGGGGTATCCGCCGCGCGCACCGTGCGAGAGCGGCGCGGACGGGGAGCCTGTGGTGCTGGCGGAGGGTCAGGTGTCTGCGCCGATCACGGAGCAGACGACCTTGCCGCCGGACGGAAGGCAGGAGCACGACCATTCCTTGCTGAGTGCCTGCACCAGCATGAGGCCGCGCCGGGTCTCGGCGTCGGTGCCGGCTTCGGCCAGCACGGGCGGGCTCGGGTCGGGGTCGTACATCTCGATCATGATGCGGTCTGGCTGGTGGTACAGGGTCAGGACCACTTGCGCCGGGCTGTCAGTGCCCGCGTTGCGCTCTGCCATCGCGGCTGTGGCGGCGATGGCGTTGGTCACGAGCTCGGAGACCAGCAGAACAGCGACCTCAATGGTCTCCGGGTCAATCTGCCAGGCTCCGAGCACGGCGTGAGCGTGCCGGCGTGCCCAGTAGGGGGTGATTGATAATGCAGCCAGCTCGACGCACGCCGTTGCCTCGCCCGGGATGGGGCGGTAGATGCGATCCGGTGCCACGATGGCCCGTGTTCCGGCGGTGCGCCGGCTGTGCCGGGGGTGTTGCTGTCAGTCACGCAGATGACGGTAGAGGGCGGGATGCGGCCGGGGCAATGGCACTGAAGAGCCACACGTGGCTGGATGTGCCAGCGTGGTTACAGGGCGAGGTGCATGAAGTCCGCCAGCTCGCGCATGTCCTCGGTCAGGGTCCGGCGCTGCACGATGATCTTCTGCAGGATGTCGCGGGCGTACCGCTGCTGGGCAAGCCACTGCGGAGCTGCCGCCCGGACTTCCTGCAGGACGATGACCGCTTCTCCGTAATGGCTCTGGGCAACGTAAGCGTGCGCGACGTCCAGGCGGTGCCGGTGGTAGTACCGCGGAATCGGGAAAGTCCGGCCTTCAAGCTGGCCTGCGATCGTCAGGGTGATGTCGGGGTGGTCCTGGATCATCGCGTTCTCGGCCTGGATGACGGAGACCGTCATCGGCCCGAACACTCCCCATGGGTTGTAGGGCAGGACGAAATCGCTGCCAGTGGCTACTGCCGCGACTCTGGCCAGCCTGAGTGCGTCCCGTGCTTCACCGGGGCGGTTGTCGCGAACCGCTGCCTGGGAGACGCGCAGCAGGAACCGGCCCCAGACGGCAAGCTCTTCCGGGGTCGCCTTCGAAATCCTCGGCTCAGCGTCATCCGCCCACCGGGCGGCCAGTTCCCTGGTCTGCGCCAGACGCCCGGAACGGATCAGGCCCCAGCACATCTCGTCCACGGCTGACATCTGCGTGAAACCATCGCTCGCGTCGTCCATTGCCAGCTCGATCGCGTGACCAGCGACATCAAACTGCCAGGTCAGGCTCATCAGCAGAGCTGTTACCTGCCTGATCTGAGAGCGCAGGTCCCGCGCGGCAGACTCAGCGCTGTCCACCGATCCGGCGACCAGGGAGTCAGCGTCCCGCAGCAAGGAGGGCAGGATCGCGCCGACCTCCGCGTAGCGGTTGGCTACCAGCAGCGGGATGGTGTCGCGGAAAGCCGCAGTCAGCCCGGCAAGGGTCGCTTGTTCGGCGGGTTCCCCGGCTACACCGCCCTCTAGCGCGCGCCGGACGGGCAGCAACTGGTCAACTGCTTCGCGATCAGGTTCAGCGGCGTCGGGCCGCGTCGCAAGGGCTGTAGTAGTCACCCGGAGGGTGACAGCGAGCTTGTGCAGTGTTTCGAGCCGGACGTTGCCGTAGTCGTCTTGCTCTAGCTTGCGGATCAGGGATACGGAGACGCCGGACAGGTCGGCAAGCTGGCGCTGGCCTAACCCGCGCCGCTTGCGGACGTCGCGGACTCTGTCCCCGACCGTGTGCATGTCGTTCACGTGCTGTGCCTCCTGCCCGGGCTGCATGCGCCTGCCTGCCAGAATACGCGCGCGCACTACTAGCCGGCCGTCCGCTAGCCGGCCGTCCGCGCGGCGCCGTGCTGCCGTTTTGATCGTGGCTTCGCGCGCCGCCGGGGCGGCGCCGCCCCGGCGGCGCCGTGCTGAGCTCATCCAGAGACGTCGGCTTGACGTATCAGTAGACTGTCAGTCTATAGTGCTAGCTAACTAGATGAATTGAGGATTGGTGATCGAGTTTCACCTGGACGGCCGCTCGGGTGTCTCGCCGTACCTGCAGCTGATCCACCAGGTGCGGCATGCGCTCCGGCTCGGCCTGCTGCGCGAAGGTGACCAGCTCCCCACCGTCAAGGATGTGGTGGCGAAGCTTGCGATCAACCCGAACACCGTGCTGAAGGCCTACAGGGAGCTTGAGTACGAAGGGCTCGCGGCGGCCAAGCCGGGAGTGGGGACGTTTGTGACCAGGACGCTGGCCGATGACTCGCTCGCGGCCCACGGGCCGCTGCGCCTCGGTCTGCAGCGCTGGCTCGCCGAGGCGTACCGGGCGGGGCTGGACGAAGAAAGCATCGAGGCCCTGTTCCTGAGCACCTTCCGGGCCGCCACGAAGGAGGAAGCATCATGACCGCAGTCCTGGAAACCTCGGGTCTCGGCAAGCAGTACCGGCGGCGCTGGGCGCTGACCGACTGCACGCTCGGCATCCCCGCCGGGCATGTCGTCGGGCTGGTCGGTCCGAACGGGGCAGGAAAGACAACCCTCCTGCACCTGGCCGTCGGCCTGCTAGCGCCGACGACGGGAACGGTCCGGGTGCTCGGCGGCGAGCCAGCCAGCAGCTCGGCGCAGCTGGCCAGGGTGGGATTCGTCGCACAGGACACGCCTACCTACGCCGGGCTGAGCGTGGCCGATCATCTGCGCTTCGGTGCGGCGATGAACCCGGGCTGGGACGCTGACCTGGCACGGGACCGGATCAGCCGGCTGGGCTTGGACCCTGGCCAGCGGGCGGGGAAGCTGTCAGGCGGCCAGCGCGCCCAGCTCGCGCTGACCCTGGCTATTGCCAAGCGGCCCGAGCTGCTGATCCTGGATGAGCCGATCGCCAGCCTCGACCCGCTGGCCCGGCGCGAGTTCCTGCAGATCCTGATGGAAACCGCGGCTGAGCACGAGGTCAGCGTCGTCATGTCCTCGCACCTGATCGCGGACCTGGAACGAGTCTGTGACTACCTGATCGTGCTAGTCGCCTCAAGGGTGCAGATTGCCGGGGAGGTAGAGGCGCTGCTCGCCTCGCACCACCTGCTCACCGGGCCGCGCTGTGATCTCGGTAGCTTGCCCGCGCACTGGCAGGTGATCTCGGCTAGCCACACCGACCGGCAGAGCACGCTCCTGGTCCGCACGGACGGCGGGGTTCACGATCCAGCATGGACCGTCGGCGGGGTCAGCCTGGAGGACCTGGTCCTGGCATATATGAGCCAGGCTGCCATGCAGGGTCGCAAGCAGGCAGCCGAGGTCGCGTCATGATCTGGCTAACCTGGCGTCAGTTCCGCGCGCAGGCCATCGTGGCCATATCCGCCCTCGCCACCCTCGCGATCGCCTTGGCGGTCACCGGACCGCAACTGGCCAGCATGTACGGCACCAGCGGCATCGCCACCTGCAGCGCAAAGAGCGACTGCGGCGCAGTGGTCAGCAAGTTCATCAGCGAGCTGAAGGCCGACAGTGTCTACGAGGCACTGTTCTATGTCGGTATTGCGGTCCTGTACGCCGCACCCGTCGCCATCGGCGTCTTCTGGGGTGCGCCACTGGTGACTCGCGAGTACGAGGCCGGGACGTTGCGCCTGGTGTGGAATCAGAGCGTCATCCGGACTCGCTGGCTGGCCGCCAAGCTCGGCCTGATCGGCCTGGCCGCGATAGCAACCGCCGGGCTGTTCAGCCTGATCGTGAGCTGGTGGGCTAGCCCGATCGACCGGGCGATCCAGGCCGGAAACTCCGGCGGGACAATCGGATTCGGCAGACTCGACCCGCTGGTGTTCGGGGCTAGTGGCATCGTCCCGATCGGCTATGCCGCTTTCGCATTCGCTCTTGGCGTCACCGCCGGTGTTCTGATCCGCCGCACCGTGCCTGCCATGGTCGCGACGTTGAGCAGCTTCGCCGCTGTGGAGCTTGCCTGGACTTTCTGGATCAGGGCGCACCTGATCACGCCGGTCCGGGTGATCGCGCCGCTCGGCAATCCTGCCAACCTCGGCTTGCTGATCGTCCAGAACGGCAAGAGCATGACGGTGAGGGGGAACTGGAGCATGCCCGGCGCCTGGCTCATCTCTAACCAGAGCATCGACCAGGCCGGACATGTGTTCACTGGGCCGGCTACCCAGGCCTGCCTGGGGAACTCCATCTCCGCGTGCAATGCCTGGCTCGCCAGCAAGCACCTGCGCCAGCTAGTGACCTACCAGCCGGCCAGTCGGTTCTGGGCCTTCCAGTGGTCCGAGACCGCGATCTTCCTCGCTCTCGCACTGGCGCTGGCCGGGTTCTGCGCCTGGTGGATCGGCCGTCGGCGCAGCTCTTAGGAGTTTCTACTCGAACCGGAGGAAACAGACAGTGATCTGGCTGACCTGGCGCCAGTTCCGGACCCAGGCGATAGTCGCGTCCGGAGCCCTGACCGCTTTCGCGGTAGCTCTTGCCGTCACCGGCCCGCAGCTGGCCGGCCTGTATACAGCCGGGCTCGGGGCCTGCGCTGACCATGGCAACTGCGCGGCGGCGGCCGCCAGCTACCTAGCCCAGCTCCGAGGCACCGACGACGAGTTCCTGTTCTACGCCGGCATCGCGGTGACGTACCTCGCGCCAGCCCTGATCGGAATCTTCTGGGGCGCACCGCTGATCACGCGCGAATTCGAAACAGGTACCTTCCGGCTGGCCTGGAGCCAGAGCGTGACCCGCGCCCGCTGGCTCGCCGTCAAGCTCGGCCTGATCGTCCTGGCCGCGATGACCGTCGCCGGACTGCTCAGCCTGATGACCGGCTGGTGGGCCAGTCCGCTCTACCGGGCCGCCGGGCAGGCATCCTCGAGCGCGCTCAGCATCAACCGCTTCGAGCCGGCCCTATTCGGCGCGACCGGAATCGTCCCGATCGGCTACGCCGCCTTCGGGTTCGCCTTCGGCGTCACCGCCGGCGTGCTGATCCGCCGCACCGTGCCAGCCATGGTCGCCACCCTGGCCGGCTTCGCTATCGTCCAGGTCGCCTGGCTCACCTGGATCAGGCCGCACCTGATCTCTCCGCTGCACGCCACGTCGGCGCTGCGCACCGTCTCCTTCAACGGGGTCGGGGATTTCGACAATGGCACCCTGCTCTTGCAGGTCGGCAGCGTCCGCGGTCGGGCAAACGCCTGGATCACCGGCACCCAGCCGGTCAGTGCGGCTGGCCAGGCGATCAGCCGGGCGCCCCATGCTTGCATGTCGATCAGCGCGCACTTCCTGTCCTGCCTATCCAGCCACGGAGTCCAGATGGCGGTGACCTATCAGCCCGCGAGCCGCTACTGGGCCTTCCAGTGGTATGAGTCCGCGATCTACGTCGCGCTCGCCGTGGCACTGGCCGGGGTCTGCGCCTGGCGGATCCGCCGCCGGCGGTCCTGACGCGGTCTGTTCCGGTCAGGCCTGCGTCAGCCGGTCTCTCGCCGCTGCCGCCACTGCCTGGCCGAGGCTGACGCCGCCGTCATTGCAGGGCACCCGTGAGTGCGTGAGGACGGCGAAGCCATCCGCCTCAAGCCGGTCGGCCACGGCGTGCAGCAAGAGCATGTTCTGGAAGACGCCGCCGGACAGCGCGACCGTGCTCAGCCCGTGCCGCTCCCGCAGCGCGAGGCAGCAGTCCTCGATCAGCGCCGCAACGCCGTTGTGGAAGCGCGCGGCGATGATGCTCCGGTCTATGCCCGCGATGAGATCGTCAGCCGCCGCTAGGACCAGATCGTGCCCGGCGATCTGAAGTGGCGCGTCCTGGCGCGGGGAATCCCGGTGCGGATCGATGATGGCGGCGCGGTAGGCCGTCCGCTCTGAGGCGTCAGCGAGCTGCTCAAGCTCTACGGCCGCCTGACCTTCGTAGTTGACGCAGTCACGCACGCCGAGGATGGCCGCGACCGCGTCGAACAGCCGCCCGGCGCTGGAGGTGACCGGCGCGTTGATGCCCTTCCGCGCCATCGCGGTGACGGCTGACCACTGTCGGTCGTTCCGCCGGATGACGTCCAGCGTGCCGGGCGGCCCGCCGGGATACGCGGCGTCCAGGTAAGCGGCGGCCATCCGCCACGGCTGCCTGATCGCGGCTGCCCCGCCGGGCATCGGGACCGGCGTGAGATGTCCGGCCCGCTCGAATCCGGCCAGGTCGGCGATCAGGAACTCACCACCCCAGATGGTGCCGTCCGTCCCGTAGCCGGTGCCGTCGAACGCGACTCCGATCACCGGGCCACAGGCGCCGTTGTCGGCGAGGCAGGATGCGATGTGCGCGTGATGATGCTGCACGCCGGTCAGCTCGGGCTCGCCGGGCAACGTCTGCGCCAGCCAGTCGGCATGCTTGCTGGACAGGTACTCCGGGTGCAGGTCGTGCGCGATGATCGCCGGCCTGATCTCGAACAGGCGGCTGAAGTGCTCGATTCCCGCGGTGAAGGAGCGCAGGGTCTCGGCGTTCTCCAGGTCGCCGATGTGCTGCGAGATGAACGCGTGGTTCTCCTTGGCCAGGCAGAACGTGCTCTTCAGTTCGGCTCCGCAGGCCAGGACCGGCCGGCGGAACCTGGTCCGCACCGTCAGCGGCTCCGGAGCGTAGCCGCGGGACCGCCTGATCACGGCCTCCCGGCCGCGGAACGCCAGGACGACGGAGTCGTCGGTCCTGACGTGAATCGGCCGGTCGTGCATGAGGAAGGCGTCCGCGATCCCGCGCAGCCTGGCTAGCGCCTCGGAGTCGGTGTACGCGATCGGCTCGTCTGAGACATTGCCGCTGGTCAGGACGATCGGTCCGGCAACCTCGCGGAGCAGCAGGTGATGCAGCGGCGTGTAAGGGAGCATGACGCCAAGCTGGCGGTTACCAGGAGCGACCGCGGCGGCGATGCCTGCTCCCGGCAGCACCGGGAGCAGGACGATCGGCTTGCGGCGGCCGGTCAGCAGCGCCTGGGCAGTCTCGTCGAGGTGGCAGATCCGGCGAGCCTGGGCCAGGTCGGACACCATCACGGCGAACGGCTTGTCCTCGCGATGCTTGCGCGCCCGCAGGGCCACGGCCGCTTCCTCGCTCGCGGCATCGACGGCGAGGTGATAGCCGCCCAGCCCTTTGACGGCCAGCACCTGACCACGCGCGATCAGCGCCGCGGCGCCGGATAGCGGTGGTCCTGGCAGGGCAGTCCCTGCTGGGTCGGACAGCGACAGATGAGGCCCGCAGTCCGGGCAGCAGGTCGGCTGCGCGTGGAACCGGCGGTCCGCCGGGTCGTGGTATTCGGCGGCGCAGCGCCGGCACATCGCGAAGCCTGCCATCGTGGTCAGCGGCCGGTCATAAGGCACGTCGAGGACGATCGTGAAACGGGGGCCGCAGTTCGTGCAGTTGATGAACGGATACCCGAACCGGCGGTCCGCCGGGTCGTCCAGCTCGGCCAGGCAGTCCTGGCAGGTCGCGCTGTCGGCGGACACCAGCGCCCGGCGCGCGCCGCCGGGCTCGCTCGGCGCGATCGAGAAGGTCGCTGATCCGGCCGGCCGCAGCGGACTGGTGGTGATTCGCTCGATGCTGGCCAGCGGCGGCGCGTCCCGGCCAAGGGAAGCCAGGAATTCCTGAACCGATTCGGCCGGTCCTTCGACTTCAGCGAATACCCCGTCGGCATCGTTGCCGACCAGTCCGCCCAGGCCGAGACCGGTCGCCAGCGTGTATACGAACGGCCGGAAGCCGACCCCCTGGACGATCCCCTCCACGCGTACGAGCGTCCTGATGCGCCGGCTCATCCGTCCAGTGTGCGGCCAGCCCGGCCCATTCAGGACCTGGCACCGAGGATTGCTCCTGGCGCCAGGCCCTGAATCCCTGCGCCGGTACTACAAACGCCAACCGGCGTTAATCCGGCTAGCTGAAGTGATGCAGGATGATGTTCCCGGCCGTGGTCGGGGTGGTGTTCGCCAGCAGGTTGCCCAGCAGTGCGGGAGCGTTGGCCGTCCGCGTGGCCGGCACGGTGCCGACCGCGCTCCAGACGCCGCCAGCGAAGGTCTGGAAGCGGACGTGGGTGTTGAACGGCGCCTTGAAGGCGAGCAGCAGCGGACCGTGCAAGCCGACCGCCGATACCGTCGGAGCGGTGAGGGTCGCCGCTGCGAGGTCCCGGACCGGACCGGTCCACACCAGGTGGCTCCAGACCGTGGCTCCGTTGTCAATCACGGTGCTGTAGAACACATTCTTGGTGCCGAGCTGCTTCCAGAAGACGTACAGCGTCCCGGTCGAGGTACCGGTCTGGACCTCGGCGAGCGCGGGGGTGGCGCTGGTGCACGGGTCGATCGTGCAGTGCGCGGTGGTCGGTGACGGCGGGTTGCCCGGCACCGGGTGCGAGGCGGACCAGGTGAAGCCGCGGCCGTGCGGAGCGCCGATGCTGTACCTGACGTGGTTGCCAGGCCCGCGCCACGCGACGACGACCAGGTTCCTGTTGTTCGGGAAGATCAGCGACGGCCCCTCGATGGTGTTAGTGAGCGCCACGCTCGGCGGCAGGTCGGTCGGAACGGTCCACGAGATCGTCCCGTTCACCTGAGTCTCGCCCTGGGAGTACCAGATGTGGTGGTCGGCCGGGCCGGTCCATACCGCCAGCAGCGCGTTGCGGCCGAGCGGGTCCTTGTACTGACGGATGGCCGGCGGCGAACTGGTCTCGGCGGTCCTGATTTCGCCCGTCTTGGACCAGTGACCGTGCAGCGCCGGTGTCATGTACTTGTAAAACATGTGACCGGATCCGCCTCGGCCGCGCCACGCCACCAGTGTGCCCTGGCCGAGCGGGCCGGGGAAGGTGATGTTGCTCAGAGCCGGGGAGTCGCCCGTGAACGCCCCGGGGACCGGCCTGCTCGGGCCTGACCACGGCAGGGTCGGGGCCGCCATCGCGGCACCCGCACCAAGCGCGCAGATCGTGCCGGCCACGGTCACCGCTGTGGCCAGCCTCGTCAGGGGGGATCTCAACATTCTTGACCTCAGATTCTCTTGCTAGGCAGTGCCTGCTCCTGGCGGAGAAGGCATCGCAAGGCTACGATCCGGTCGCTGAGCCACAAGCTTGTAATTCCCATGACTTTCCTGGGTCTTACCTGAGTTTCCTGAGCGAGTGGTAAATGTCAGCACACAATCAGCTGAAATGGCACAGTGTCCAGCTCGCTGCGCTGCCGGTCAGCCGCCCCTGCCCGCAGTGCAAGCCCGGGCCGAGCCGGGCTCCAGCTGGCCACCAGCCCCGCACCGGTTCGTTGCAGCCTTCGGAGTTCTAGCTATTTGTGCGTTAACATCCGCACTTAATGGTCTATGCTCGCGGCGTGAATCCTCGTCGCCAGGTCTTCCGTTCCGCCGCTCTGTGCGCTGCCGTCGTGGCCGCCACCGGCCTGATCGGCTCCGCTCTTCCCGCGTCAGCCGCACAGCAGCAAGCCGCTGCCAGCGGGAGCGCACTCGCCGCCGCGCGCCAGCCGGATCGCCTCGGCAGTGGCAGCGGTCACCAGCCCGCTGTCTTCGGCGACATCGCCGGCGTGGTCCGCGGCGGTTTCGGCGCAGCGCTCACCGGCGCCTGCGTCACGGCTTCCGGACCATCTGGCACGGTGCGAGGGCTGACCGGCGCTGGCGGACGGTACCTGATCACGGGCCTGCTGCCCGGTCGCTACACGGTCAGTTACAGCGCCTGTGGCCAGAGCGGCCGGTACTTCGGCCAGTGGTATGGCGGCGGCGTGACGGCCAGCGAAGCCGCGGGTGTGCTGGTGAGCACCGGCCTGCCGACCGTGCTCAGGCCGGTGACGCTCCGGCTGGCCAGCCCGGCCGCGCTGATCGCCGCCACCCGCGTGCAACTGCGCCGCGATGCCAGGCGGCACGGCGGCGTGACCGCGGCGCGTCGGCCGTTCATCGCTGGCACGGTGCGGAACTCCTCAGGCAAGGGACTGGCGGGCATCTGCGTCACCGCGTCGACCATGACGGCAAGCAGCGGATCAGCCTTTGGCGTCGTGACCCGCCGGGGCGGCAGCTACAGCTTCCCTGCGAGCGTCGACAAGCCACGCGGCTGGACCGTGAACTTCTCCACCGGCTGCGGCGCGGGAAACTACGCGCCGCAGTGGTGGAAGAACGCCCCGGCAGCCTCAGGTGCGTTCATCCTGCATGCGCACCGAGGAAGCCATTTCACCGGCATTAACGCCAGGCTGGTCATCGGCGGGGTAATGACCGGGATCGTCCGGGCGGGCAGCGCCTCCGGCCCGGGGCTGCACGGCGTCTGCGTGCTCGTAGCCGGCCTCGGCCGGATGGCCGGCGTGTTCGCTGAGGCCACGACCCAGGGCAACGGAACGTTCCGGGTCATCGGCCTGGGGACCGGGCAGTACGAGGTGGAGTTCGCCCCCGGCTGCGGGGTTAAGGGCGACTACCTCGCTACGGCCGTGCCGCGTACCGTCTCTGCCACCGACGGGAAGACCACCAAGGGCATCAACGGATTCCTGGCGCTGGGCGCCCAGATCAGCGGAGCCGTCACTGCCGCTGTCGGCAGCACGCAGGTCGCCGGTATCTGCGTCAGCGCCGCGAACAACAACGGAGGGGTCGGCGGGTCGGCTACGACCGGCGTGCACGGCGGGTATGTGATCCGCGACCTGCCCGCCGGGCAGTACATCGTGAGCTTCACCGGCGGATGCGGAAGCTCGGGAAGCTACGCGCCCCAGTTTTACCACGGGCAGGTTAGCTCCGAGGCCGCCAATCTGGTCGCCACCACGGCGGGTCAGAACATGTCAGGCATCGACGCCATCATGGCGCCGGGCGGTACCGTCACCGGCACGCTCAGTAACTTCTCCGGCAGGAAGCTATCCGGGATCTGCGTGTCCGCTCTCTCGCAGCAGGACGCGGGCGGCACTGGCCGGGGCGCGCTCGGGATCTTGCTCACAGGACTCCAGATCGTGTCCGGGGCGGCGGTCTCCTCGAACGGCGGATACCGGATCGCCAACCTGGCGCCGGGGAGTTACGAGGTCGCGTTCACTTCGGGCTGCGCGCGGAGCGGACCTGCGTACGCCGCGCAGTGGTTCGCCCCGCAGGGCGGCAGCACCCCGACCTGGGTCACGGTCGGCGCCGGCACCGTGACCTCCGCGGTCGGTTCGGCGCTGCGGCTGGCCGGCAGCATCACTGGCGTGATCAAGAACACGGCTGGCAGGTCCCTGTCCGGAATCTGTGCCGTCCCGGTCAGCGCGAGCGGTCAGCCGTCGACCGAGCTGGCCGGGCTGCCGGCCCCGGTGTCGAAGGCGGGCCACTACAAGATCACCGGACTGGCGGCTGGCCATTACGCTGTCGAGTTCGAGGCGTGCAACGGCACGCCATATGCGACTAGCTGGTATCGCGACACCAATTCCAGGGCGTCGGCGCATCTGGTCAGCGTCAAGGACGGCCAGGCCAGCTCCGGAATCAACCAGGTGATGACCCGCGGTCAGTCCGTCTCCGGCCGGATCACCTCCGGCCTGACCGCCCTGAACGTTGACGGATTCTGCGTCGCCGCGATCGACTCGGGCGGTAACCCGGTCGCCGTTGCCCTGACCGGGAACGCCGGTTACCTGCTTGCGCATGTGGCCGCCGGGAGCTACAGCCTGGACATCTTCCCGTGCACGGTGCGCACGACCCTGCTCGCCGACCTGATCAGGACCGGTGTCCGGGTCCGTGTGGTGAGGCCGCTCACCGGCGTTAACGTCACGCTGCCCGCGGCCGGAACGCTGGCCGGGACGGTGCTCGGCGCTGGCGCGGTGGCCGAGCCGGGGATCTGCGTTGAGGCGACTCCGGCGACCGGCAGCGGCATGGCCGGCCTCGCCGTGACCGGGCCTGCTGGCCTGTACCAGATGACCGGCCTGGCGCCAGGCACGTACGACGTCAAGTTCACCGCACGATGCGTCCTCGGCACCGGCGCGTTCGTCTCGCAGTGGTACAACGGGCAGCCGAGCCAGGCACTGGCGACTCCCGTGCCGGTGACCTCAAGCGCGGTCACCGGCGGGATCGGCGCCACCCTCGACGCCGATGGCGGGATTTCTGGCATGGTGCTGGTCGCCGGGCTACCGGTGGCCAGAGTGTGCGTGATCGCGTTCCCGTCAGCCGGGGACCTCACGCCGACCGTGGCGCAGACCGCCGCGGACGGTACCTATCAGCTCGGCGCCCTGATCCCTGGCAGCTACACGGTTGAGTTCACCGCCGGATGCGGCGTCGTGAGCTACACCACGCAATGGTTCGACGCCGCGGCTACTAAGAGCGCGGCGACCCCGGTACCGGTCACCGCCGGGACCGTCACGCCAGGTGTCGACGCCAGCTAGGGTCTCAGGCCTGCCCGCGCTGAGTCCGGGAACCGACTAGCCGCTCCAGGTCGCGAAGGGTGTCACCGGAGCGGCCGATGAGCACGTCGATGCCAGGGCTGGCAGCCTTGATCAACCGCTCAGCATCCTCGGCCCGTGGCTGGCTGGCCGTAGTCGCGGTCGAGAGCACCACGAGGCTGGCGTCGACCTGCCTGGCCAGCAGGCTGATCTCCGTCAGGGGCAGATCGGCGGCCAGGTGATGAACCAGCCAGCGGTTCTCTCGCAGGCAGGTCGCTGCCATCAGGGCCGGCATCCCGTGCCGCTCACCGGGCGGAGTGGCGACGACCGCGACACCGCGCGGTCGGCCCGCCGGCTGCCCGGCACTTACGGCGATCAGCCGCTCGCAGATTGCGGTGGCCCGGTGCTCGCGAGCGATCGAGATCCGGCCGGCTGCCCAGCCGTCGCCAATCTGGCGCAGCGCCGGGGCGATCACGCTGTCGCACAGGTCGGTGCCGGTCACATGCCCAGCTAGCCGGCCGATCTCCCGCCGCGCCTGGGTCTCCCGCCCGTCGATGATCGCCGAGTACAGCCTGGCTGCCTGGGCTGGCCAGTCGCGGACCGCGATCTGGCGAACGGGGATTCGGCCTAGCCCGCGCTTTGCCAGGAGCGCCTGAACGTCAGCCGCACTGATGTCATATTCGCGCTCGTACTTGCGGGCCGGGAGCGTCCCGTCCCTGACCCACGCGTATGCAGTCTGGTAGTGGACGCCGAGGGCTTCTGCGGCTTCCCGGAGCTGCATCATCCCCCCGCGGTGTAGTCACTCGGATACTTAGTGTAGTTTAGTGTTCATTCCAGGGAGGATGAAGCTAAGCACCGTTATCTGGCCGACCTGCTCGGCCAGTGGTTGGCCAGCGGTTGGCCAGCGGATTCCCGCGGAGGGCAAGCGGTCGGCCTGACCTTGCTCGCCGCGCCCGGATGCCGCGGGGGCGCGTCCGGGCGCGACGAGCTGAGGTCAGGCCGACCTTCACCGGCGCCAGAAGCCGCGGACCGGCGCCGGAAGGCCGGCCGCATGGTCGTCGCCGGGTGACCTAGGTCCCGGCAGCGGATCGCCAATGGCCCTGTCAGCGGCCGGGCCGGGCGAGAGAGCCTGCTCACAAGGAGAAGCAGGTGGTGATGATGACTGAGAAGGCGTCGCAGGAACCAGTGCCCTATCCAGCTGATCACATCGACGACCTACTGGCGAAAGCGGTCCGCGCGCCTTCAGTCCTCAACACCCAGCCATGGCTCTTTCGCGTCACCAAGTACTCGATCGAGATCTACGCCGACCCCGCACGCAAGCTGCGAACGGATCTGGACGGCCGGGAGATGCTGATCAGCTGCGGCGCAGCCCTGTTCGGGCTGCGACTGGCGATCCGGTCGATCGGCTATCAGCCCGTTGTCAAGCTCCTGCCCGACCTTGACCGGCCCAAGCTGCTTGCCAGGGTGCAGCTCGGCGAGCCGGTGCCGATGACTGACCTTGAGCGCCTGATGCTGGGCGCGCTGTCGCACCGGCACACGCACCGCGGCCCGTTCGAGCCGGAACCGCTGCCGCGCGGGCTGCTGATCGGCCTGCAGCATGACGCAGTGGCCGAGCATGCCACGCTAGCCCTGATCGACCGGCCGCTCGCCTACGGCCAGCTTGCCAGCATCGTCGCGCGGGCTGCCAGGAGCCTGGACACCGAGACCGCGGCCCGGGCCGACGCGCGGCAGTGGGTCCGCAGGCCGGACAGCCAGGCCAGGGACGGTGTGCCTGCCAGCGCGATCTCGCCGACCGCAGATGGCCAGCCGGGCTGGCTGCCGCAGAGAGACCTGGACCTGGGCCGAGGCCTGTCGATGCTGCCGGCCGGCGGCCCGCCGCCGACCGCAACCGCTGTGCTGCTCACTCCGGGAGACACCCGCGCTGACTGGATCAGGGCAGGGCAGGCGCTGCACCGGCTGCTGGCACACGCCGCGACCAGGTGGGTGTTCGCCGTCCTTAACTCCCAGCCGCTGGAGACAGCTTCGGTTCGCGGGCTGATCCGCAGCCGGCTGGGGCTGCCGGGCGCCCCGCAACTGCTGCTGCAGCTCGGCGTGGCTAGGACAGCGCACGCCACTGCGCGCCGGCCGCCGAGCGAGCTGATCGACCACGACCGGCCCCGCTGACCGCTGCATCGCCGACGTCGCGGCACAGGACGAAAGTCCTGTGCCGCGACGACTTTCGCACCTGCCCCGGCGCGGCGCATGGTTGTCTGCTAGAACTACGGGCAGACGGCCCGTAGTGACGGGGCAGGAGCGGCTATGAACGTGTTCAGGGCACCGTCGGACGACCTGCTGAAGGCAGCGAGCACTCCGGCGGAGATCACCCGCTTCGTGGTAGAAGCGGCGGTGCATGCGCCGTCCGTGGCGAATACGCAGCCCTGGTGGTTCAGCAGCGGTGACAACGAGATAGGCGTGCATGCCGACGTGGAGCGGCGGCTCCCGGTGGCCGATCCCGACGGCAGGGAGATGATGATCAGCTGTGGCGCCGCGCTGTTCACCGCGCGGGTCGCGCTTCGCTACCTGGGCTTCGTGCCGAAGGCCAGGGTGCTTCCCGACCCGGATCTGCCGAATCTGGTGGCGCGAATTGGCTGGGGGGAGAACATTCCGCCGGTCGAATACGAGCGCCAGCTGTTCGCCGAGATACCGAGACGCCGCACGCACCGCGGTGGCTTCGACGCTGAGCCGCTGCCCGCCAAGCTGGTCGCCGCACTGCGCGATGAGGCGGCCGCGGAGAAGGCGACGCTGCGGATCATGAGCGATGAGGGCGAGCGGGCCGCGCTCTCCGCCGTCGTCGAGGCGGCTGACTACGCGCTCAGGCTGGACAGCGCGCGAACACAGGAAGAGTCCAGGTGGGCGCCCCCGCCAGGCAGCCGGCGCCGGGACGGCGTACCGGCGACCGCGTACCCGGCCAGGCCGGAACATACCGAGCCTTCGTTCCCGAGCCGCGACTTCGCGCACGGCCACGGCTGGGGATTGCCGTCGGCCGGCCCGGGCGCGATGCCGCGGGCGGCCGGGGTAGTGGCCGTGCTCACCACGACGACCGATCGGCCGGAAGACTGGCTCAACGCCGGGCAGGCCCTGCAGCGGCTGCTACTGCTCGCCAGCAGTTGCGGGATCGCCGCGGCACTGCATACGCAGCCGCTTGAGCTGGTCCAGCTGCGCGACTTCATCCGGATTCAGCTAACCGCCGGGGCGTACCCGCAGATGGTGCTGCGGCTCGGTACCACCGGACAGAGCGCGGTCAGCGTACGACGCGGAGTCGATCAGGTTCTGCTCTAAAACGGGCGAGTGCTACTGCGACCGGGTGTCGGCCTTTCGGCCCGGCGGGGCCGGACTTTCGTCACTGGGCGGCGGGCGCTGCGCGGATAGAGTCTGGCTACACGCCGGGTTGCACGGCACCTAGCCGGCTTTGCGCCCCAAAGGAAAGGCGTTCTCTTATCATGACCGACAGTGCGCGGACAAGCGGGCAGATCTCGGTGTTCCTGCTTGACGATCATGAAATCGTCCGTCGGGGCGTCCGGGATCTGCTTGAGGCTGAGCCCGATATCGCCGTGATCGGCGAGGCAGGAACCGCCGAGTCCGCGCTCGCCAGGATCCCGGCGCTGCGTCCCGATGTGGCCGTGCTTGACGTGCGCCTGCCGGACGGCGACGGGGTCAGCGTGTGCCGCGATATCAGGTCCGCGATGCCGGACGTGGCCTGCCTGATGCTGACCTCATTCGGCGACGACGAAGCTCTCTTCGACGCGATCATGGCTGGTGCTGCTGGCTATGTACTCAAGCAGATCCGCGGCACCGACCTGATCGGGGCGGTCAGGACGGTCGCGTCCGGCCGGTCCTTGCTCGACCCGGCTGCGGCCAGCAGGGTGATGGCGAGGATGCGCGACCAGGCGCATCGCGCCGACCCGCTGTCCGCGTTGACCGCGCAGGAACGGAAGATCCTGGAGCTGATCGGCGAAGGCCTGACTAACCGACAGATCGGCGAGCGGCTCTTCCTGGCCGAGAAGACGGTCAAGAACTACGTGTCCGCGCTCTTCGTCAAGCTCGGCATGCAACGGCGAACCCAGGCCGCCGCGTACGCGGCCAGGCTCTTCGATGAGCCTGGCCACCAGGCCGGCTAGCAGCCAAGCCACGAGCACGGCCAGGCGCAGGCGAGCGGCAGTCAGTCCGGCGAGTTGTTAATCATGCGAAGTCATTTTCGCCCTTAACAAATCCCGCGTGGTCGATCCCGCTCCAGATCGCTCGCGGGGATTCCGGGTGCAACCGTTCAGCGTTGCCAGACGTGTCTGTGCTGACGGGCAGCCCAGTTCCGGTCGGGCGGCTGGCAGCGTTGATGCGGAGGCGTGGTGCGCGACCAGGGGAGCTTCGACGACTTTTACGCGTCGAGCGTCCGGCGGGTCACCAGCCAGTTGTACGCGATAACACGCAATCGAGCCGACGCCGAGGATGCCGTGCAGGATGCCTTTGCCAGGGCCTGGCAGCGCTGGGCCAGGGTGTCCGGCTATGACGACCCGGAAGGCCGGGTGCGGACGGTCGCATACCGGACCTTCGTGAGTTCCTGGCGGAAGGCCGTCAGCCGGAACATAGCGCACCGCAGGCACGGAGCGCCCGCTGACGAGGCCGGGCTGAGCCCGGACTACGTGGCGATCATCGCGGCGCTCCGGGATGCCTGAGGATTTCGAGACCGTGCTGCGGACGGGTGCGCTGGCTGTCGCCGAGGCCACGATGCCGGTGGCGGCCGACCTGGTCCGGGCCCGCGGGACCGGCAGCAGCGTCGCAGCATGGTCGTGGCCGGCGGCCTGCCCAGGCAGCACGGGCACCCGGCCCCCGTGGTCAGCCGCACGGGCTTCAGCCTGCGGCTGACTGCCCCGGCCAGCTATGTCCCGGGCGTGCCCAACCCAATTCCCTTCATCATCGATGACTGGGTCGGTGCCAGGACCGTCATCGTCGAGCTCAACCTGGGAAACTCGCGCTACACCGACTATCACAAGGCCGTCGCCGAACGTTTCGATCAGGTGACTGGCAGGTGGCTCAAGCTACGGGTGACGTACGCCAGGTCGGGCTGGATCGCCAGCTATCCGCTCCGCGTCGGCACCGGCCTGACGAAGCAACGGCTCCGGGTCACCCCCGCCGTCCCGGTCGCCGCCTCCGCTCCGTTCGGGCCGCCGTCGCTCGTGGTAGAGATCCGCTCGGGCGGCAGGATCGTCGCCGAGCTGCGGGCGCCAAGCGCCGCGCCGGTCACGCTCCAAGGCCAGTGGGACGGAACGCCCTATGTCGCACCGATCGGCCCAGGCCAGACCCGCGAGGTTGCCTTCACAGTTCGTAACCCCGCCCGCATTGCCTACCCGGTGCAGTTGTACTTCGTCGCGGCCTTCTGCTACAGGCCGCATGGCTGCCGTCACGCCCCGCCCGGCGATCAGTTTCAATGGCTCGACGGCCGGACCTGGCGGCCGGCGGATGCGAGCGCCTACCTCATAAACGGCACCAGCGACGGCGAGCTCCTGAAGACGGTGCTGATGCGGGCCGGTGGCAGCTTCACGATCAGATTCCGGATCATCGTCGGCCCAGCCTCCCCGAGCCTGGTCGGACAGCTCATCATGACGGCAACGCCGGGCTCAGCGGCCCTGCCTGGTGCTTCGGACCTGTACCCGGTTATCGGGATGAGTTCCGCCACGGACCCGATTCAAATCGGGTGACATGGGCTCGGCGGGCACTGGGAAGATCGCCCGGAATCGGTCGCGAGCTATCCGGCCGGCCTGCCTGATCACTCCCGCTGCGGCAGGGGAACGCGCCAGGTGAGCTCGGTGCCGCCGCCTTCGGCTGGCACGGCGTGCATGGTGCCGCCGAGTGCCGTCGCGCGCTGCTCTAGGTTGCGCAGGCCGCTGCGCCGGCCGCCCGGGGAGATGCCGATGCCGTCGTCAAGAACCGTCAGCGTCAGCTCATCGTCGGCCCGGATGGTGACCTCGACCTGGCTGGCGCTGGCGTGCCTGGCCGCGTTCGACAGCGCCTCGCGCAGCGCAGTCAGCAACTGCTCGGCGATGTCCTCCGAGGCCAGGGTGTCCAGGTTGCCGTCCAGCTGCAGCCTCGGCGCGAAGCCAAGCGCCGGGGCCATCTCCTGCGCCACGAACAGGATCCGAGCCCGCAGGCTGGACACCCTCCCCTCGGGATGCGCCTGCAGCGCGAAGATCGCCGAGCGGATCTCCCTGATCGTGTCGTCGAGCGCGTCCACCGAGCGGCTGACCCGGTCAGCCACTGCCGGGACAGTGATCAGTGAGCTAGCGCCCTGGAGCGACATGCCGGTCGCATAGAGCCGCTGGATCACCAGGTCATGCAGGTCCCTGGCGATCCGGTCGCGATCCTCGAACACTGCCATCTGCTCGGCCGCCAAGCGGTGCTCGGCCAGCTCAAGCGCGATGGCTGCCTGGGCGGCGAAGGTGACCAGCATGTCGGAGGCGGCCGGGGAGAGCGGCATCGAGCCCGGCTGCCGGCCGGCCGTGAGCACGCCGCGCACCTGGCCGGCGACGCCGAGCGGGACCAGGACCGCCGGGCCGAGCCGCATGCGCTTCTGGGCGACGCCGCTGACCCGTTCGTCGGTACTGAAGTCGGCGATCGTCAGTCGCTCGCCGGTGCTCAGCACCATGCCGGACGCTGAGTCCCCGATGGACAGCACCAGGCCGTGCGCCGCGTCGGCGTCGGCGCCGACGGCGTGCTCGATCAGCAGCGAGTCGCCGTCGCCGGTCGGCAGCGCCAGGACCACCAGGTCAGATCCGGTCATTTCCAGTGCCAGCTCGGTGATCAGCGTCAGCGCGTCATGGACCTCAGCGCCCGAGAGCAGCCGGTTGGTCACTTCCGCGGTTGCGCTGAGCCAGCGCTGCTGCCTGCGCGCCTCCTCATACAGCCGGGCGTTCTCGATCGCCACCCCGGCCGCCGCCGCGAGCGCGGCCAGCACGGACTCGTCCTCCGCGTCGAACTGGCCAGAACCTTCTTTCTCGGTCAGGTACAGATTTCCGTAGGCCTCCCCCCTGATCCGGATCGGGGCGCCCAGGAAAGAACGCATCGGCGGGTGCCCTTCGGGGAAGCCGAGCGACGCCGGGTGCTCGCTGATATTGGCGAGGCGCAACGGACCTGGGTCGGTGATCAGCAGGCCGAGCAGGCCCTTTCCTTCCGGCCAGTGGCTGATCTCCTCGATCTGCTGGTCGGTCAGTCCGACCGGGATGAACTCGGCGAGCCGGTCGCCATCACCGATCACGCCGATCGCCCCGTACCTGGCGTCGACCAGTTCGACCGCCGTCTCGACGATGCGGCGAAGCAGGACCTCAAGGTCCAGGTTGGAGCCGACCGAGACGACGGCCTCAAGCAGCGAGTAGATCCGGTCTCTGGCCGACAGCACGGCCTGCAGCCTGATCTGCAGCTCGTCAAGCAGTTCGTCCAGTCTGAGGCTGGGCAGCAGCGGCTGTCGATCTGGAGATTCCACTGGCACTCCTGCCTGTCGACGTCCGGCCAACGCTGTGATCGTACGTCCCGCCGAATTCGGGCAGGGAGTCACACCCGAACAGGGTCGGAGGTCCCGCGATGAGTGGACGCAGGCCTCTGAGAGCCGGGCCGGTCCCGACGGATCCTTAAGGCAGCTAAGTAAATGAGGTTTTCGCCGGATCTGTCATAGGCCGGCAATCAGATGCTAGGAGGCATCGACATGCGCAGGAGGACATTCGACGCGCTGATGGTGTTCGCCGGTCTCACCCTCGCCGCGATCCTGTTGGTCGCTGGCGGGTTGCTGAGCTGGGGACACTCGTTCGTCAATAGTGAGGTCAGCAACCAGCTATCCGCCCAGAAGATCGTGTTCCCGACCACAAGCAACGCCGAGTTCAAGGCGCTGCCGCCGGCTAACGCAGCACCGATGAAGGTGTACGCGGGTCAGCTGATGACCAACGGCGCTCAGGCGGAGACCTACGCCGACCACTTCATCGCCTACCACCTGACCCTGATCGGCGGCGGCCAGACCTACTCGCAGCTGTCGGGCAAGGCGCTAGCACAGCCGAACAATGCCAAGCTGACCGGGCAGGTCGAGGCCATGTTCAAGGGCACGACACTGCGCAGCATGCTGCTGGAGGCCTACGGCTTCTGGAAGATGGGGCAGATCGCCGGCATCGCAGCGATCGCCGCCTTCATCGGAGCCGCGCTGATGCTGATCCTGTCCTTTGTCGGACTGTGGCACCTGCGCACGGTCCCGGAGACGAAGGAAGTGCTGACCAAGGTCGCTCACCCGGCCAAGGTCTCCCAGACAGCCTGACCCGCCCCACGGCCGTAAGGCCGGATAACCAGGTGCCCCCGCCGGCTCCCGCCGACGGGGGCACTGCCATGCGGCGAATCAGGGACCAAAGTCCCACGCCAGCGTGACAGACTTCACTGCCGGGTAAAGCCGTCGAAGAGCGAAAATCTAGCAAGTCTGGCGCAGCCAGGTCCGGAAATGTCCCCCTATCTTGTGAGGGTTCACTGTGCATCCCTTCGTCGCCGGTCCGCTGGCGATCAACCTGAATACGCCCGGTCACTACCTGACCTGGTCGTTTATTGACATCTCGCTCGCGAACCTGATCGTCATTGCCGTCATGGTCGTCCTCTTCGGCGCGGCATTGCTGATCCCGTTCCACGTCGGTGGCAAGGACACGACTGCTGTGGCCGACGCTGCCGACCTGACCGAGACTCGAGCCGACCCGGCTACCGTCGCTTCGGCAGCCGAGCCCGGTGACGAGGACATGTGGACGGCCAAGGTCCGCACCAGGGCAGCCAGATTGCTGCCGCCAAAGAAGCTGCTACCCGACCGCCAGCCCGCCTACGTTGCGTCCTGGGTCTACGTATTCGGCGTCGCCAGCCTGGTCGCACTGGGCATTGTGATCGCGTCAGGCTTCGCCCTGGCGGTTGGCGGCTCGGACTGGTGGCACACTAACGCGGTCGGTCATTTCTTTAACAGCATTCACCTGTGGAGCGTCGAGCTGTTCATGGCGTTCATGGTCATCCATCTGTGGGGCAAGTTCTGGATGGCAGCCTGGCGCGGACGCCGGGCGATGACCTGGATCACCGGCATGCTCGCCTTCCTGATGTCGGTCGTCGAGGCCTTCACCGGCTACGTGTCGCAGCAGAATTTCGACTCGCAGTGGATCGCGACGAACGGCAAGGACGCGCTCAACGCCATGGGTGTCGGCGCCTTCTTCAACGTGATGAACTTCGGCCAGATGCTGATGTGGCATATCGTGCTGATCCCGGTGGTGCTGGTCGCGATCATCGGCGGTCACGTGCTGCTGGTCCGGGTTCGCGGTGTCAGCCATCCGCTGCCGGTCAAGCGCGTCTCGCTGCGTGACCGGGTGGCGAGCAGAGCCGCCGCGGTTTCTGACGCAGGACCGTGGCGCGGTCCGAACCGCCGCTACGACATCATCAAGGAAGGCAGCATTGCCACGCTGATCGTCGGCGCGCTTGTGCTCGTGATGGCAGGCGTACTGTCCTCGCCGGACGTGCCGCCGCTGAGCGTCCAGACCTGGGGCAGGGTGGACGCGATCGGCTTCGTCAACACGGCCTCCGCGGAACTTGACGGCACCGCAGGAGCGGCCAGTTACGGGCAGCCGTACAACAACGGGACCGGATCCGTGCAGCAAGTCGGGCCGGTCAACTGGCAGAAGCTGGCTGGGATTACCCAGCCGATCAATGCCGCGCAGGACTTCGTGCTCGCTCCGCTCTCCTCGCTGGCACAGACCACCCCGGCCCTGGCTACCGCGCTGAGGACGTACACCGGCGTCTCGCCAGCGCAGCAGCAGAAGTGGGCGTCGGCCTACGACACCGCGACCGCCGCGACCTCGCTCAAGATGCCGTTCAATGGCGGGAACCTGAACCTGCGAGCGGCCGGCCCAGTCCCCGTGATGATGTCCTATGAGCTGGCGATGGCCAAGAGCGGAGCGCTCGACTCCGACCTGCTGGCGCAGCGGCAGTTCTACGGCACCGACTTCACCAAGCCGCTGCTGTTCATCGCGGACGGCGGCTATTACGTGCAGCAGGCGACGAACCAGCACCTGACCGGTGACCAGTGGGGGGTGATGAACGAGACCGGCAGTTACCCGGGCCAGCCGTGGCTGTGGCTGTTCCAGATGTGGTACCACGTCTCCCCGTTCCAGAGTTCGGACAGCGTGGACATCTGGGCCGTCTACCTGACCGGCCTCTGTACGCTGCTGCTGCTGCTCGTGCCCTTCATTCCCGGGTTGCGGGACGTCCCGCGGCTGATCCCGGTGCACCGGCTGATCTGGCGCTCGTGGAACCGCTCGCAGGGAACGCCCGTCCTGGCGGTGTCGTCGAGTGAGCCGAGCCCGGCACCGGCGTCAGATGCCAAGACAACCGATCTGAAGGCGTAACGAAACGCGCGGGGTTACCGCTCAACCGCAGGGCCAGCGTCGGCCGCAGCGAACAGCCGCGCCCTGGCCCTGCGGTTATGGCTGGCTCCAGGCAGGCAGCGGCAGGATGCCGCGGCTGCCGGTGCCGGCGCACCAGCCACGGGCATGCTCGTCGATCTCAGGAGCGAACACCTCAAGGGCGCTGCGTACCATCGCGATGGTGCCGTCCGGATGCTTGCAGGCGCCGCGACCGGATCCGAGCTGGTCGATCCAGCGGCTGAGCCGGTTCAGGTCAGGCCCGCGGCCGTCAGCTAGCCGTTCCATCTGGCCAGCCACGGCGTCCAGCCCGAAGACGCACGGGCCGCACTGACCGGCCGACTCATCCGCGAGGTAGCGGGCCAGCCTGGCCGCTTCGACCAGCCCGCACGCGTCGGCAGGCAGCGCGGCTACCAGCCCGGCGCCGACGCTGGCCCCGACCGCGCCGAGACTTTCCGTGCACAACCGCAGCGTGCCCGCGGCGGCCGCGTCGACCCAGCGACCGAAGTAACCACCGATCAGCAGCGCACCGAGCGGGCCGGTCGGGCCGCCCGCGCGGTCGAGCAGGTCAGCGATTCCGGTGCCGATCGCGACCTCGCAGACGCCTGGTCGCCGCACCGAGCCGGCCAGGGTGACCAGCATCGAACCAGGTTCGCTTGGGGTACCGACGGCCCGGAACCAGCCGGCACCGTACCGGGCGATCAGGGCGAGGTGCGCCAGGGTCTCGACATTTTGCACCAGCGTCGGCCGCCCGGCCAGACCGCGCTCGGACAGCCGCCGCGTGGTCGCCATCGGCTTGGGGATGCCGCGCTCGATCCACTGCACGACTGCGCTGGCCTGGCCGGCCACGAAGCCGTCGGCGGCAGGGATGACCCGGAGCCTGACCCGGTCCGTCCGCCCGTAGCCGCGCTCGGCAACGGCCGCTGCCATGATCTCGCTGACCGCCGGATGTGCCGCGATTACCGCCTCGCCAGCTCCGACCAGCCAGGCGGCGATCACCGCGCCGTCGAGTACCAGGTGCGGAGCCTGGGCCATCAGGACCTTGTCCTTGGCACTGGCCGGCTCGCCCTCGGTGCCGTTCCCGATGACGATCGGATTCCGGCCGGTACTGGCCACCGCGGCCAGCTTCCGCGCGGTCGGGAAACCTGCCCCGCCACGGCCGGACAGCCCGGAAAGCTCGACCTCGTCGAGCAACTCCTGGCGCCATCGTCGGCTGCCAGTTCGCGCCGGGAGCGGGCCGTGACTGGCGATGTGCTCGCCGAGCGTGACTGGCTCCCCTACGCGGCGGGCCGGGAGCAGCCGGGGCAGTCGGCCCGCGCGCCGGTCCTGCGCTGTGGCCGCTGGTCTCAATGCCCGGCCGTGAACTGGGCGGCGCGATCTGACCTGCTCGGTTTTGGCCCTGGTCTGGCCGCTGGTGCTGGCCGGCCGCGATGGAACTGGCGCACCATGAGGGCGGTCGCGACGGCGGCCAGTGACCCCCACTCCGCCAGCACGACCCACCAGATATGCAGGTCGTAGCGGGCTGCGGTGATCGCGTGGATAAACGCGACCGGCCAGGCCAGGTAGCCGAGCCAGTGGACGGTGCGCCAGGTCCGCAATCCGAGCCGGTGCCGCAGCAGGCTGGTGATCAGCACCGCGCCGATCAGATCGACCGCCAGCCCGCCAAAGCCGAGCGCCAGCGTCTCGTAGTGCGAGGCGAACGGCACGACCGTGGCCAGCCAGCCGATCGACACGTAGGGATCGAGTATCGCCGTGACGACATGCAGGGCGAGCAGAGCTACCGCGAACAGTGACAACGTCCGGTGCAGCCCAGCGACCGCGAATCTGGGCCAGCGGCGTGCCGAGGCGCCGGTCCTGGTGGCGATCCCGAGCACCATGACGGTGCTGAAGAGCACCAGCAGGACCAGCCCGCTGCCACGGGAAATCAGCCACAGGCTCTGCGAGCCGTGCAATGCGAGGGCAGTTGCGGTCACGTTCGTCCTCATTCCTGGTTGCCGGCCGGCAATCGGTGGGTCGTCGGCGGGTCGACTCGCCCGCCATCGGCGGCTGGCCAGCCGCCGACCAGCCGGACGCTCCCGTCGTGACCGATCAGCCTGGCTGGCAGCCGCAGTGCGGTGAGCCACTCCTCGGCGCCATCGCCAGCGATGATCGCGGCGGTGGCAGCGGCGTTCGCCTCGGCGCAACTGGCGGCAGCGACGCTGACCGTCCGCCATGGCCCTTCGGCCGGCCGCCCGGTCCTCGGGTCGATGATGTGATGCAGGAGCTGACCAGCGCGCAGCCACTGGCGGCAGGTGACAGACGAGGTCGCCAGCCCGCCGCGGCTAAGCCTGACGAGTTGTGCGGTCACCGGATCCGCGGCCGCTGACGGTCCGGCCTGCCCGGCCCGCTGTGTCAGCCCGGCCGGCTGGCGCCTAGCCGCACTGGCTGGGCTGACGCCCCTGCGGACAGCCACGTTCCTGGCCGCGCGGGTCTGCCGGTGCTCGTCCGCGACCAGCAGCGGCCAGCCGCGAGACGGTGCGTCCCCGGCGACGGCGAGATCACCACCCAGGCTGACCAGCACTCCGCCGCTTCCGGCCGCGGCATGCGCGGCCCGCGCGGCACGGTCGGCGCCCAGACCTTTCGCGGTAGCACCAAGGTCAAGCCTGATCCCGGTCGGCATCGTGAGCACGGCACCGTTGAGCTTGACCTGCTGCCAGCCGGGCACTCGTGGCATGGCGCTGGCCAGGTCCGGCGCTGCCGCGTCGCCTGACGATCCGATCGCTGCGAAGTCGCGGTCGTAGCCGAGCGCGATCAACGTGCCTCCCACGGTCGGATCTGCCAGTCCTCCGGTCCACCTGGCGGCCGCCAGTGCGATACCGATCGCTTCGGCAAGCCCGCTACTGATCATGTGCGTGTCCTGGCCGGACTGGTGCAACAGGGAGATCTCCGAGTCCTGGCGGAACCGGCTGGCCTGCCGGTCGAGGGCGGCAAGCTCGGCGTCGACGACGGCGAGCAGCCGGCGGAGATTTCCCGGTGGCCAGGCCACCAGCCGCGCCGTCGTGCCCAGCGCGTCCCTGTCGGCGGCCGCCACGCCGGCCGATCCGACTCCGACCAAGCTCCAGGCCGGATCACAGGACACGTCAACTCCGGCGGCAGCCATCAGCTGTCCCGCCAGGTGGTGCTGTGGGTGGCGCTGCTGGTCCCGCCGGCACCACCTGTCCCGCCGCCGGCACCACCTGTCCCGCCGCCGACTGCACCTGAGCCGCCCGAAGTGACGACCGGACCGTGCAGCACCGGAGTGCCGTGCGCGCCAGCCGTCGACTTGCCCGTCTGGGTCGCGGTACCGGTGCTGCCGCCGGCAGTCGTGGCCGCGACGTTGTGAGCGAAGTACCCGGTCGTCACGGCGACTCCCGCCACCAGCGCGGCGGCCGTCCAGCTGGATACCCGGCTGGCACGGCGGATGTCGGTATCCCGCGCGGCGGTCGCTCGTCGACTCCCGGTCGTTGGCCTGCCGCATGCCGCCCAGGTGCGGTCGGCCGACTGAGCGTCCTGGGCCACGTCGAACTCGGGCAGCCGTACCCGTTCCTGCCGGTCCGCTCTGTCGTTCTCCATGGTCTTTGCCTCCAGATTGCGTTCACGCCGGGATCGACCGGCCCTCAACACAATGCCTGCGGGTAGGTCAAGCGACCGTGAGAGAACGATGTGAGCCGCTCACATCTTCTTCTCGCCGTGTTCACATCTGGCAGTGCGTAGCCTGCGGGTATGCGAGTGCTCGTGGTCGAGGACGAAGCCCGGATGGCGCGGCTGCTCAGGCGCGGGCTCGAAGAAGAGGGCCACGCGGTGGACGTTGCCGCCGACGGGCCCGAGGGACTTTGGCTGGCTACCGAGAACCCGTATGCGGCGATCGTTCTTGACGTCATGCTGCCCGGCTTCGACGGTTATGAGCTGTGCCGCAGGCTGCGTGCGAGCGGCGACTGGACGCCTGTGCTGATGCTGACGGCCAAGGACGCGGTTAGTGACCGGGTCCGCGGCCTCGACTCCGGTGCCGACGACTACCTGGTGAAGCCGTTCAGCCTGATCGAGCTCGCGGCACGGCTGCGCGCGCTGGTCCGCAGGGACGATCGCGCCCGTCCCGCGATCTTGAGTGCGGGTGATCTGAAGCTCGACCCGGCCGCCAAGCGGGCCTGGCGCGGCGATACCGAGTTGGCTCTGTCGCCCAAGGAGTTCGTCCTGCTCGAACTCTTCCTTCGGCATCCTGGCACCGTGCTGACCAGATCGCAGATTCTGGCGGCGGCCTGGGACTTCGCCTACGACGGCGGATCCAATGTCGTCGATCAGTACGTCACCTATATCAGGCGCAAGATCGACCTGCCATTCGGTCGGCATGACATCGAGACGGTGCGAGGAATGGGCTACCGGCTCCGTCACGCCGGACAGGGGTAATGCCGTGTCGATCCGGTTGCGGGTTGCCGTGGCCTTCACGCTCGCGCTGGCGGCCGCTTTCACCGTGGGAAGCTGGCTCTTCCTCGCTCAGATCTCCGCTCAGCTGCGCAGTTCGACCGACGCCGCGCTGCTGGTCCAGTTGAGCGGAGCCGGCCGGTACCTGCGGACGTCGGCTGGCCAGGCGCAGCGGCCGGTGCTCGCGCCGGGCGCAGTCTCGCCCGGCGAGTACCTGATCCAGGTCATCGATCAGGCGGGGCACGTCCAGGGCGGTAGTCCGGAGTCCGGCAGCGCTCCGCTGCTATCTGCCGCTGCGTTGCACCGCGCCGGAAACGGCCTGATCAGCCTCACCAGGACGCTGGATGAGGAACCGGTGCAACTGCTCGCCGCGCCGTTTTCCGGTCATCCGGGCTGGGTGGCGGTCGCAGGGATCTCACAGGACGCGGCGAACAGCACGGTGAGTGCCGCGACGACCAGGCTGCTGATCGGCGGCGTGGTGTTCGTGCTGATCAGCGGGCTCGGCGCCTACTGGCTGGCGCGCGCAGCGCTGGCCCCGGTCGAGCGGCTGCGGCGGCAGGTGGCCGCGTTGTCCGAGCGGGACACGGGCGCGAGCCTGCGGGTACCTGGCACTCGCGATGAGATTGCCGCGCTGGCAGGGACGATGAACGGTCTGCTGATCAGGCTGCACGGTGCGCTGGCCAGGCAGCATGGCTTTGTCGCCGACGCTAGCCACGAGCTGCGCACACCGCTGGCGGTGCTCGGGGGCGAGCTTGAGCTGGCCGGCCGGCCAGGGCGGAGCCGCGACGAGCTGATCCTGGCGGTGGCCAACGCCGCCGAAGAGGTGTCCCGCCTGACCCGGATCACCACCGACCTGCTGGTGCTGGCCAGGAGCGACGAGAACCAGCTGATCCTCCGGCTGGCCACGACCGACGTGCGGGCACTGCTTGACCAGGCGGTCGAGCTCGCCTCGGGCCGGGCACAGGCAGCTGGGCTCAGCTGCTCAGTCGACGGGCCCGCCGATCTTGCCGCGACGGTGGACCCCGACCGGATCCGGCAAGCGGTCGACAACCTGATCGACAATGCGCTGCGCTTCGCCCCGCCGGGAACCCGCGTGACGGTGACGGCCAGGGCCGCCGGATCTCACCTGGTGATCGAGGTGGCCGACTCAGGACCCGGATTCCCTGCCAGCTTCTTGCCGCAAGCGTTCGAGCGCTTCCGCCGGCCCGATACCGGGCGGGCCAGATCGGACGGTGGAGCTGGCCTGGGCTTGGCGATCGTGCAGGCGATCGCTGTCGCACACGGCGGCCAGGCTACCGTGCGGAACCGGTCGCAAGGCGGTGCCGTAGTCATCGTTGACCTGCCGGGCGCGCTGCCATGAAAGGTCAGCGGCGCCTGGCGGACTCCAGAGCCGACGAGCCGACGTTGACGTCGAGCCAGCTCGTCAACGGCTGGGTGGCGGTCATGAACGCAGCCAGGTGCTTCTTGGCCGCCGGGGTGGACAGCCAGGGCTCAACCGGCCATTCCTGCCATGCTACGAGGCCCTTGTACCGCAGCAAGCCGATCCGGGGATGATCAGTGCGGTAGCCGCGCGGCGCGGTCTTCAGCACGTCACGACCGTGCACCTCGATGTCATGCCGGGTAATGGCCTTGATGATCTGCTCAAGCTGGCCGCCCGCTCCGTCGTCGGTCACGGCCTCCCGGTACCGGTCGAGCTGATCGGCCGCCATCTGGTACATCCCGTTCCCCGCAGCCAGGCCAGCAGCGGATAGCTGAATGTAGCCGCTGCCGAGCATCGCGCCGATCGCCGTCTTGTAGGGCGACTTGTCCTTGCTGAACCTGATGTCGCGATTCGGTCGGAAAATCTTGACATCGCCAAAGTCGGGAGCGAGTTCCTCGGTCAGCTCAGTCATCGGCCCGAGCACCGCGGCCTCGTAGACCGGCCGGTGCGCGCTCCAGTAGGTCTTGGAGTTGTCCGATTCCAGCCCTTCGTAGAAGTCGAGGGCTGCTTCGGGCCATCCGCTGAAAGACATCGCCGCGTTCCTCCATCTGCCGATGTCGTCAGCATAGGCAGGCCGGGGACCGATTCCGCGCCGGAGCCGGAGACCGCGCAGGCAGCCGATCCCGCGCCGGAGCCGGAGACCGCGCAGGCAGCCGATTCCGCGCCGGAGCCGGAGACCGCCACCGTATATTGAGGCAATGCCCGCCGTCCCGCCAGGTCAGCTCGCGCCGGTATCGTCCGTTGACGAGGCGATCGCGCGGATGGAGCTGATCGGCGAGACGACTCGCCCGGCCGATGGCGTCGCCTGCTTCAATCGCATGTACCTGGAAGTGACCAGGCAGGTCGGCCACCGGCTGGGTAAGGGGTTCTTCGCCGACCCGGACTTCATGACCAGGCTCGACGTGACATTCGCCAATCTGTACTTCAGCGCGCTCGACGCCGCTCGTTCGCCTGAGACTGTGCCGCTGGCCTGGCGGCCGCTCGTCGAACAGCGGGCAAACGCCACGATCGAGCCGATCCAGTTCGCGCTCGCTGGGATGAACGCGCACATCAACCATGACCTGCCGCTCGCCGTGGTCAGCACCTGCACCGAGCTCGCGACGACGCCGATTGCTGGTGCGCATCACACGGACTTTCAGAAGGTGGATCAGTTGCTCGACGTGGCCGAGCAGTCGGTCCGTCAGTCCTTTGAATCTGCCGCCGAGCGTGACGTCGACAGCCGCGTCGAGGCGGTCGCGGATCTCGTGGCCAACTGGGCCATCAACACCGCCAGAGATCTCGCCTGGGCCAATGCTCTGCTGCTCTGGGACCTGCGCGACGACCCAGCAGCGCACGCCGCGTTCGTCGATGGCCTGGCGGCCACGGCCGCAGAGGCGAGCCGGATGCTTCTGGTCACCGTGTAAACGCCTTTTCGGTCAGGTCTGCTCGGGGATCATCTGGATCGCGCCGCACGGACACTCGGCGGCGCAGATACCGCAGCCTTTGCAGTAGTCAAGGTCGATCTGGTACCGATCCCCGGGCCCGAGCTTGATCACGGCGTTATCCGGGCAGACGCCGAAGCAGTTGTCGCACTCGAAGCAGTTTCCGCAGGACAGGCAGCGGCGCGCCTCGAACAGCGCGTTGGACTCGTCCAGTCCGCCTACCACCTCGTCGAATGTGGAGATCCGGCGGGCGATCTCCAGCTCTGGCCTGACAGTGGCGGGAGCGTCGGAGTAATACCAGGTATTCAGCAGGTTGAAGTCGGCCAGTTCATGCCGCAGCGGCGGCTGCCAGCGATCTCCGCGCAGCCAGGCGTCGATGCACCTGGCCGCGCGCTTGCCGTGGCCGATCCCGACCGTGACAGTGCGATCGCCGGGGATCATGTCGCCGCCCGCGAAGATGCCCTGATGCCCGGTCATCAGGTCCTCGCCGACCTGAACGACGCCGTCGGCGATTGCGATCGCCGGCTCGTCATCGAGCAGCGACAAGTCGGTCTCCTGGCCAAGGGCGAGCACGACCGCGTCCGCGTCCAGTTCCTCGAATTCGCCGGTCGGCTGAGGGAACCCGGACTTGTCGAGGACCATCTTCTCGATGACGAGCTTGCCCTCGTCGGCGCGCGCGATCGTGGACAGCCACATCATCCGGATGCCCTCCGCCGCGGCCTCCTCGACCTCGATGTCATGTGCGGGCATCTGTGCCCTGGTCCTGCGGTAGACGATCACTGCGTCGGTCGCGCCGAGCCTGCGTGCCGTCCTCGCCGCGTCCATGGCGGTATCGCCGCCACCGTAGACGGCGACCCGCCTGCCGAGCAGCGATGGCTGGCCGCCCTCGGTGGCGTGCAGATAAGAGACCGCGTCCAAGATCTTGGCCGAGTCCCCGGCCGGGATGTAGGCACGCTTGCCGACCTGCGCGCCGACCGCCAGGAACGCCGCGTCGAAGCCGTCGTCGGCCATCGCGCGCTCGATGTTCGTGACCTTCACGCCGGACTGCAGGATCACTCCCATCGCCAGGATCCGGTCGATCTCGGCGTCGATCACCCCCCTGGGCAGGCGATAGGACGGGATGCCGTACCGCATCATGCCGCCGGGACGCGGGCCTGAATCCCTGATCGTCACCTGGTGGCCGAGCAAGGTGAGGTGGTAGGCGGCGGACAGCCCGGACGGGCCGGCTCCGACGATCAGCACTCGCTTTCCGGTCGGCGGCGCGGTGACCGGTACCGTCCAGCCCTGCCGGATCGCCTCGTCGCCGAGGAATCGCTCCACCGAGTTGATCCCCACCGCGGTATCGAGCTGCCCCCGGTTGCAGGCCGTCTCGCACGGCCGGAAGCAGACCCGGCCCATCACCGCGGGGAACGGGTTGTCCGCCATGATCTGCCGCCACGCGGCCTCATATCCGGCGTCTTCCGCGAGAAAGAGCCACTGCTGGATGTTCTCGCCCGCAGGACAGGCGTTGCTGCATGGCGGCAGCCGGTCGACATATTGCGGACGTTCGGTCCGCCAGGAGCCGGTCTTGTTGGCCAGGCTGGAACCTACGTCCAGGGTGATGGCAAATGGCTTCTCCATTACCGGCCTGTCTTTCCGTTGGTGTCAGGCTTTCCGTTGGTGTCGAGCAGTCCGAATTTGGCGATGTTTCGGTCGGCCTTCGCCTGCAGCCTGGCTATGGTCTGCGCTCCGCCGGGGGACTTGAACAGGTGCGCGTACCGGGTCTGCAGCTTCAGGTATTCCTGCACCGGGACCTGCCTTCTGATCGGCGTAGCGCTGACCACCTCACCGTGCTCTGCCTCGAAGACAGGGAACAGCCCGGTCTGCTCAGCCAGCCTGGCGATCTTGATCGTGTCGCAGGACGCACTGCCCCAGCCGAGCGGGCAGGGAACCAGGATGTGCAGGTAGCGCGCGCCGCGGAACTCCATCGCCCGGCGCACCTTGTACTCCAGGTCGCGCAGCCCGGCGACGGTCGCCGTGGCGACGTA
>OCZU010000279.1_pt1 | contig 36348 bp, 38 predicted proteins | sample 1539001 | NCBI WGS metagenome assembly OCZU01 (sample SAMEA3539306, study PRJEB22396) | soil metagenome | biome: tundra; feature: field; material: soil | place: USA | collected 2010-05 | depth 0.15 m | reverse complement strand
TCTTCGGCCCGCTGCGGAAGTCCATCCTTCGCCGACACGTGACGAGGGCACCAATACTGGACCGGCGAGCCGGACATCGGGCAGTCCGCCGCCCCCCTCGGTTCCTGGCTCGCCGACATCGTCCAGGACTACGTTCAGCAGGGGCTGCGGCGGCTTCTTCGGTTCGGTCAGCCTTGCGGATGGCACTGGACCCACTGAGGGCGAGGCCCACGTCGTTACGAGCCACAAGCCTGGGCTTTGAAACGCGCGTCAGCCCTGCGACCCGCACCCGCGCGGATCACTGATCCTTCCGATCACCGCAGCCTCGCGCGGATCTCCTCCGCCACGGCGTCGAGCCGTTCCGCCCTGCGCAGGGGGCATCCCCGAAACGACCCCTGCTGATTCGGCTCGTTGCTGGCTGGGCCATACCACCGAGGCTTAACCCCGGTCGGGGCCGCCGGACTTTACGGCGGTGACGAACGCCCGCCACATGGAGGGGGCGAGGGCGAGCGCTGGGCCGCTGCGGTCTTTGGAATCGCGGACGGCGACAATGCCCGGCAGATTGCGCGCGACTTCCACGCAGGCGCCACTTTGCTGGCTGCGATAGCTCTTGCGCCAGACTGCACGGGACAGGTCGATTTCGGTCATCCCGCGCCTCCTTTCCCGCTTACAGCAGCGATTCCGATGCTGCAAGAAGCATAGCCCGGGTGTCATCAGGACTAAAGGCTACGGCTCTGAGGTGGTCAAACGCCGTGGCATAGTGCTGGACCTCTTCTGCCTTGTCTACTGACATGCTGCCGCCAGCTGTCTCCATGTAGACAACGTCGATCTCGCCTGGTCCGGCAAATGCAAGGATCATGAATGCCCCAACCGTTCCTGGATGGGCACCGACGCTGTACGGCACGACCTGGATGGTGGTCTTGCCCTGCTCAGCAAGGGTTACCAGGTACTGCAGCTGGGCGCGCATGATGGTCGGTCCGCCCACGATCCGGCGGATCGCGCATTCGTCCAGAATGGCCCAGAGCTGCGGCCGATCCTGTTTTGTGAGCACCTGCTGGCGGGTCATGCGGACCTCCACCAAGCGTTCGACTTCGTCGGGGTCAAGTTCGAGCGGACCACCAAGCACCAGTGCGCGAGCGTAGTCCTCGGTCTGGAGCAGACCGGGGACAACCGCTAGCTCAAACGTCCGAATGGAAGCTGCCTCCTCTTCGAGGCCGATGAAGAACTCGTACCTGCCCGGCAGGACATCGCGGTAGGAGTACCACCAGCCGTGCTGGCGGCCGTCCCTGGCGAGCTGGATTAGCGCGTCGCGCCGCGCCTGGTCGGCGACGGCGTAGACATCGAGCATGAGTCGCACGTCGTTGGGATGCGGGCCGGTGCGGCCGGTCTCGATCCGAAAGACCTTGGTGTGGTGCCAGTCGAGGCGCTGGGCGACGTCGTCCTGGGTGAGGTCGGCGGACTCGCGCAGGCGCTTCAGCTCAGCAACGAGCTGACGCCGGCGGACAGTGGGGCTGCGACCCACGCTCATTTAGTTACCTCCTCGATAAGATCTCCAACTGCTCTATGATATATAGATGCTACATGAAGCACTGCATAGAAATAGCGTGTAGCTGACGTATCGGCGCGAAGCATGATCGCGCGAGGAGGACAAAGTGGCTATCTGCCTGGATAGCGCCACGGGCGCTGTCACCGAACTGAGCGTCCCGCGGCCACGCTCTGGTGCCGTGGACGCCGGCCTGCACTTCTGCTTCGAGGCACGAGCGCACCCAGGCGTCGTTCCGCTCGCCCGGCGATGTGCCAGGCACACTCTGGCCGCCTGGCGGCTCGGTCATCTCATGGACGATGCTGAACTTGTCATCTCCGAGCTACTGACCAACGCGGTGCAGGCCTCGCTCGCGGCGCCTCCGGCGTCCGGAGCACGGACGGCCGCACCCGTGGTGGCACTCTGCCTGACCTTAGATTCCGACCTGCTGACCGTGCTGGTCGGAGATTGCCGTCCCGAACCGCCGGTGCGGCGCGCCGATCCCGACGGCGACGACGAAGCCGGGCGCGGGCTAGTGATCGTCCAGGCGATCAGCGACGACTGGGGTATCCGCCCTGTTGCCGGCGGGGGCAAGGTCGTCTGGGCACGGCTCGGCCTGCCCTGACGGCACGATCGTGAAGGATTGGCCACGGAATTTCGGGGCGATCCTTCACGATCAACGAGGTACGCCGACGCTGTCAGCTCACGTCGCCCTTGAAGTAGGTCAGCTCGCGGAATCGGACGAACGTGCTGCCGCACCCGCTTTGCGCGCCGCGCTTGAGCCGAGCTGTGATGGTCGTCCGGTAGATACCGCTGTAATGCATCCCGGCGTACCGGCCGGTCGCTCTGACCACCCAGAACGTCCCGGTCTGCTGCTCGGTGAACCGGCAGGTCCGCAGGTTCGGGTCGGACACGATGGTGCTGATCACCTGGTGCCGGTACAAGACCCTGCCACGGGGGAACGCCACGGTGCTGACCCGGCCGCGATCGAGTTTGCCGATGGCGTGGAACGCGCCCTTGGCGAACACCCTGGGATGCCTCGAACCGGCATTCAGGCTGACGATCGCAAAGTTCTCGCGGCCGGAGAACGCCGGCCGCCCCGAGTACGCCGACCGCACGGTACTGCTCGTTGTCGCGGCTGCCGGCGCCGCGGCTGCCGGAGCCGCGGCGGTCGTGGGCGATGCGGTCGCGGCTAGCGCGGGGCCGCTGATGGTGATCGCAGTCAGGCCGACGACTAGCGCCGTGCGCAGTGTTGCGCGCATGTGTCCTCCACGAATTGTGCTGTCAGGTGAAGTGGTATCCGGCCGCTACGGCGGCTGCCGCAGCGATGACCAGCAAGATGGTGCCGTCCAGCCGCCGCCAGTAGATGGACTTCAGCACCAGGTCCAGGTGTCCGAGCGCAGCGCCAGCTTGCTGAGCTGGCATCTCTCGTACGTCGCGGAGCAGGGCAAGCGCCCGCGCCGACCCGTGCGCCAGGCCGATGGCGGCTCCGAGCGCCAGTCCGGCTCGGACTCCGGTCATCGCTGCCACCGCCAGCGGCAGCAGCCCGAACCCGGCGTACGGGTTGCGAGTCGCGAAGCCAGGTCCCAGGATCGCGCCCCAGACAGCGACGCGACGGCGCGCCGAGGCGCCAATGACCATGGTCTGCGGGACCTGCCAGCTCCGGCCGGGCGGCGCCAGGCCAGGCCAGCCGGTCACCTCCGTCACTCCGTAGTAGCAGCCGTACACCACCATGACGACCAGCGCGGCTCCGGCCAGCGGCAGGCTGGTCAGGCCGAGCCCGAGCAGCATCCAGATCACGACAGCGGGGATCGCATATGCGGCGATCGCCCATAGCCGCGTCGTCAGCCTCCCGACCGGAAGGCCGGCCGCCAGCGAGGCAGCCGAGTTCGCGCCTCAAGGCGAGTACGCCTTCGCGTAGCCGTTCACGGCGGCCAGCAGCACGGCCAGTCCGGCCAGCCCGGCGAGGAGTAGTGTCACTGCAGGTCAGCGAGCTGGAGCCGGTGCTGCTCGGCCCGTACGTCGGCCGGGCTGGCGCAGCCGCAGCAGATGCACTTGCTCAGGCAGGTGCACCACTCATGGCACCCGCCCGCGCCGATGCAGTCGTAGCAGACCTTGTAGCCAAGGCCCTTGCCCAGGTTCATGCACGCGATCCAGGTGCCCTGCGGCCACTCGCAGATGAAGCCCTGGTAGTTGAAGCAGTCGCCGAACGAGGACTTGCACAGATGCTGGCCTTTGGGGCAGCCCACCTCAGGACAGCGCTCGCACCGCCTGGTCGGGCCGCAGGTACAGGTCGCGGCCTGAGCCGGGCTCTGGCCCAGAGCCAGGGCCGCCATGCCGGTCGTGCCGCCGATCACGACGCGGCGCAGCGCATCGCGGCGGCTCATCCGCCTGGCGACGCGCTCGGTCAGCGCGCCGATCCGGTCATCCATGCTCGCGCCGGTCTTCCTGCGTTTCATGTCGAGGTTCCCCCGTCGTCGCGGCCGCCGAGACGACGGCCAGGGTTTTCGCTGCGGCCGGCAGCAGGCATGCCTGGGCGTAGGCACGAACCTGAGCAGGCTTTGTAACGGGCCCGGCGGCTCTGATCACTCCCGCACCGTCGAGCGCCACCAGGAGTGGCGTGGCCGATACCCGGTAGGAGCCAACGCCGTCCGGTCCGGCCGGCCGTCCGATCTCCAGTCCGGTTGACCGGAACGCGTCGGAGATCTGCAGGTAGCCGGGCGGGTCGGAGATCAGCAGCAAGGTCCGGAGGCCGGTCAGGCCACCGGCGTCTCGTGCCTCGTCCAGGACGCTGACCAACTCCTCGCAGGACGGGCAGGTCGGGTCGACGAACGCCACCAGCGCCGGCTGACCATCGCCAGGCGTCAGCCGCAGCACGGTCTCCTCGCCGGGCCGGACGTAGGTCAGCGGGGCGGCCGAACTGCCGACCGGCGGGCCGAGCTCCGCCGACGACTGGCTGGTGCCTGCCATCAGGCGGCCAAGCTGACGGAACATCACCACGACCAGGAGGCCGAGCGCGGCGAGCAGTGCCCACTGCGCGACCGCCAGGTAGAGCGGAATCCGGATCATCAGGCCCACCTCGGCGCCGCGTCACGGCGAGCAGAGTCCCGACCGGCCGGATCTCGGCCCGCCGTGTCATGGCTTGCGGAGTCACTGTCGATCGAGTCACGGCGAGCGGAGTCCCTACCACCGTGCTCCTGGCCGACCTGACCACGGCCGGCGACCGCCGCCGCGGCGGTGAACGCTGCCCAGGCGACCAGCGCGGTACCTGCCAGTAGCCCCAGCCGACTGGCCGGGCTGAGCTGGATGAGCGACGATCGGACCGGCACCGTGCCAAGAGCGGCCCCGGCCACGATGGCAGCAGTCCGGCCGATCCCGGCGGCATTGAAGGTGCGTGTCGACAGGGCGCCGAAGCAGTGGCAGGACCGGTCCCGATGCCAGGCATATCCGGCCGCCGACACGATCAGGAAACCGCAGCCAACCCCGAGGACGACCGGGTTCAGCCAGCCGAGTCCGGGGCTGGACAGGCTGGCGGCCCCGATCATGATCTCTCCGACGGCCAGCCAGAGCGCGGCACCGTGAAGAAACCGCGACGGCATGTGACGCGGCATGAACAGCTCCACGGCCCCGGCGAACCCGGGCAGATCAGCCAGCTTGGCACCGCCTGCCGCGACTAGGAGCACGGCGATGAGCGCCTTGGCGCTGAGCGCGATCACGGTCACCGGCTAACTCCAGCCGGGGTGCCGACGGCGGCGCGCCGTCCGCGCGCGGCTGCGAGGTCGGCGGCCTCCAGCGGAACTGCGGCGATCTGCCGCAGCTTGGCCAGCTGCCAGTCATGGTTGACCAGGCTCGACGCCCGCACCCGACCGGAGGAGTCCACGAAGATAGCGAACGGGATGACCCTGACGTTGTAGTCCGCGTACCGGGCCGGGGATCCGGTGAGCACCGGAATGCTGCCCAGGCCTAGCTGGCTAAGCACCGGCTCGGCGATCTCGCTCGGCCCGCGGAGCAGGATGACGATCTCCAGGTCATCCTGGCCAGCCGAGGCTGCCTGGTCACCGCTAAGCGCGCGCAGGCCGGCGGCCACCGAGGGGAACGACTTCAGCGAGTGGTCGGTGAAAACGATCAGCTGCAGCGGACTATCCGGCGGTGACCGGTGCATATCGCCGGCCGAGTCGACCAGAGCCCAATGCGGGGCAAGCCGACCTCTGGCCAGACCGTCGCGCTCGATCGCACCGACGCCGGACAACGCGAGCTGGCCAACCCCGAGCAGAGCAAGGACGGCTGCCGCACACAGGATTGCCGCAATCACCACAAAGAGGATTGCCGCGGTCATCTGGGCACTCTTATTGACCCGCGTTTCATGTGCTGAACCAAATCATCCGTGCCCAACCTTGGTCAAGCGGTACACGTCCCGGCCGGCACCAGGACTGGGAGCCCTAGTTCCAAGCCCACCCCGGCCCCAGTCTCCGCGTCCATGATCACACGGATTTGTCAGTAGCGGGTGCCGATAGATCCGTGTGATCATGGACGCGATCATCGGACCGACCGGGCATGTCCCCGACGAGTACCGCGAATCGGTCTTAACCGGCCGGGACTTACGGCCCTAGCCGGTTAGCTGAGTACACAATTGGATAGCTGTGGGCGGTTCGTACGGACCGCGCATCCGGCGCGTTGGCACGGCGCACAGAAGCGAGGCAGAAGTTATGACCAGCGAAGGCAAGGCAGAGTGCGTAGTAGTCGGTGTCGATGGCTCGCCAGAGTCGGCGACGGCGATGGCCTGGGCAGCCCGTTATGCCAAGGCGACCGGAGGTACCATACGGGCCGTGCTGGCGTGGCACTACCCGGCAGCGATCGGCTCGCCAGTCGGAGTCGCGCCACCCCAGGTGAGCAGCGAGGTTGGGCAGTCAAAGCAGGGCGAACTGGACAGCGCGGTGGATGCGGCTCTTGGCGACTCGGGCGTCCACGTCGAGCGGAAAACTGTCTACGGGCACGCGGCCCAGGTGCTGATCGACGAGTCCAAGGATGCCGACCTGCTGGTGGTCGGCAACCGCGGGTACGGAGCGTTCGCCGGCATGCTGCTCGGCTCAGTCAGTACGCATTGCGTGGCGCACGCGGCTTGTCCGGTCACTGTAGTGCGGGCCGTGTAGTTCAGCGCAGGGTCGTCCAGCGCGGGCCGAACGCTGCCCACTCCATCGCCCAGTACGCCATCCTGCGGCGATGCAACTGCCACCTGATCAGGCCGTAGATCAGCAGCAGCACGACGAGGAGCCCGCCGACGGCAACGACCTCGGCAAGGACCATCCGGAGCACCACCACTTGCCCGGTCAGCGGCGGGCGACCCGTCAGCCGACCTGCCCCGTTCACCCAGATCCTGACCGACGTACCGGCCGGGACGCCAGCCTGGGCCGGCACCTCACCCGTCCGGCTCGCGCCGGACGGCGCCCGCCACCGGCCGGGTACCCAGTAGGTCGAGGTCGATCCGTAACTGTAGAACGGCCGCGGAGCGGACTGCAGCACCAACGCGTTCACCCGGCGCCAGGATTGCTGCTGGCGCATCTCGTCTTGTCCGGCACGCTGCATCCAGCGGCCGGCCATGCTCGCCAGGAGAGGTCCGCCGACCAGGAACAGCAGCACCAGGAGAACTCGGGCCGAACTTTCCATCCGGTCCGTCAGGCGGCGCAGCGGACTTCCGTCGGCTCCGAGCCACCGGGCGAATCGCCCGCCGAGCGGCTTCATCGGCCGCATCACCAGCCTCCGTTCACCCCATTCGTCACCCCTGATGCCGTTTTCGCACCGGGGTGGCATGCATGCTTGCCGGCGACTCGGCTCCCGTCTAAGGGGGCATGGCTACTTACGCAGGACCTTCTGCCCTTCTCGGCCTGATTCATGCGGCAGGAAACTAAAGCCCGCAGGCCGGGCCGGGCGGCTCGACCCCTTCTAGGCGGGTGCGCCGGATTCTAGACGGGTGTCGGCTTCTGGGCGGGTACGTCGGTCAGTGCGCCAGAGCAGGCCGGCCGCTACTACCAGGGCCGCTAGCCCGGCTAGTACGTAGACCTCGCTGTACGCGATGCCGAGGGCAGGCAGGTGCAACCAGTCCGACCCGGGCACATCGCGGGCGAGCCGTGCCCAGCCGATGATGGCTATCGCGGCAATGGCAGTCAGCCCGAGGATCGCCGCCCGTCGGTACTCGGCTCTGGCCCGGTAGATGGTCAGGGCAGCCAGCAGCAGAGCTGGGACGGCGATGACCCAGTGATGTGTCCAGGAAATGGGCGAGATAAGCAGCCCGGTGAGGGCGCACAGTGCGAAGCCAGCCGCCTCGTTGCCCGTGCGCTGGGCGCGTGCCGCCAGCGTCAGTCCGGTCAGAGCCACGGCAATCGCCAGCGGCAGCCACACGTACCCCACGTGCGAGCTGTGCAGATTCCGGGCCAGCGCGCCTAGCAGGCTCTGGTTCTCGACGTTCTGAACTGGACTGACCCGGCTGGGATTCAGGAAAGTGACATCCCAGTAGTGAGCTGAGCTAGCCGGCAAGATCGCGAACCCGGCGGCCACGGTGGCAGCGAAGACCGCCGTCGCAGTCGCCGCCGCCCGGTACCGGCGGGTGATGAGCAGGTAGAGGACGAAGATGACCGGTGTCAGCTTGAGCCCGGCGGCCAGGCCTATTACCACGCCCTTGCGCCGCGAGGTATCCGGCAGGTGCAAATCGTAGAGCACTCCGGCCGCGAGGAAGAGGTCGACCTGTCCGTAACCCAGCGTGGTACGGACCGGCTCAAGCCAGATCGCCGCGGCCGCGACGAGCAGCGCCAGTCGCCAGGCAGTTCGGGAGTCCAGATGCGTTGGCACCGGCGGCAGCCGCAGAGCCAGGAACAGCGCCACGAGCAGCGCGACCGCGCTGCCCACGGTCAGCAGGCTGGCTGCCACCGCCCAGGGCAGCACTGCCAGGCCGGTGAACACCAAAGCGGAGAACGGCGGATAGGTAAACGGCAAGCCGGCGAACCGCAGCCGGTACAGCGAGCCGCCATGCAGCACCGCCTCGCCACCAAGCCGGTACACGTGCAGGTCAGTAAACTTTGCCTGGCCCAATGCCGCCAGAACGCAGCAGGCAGCCGCGGATAAGGCCCAGACAGCAGCGACGGCCGGCATCCACCGGCGCGTTCTGTGCACGGCCACATCCGTCGACACCGCAGCTCCCTCACTCGCAGCGAGCCTCCACCCTATAGGTCTCTTGCGCCCGATATCAGCGCTCTGACGGGTAAGGAATGCTGCGCTGCTCTTGATCCGGATCGTACCGAGTTCGCCCCGCAACGAGGGCTGCTCGCAGGGCAAGCGACCGGCACGGGTGCTGTTGGCAGACGCGGCTTCCTTGATCCCGGTGAAAAGGTGTTGCGGCGGCAACACCGATTAACCACGATCATGATCGGCTCAAGCGCGGACCCGGCCGCAGCCAGGCCGACGAGCCCGGGACCGGGCCGCAGTCAGGCTGACGACCGCGTGGAGCCGGCCGGGGACGGTGGGCGCGGGCAGGCGCCCTCGATCAGGACCCGCGCGGCCGATTTCGCGGCGTCGGGCGAATCCGGGTCCGCATCCAGAACGCCAGCAGCCAGGCCGCCGTCGATCAGCAAAGTGAGCTGCCGCGCGAGCGCGCCAGGGCTAACCGCGCCGGCCCGGCCGGCCAGATCGGTGACCCAGCCGCGCACGACTGCCTTATGTTCCACGGTTCGCGCGTGCACCTCGCCGCCGGACTCACTCTCGGCCGCGGCATTGATGAAGGCACAGCCGTGATAACCGTCGCGACGGCAGGCTGCACTCAGCGCGTCAAACATGCCGACCAGCTGATCGCGGGGCTGGTCACCGGCTGCCCGTGCGGCGGCACGCAACTGGCCAAACCAGATCTGGTCGACTCGGTCGAGATAGGCGAGCACGAGATCGTCTTTGCGCGGAAAGTGCTTGTACAACGTGGCCTTGGCGACCCCGGACTGCGCGATGATCGTGTCCACGCCGACCCCCCGCGGTCCATGAGCGTAGAACAACCGGAACGCGGTATCGAGGATGCGCTGGCGGGCCGACTGCCGCTCCCCCGCTGCGGAATCCATCTGCCTGCCTCTCGAGGTGGACTAACTCCATCGTACAGACCAGTCTGTCTGAATAGTCGCGTCGCAGCCTGGATCGCGCTGGAGAAGCTCTCTTAGATGGATGTAACTATGTAAGCAGACAGACAGGTCTGATACCTTGACGGTGAGAGCCAGCAGTACTCTGACGCACAGGAGCGCAGTCATGAAGATCGCAGTTCTAGGCACAGGAACGGTCGGCCAGGCGCTGGCCGGCAAGCTTGCCGAGTTGGGTCACGACGTCACTGTCGGCACCCGTGATGCGGCCGCCACGAATGCCCGCACCGGTCCGGACGGCATGGGCAACCCGCCGTACTCCGCCTGGGCCGCATCGCACCCGGCGGTCGGGCTCGCCACCTACGCGGACGCGGCGGCCGACGCGGAACTGATCGTCAACGCGACCTCCGGCAATGTGTCGCTCGCCGCACTGGATGCCGCCGGCCGGGACAACCTGGCCGGCAAAGTCCTGCTGGACGTCGCTAACCCGCTGGATTTCTCGCAGGGATTTCCGCCCACCCTCTTCGTCAAGGACACCGATTCCCTCGGTGAGCAAGTCCAGGCCGCCTTCCCGGCGGCAAAGGTCGTCAAGGCGCTCAACACCCTGACCGCCGCACTCATGATCAACCCGCGCCTACTGGCGGATGGCGACCACAGCGTCTTCGTCTGCGGCAACGACGACGGGGCCAAGAAGGTCGTGGCTGACCTGCTGAGTAGCTTCGGCCACGCAGACATCATTGACCTGGGCGACCTCACCGCAGCCCGCGGCACGGAGATGTACCTCCCCCTCTGGCTCCGGCTCATGGGGACGCTGAGCACGCCGATCTTCAACCTCAAGATCGTCCGCTAGGTCAGCAACATCCGTGTAGCTCTCTGCGATCGTCCGTGAACTCTGTGCAATCATTGGCGGGATGTATGCCGAGGGCACGGTCTCATGCTTAACGGCGCCTTTGGCGCGGCTCGCGAGGCGCTGCGCTGGGTGACGGACGCCGCCGTGTCCGACGGCGGCGGCGCGACCTGGCCGCGGAGCAGGGCACCCGGCGCGGCGCTGTCCGATGACCTCTACGCCGGTACGGCGGGGGTTCTCGCGGCGCTCGCTGAGGCCACACTCAGCGGGATCACGGACTTCGACAGCCACGCCCAAGCCGCCGCGACACGACTACGGAGGCTGTCATCGCCGGAGTCGTGGGCAGGCTTCATCGCGGACCCAGGCGATTCTGACGCGACGCCAGGGAACCCGGATTTCGGTCTCTATACCGGGCTGAGCGGATGCGCGACGGCGCTGGACATGTGGGCATCGGTCAGCAGTGATCGCGAGGCGGGTGCGGCAGCCCGCTCGCTCATGGGCAGTGTCGCCGAGGTCGCCGCCACCGGGCAGCCGGTCAGTACCTCCCCGGATCTGCTGTCCGGCGAGGCAGGAGTTCTGCTCGCGATCGTCGAAATCGGCGACGAGCACACCGGGCCGGCCGCATCGATGATCGCCGATCGGATCGTTGCCGGGGCGCAGTGGATCGACGGCGAGCCAGACTGGCCCCGAGTTTCGGGCAATTCGGTCTTCACGCCTAACTTCTCGCATGGAGCAGCCGGCATTGGCTACGCCCTGGCAGCAGCCAGCGCGGCGCTCGACCGGCCGGATCTCCTGGATGTCGCGCTGGCGGCCGGACGACGACTGGTCCGGCTCGGCACCCGGCCCGACGGCACTCTCGCAGTTCCGTACAGCGTCCGGCAGTCCCCGGGCACTCCGACCCGGAGGTGCGCCCCGTGCGACCCAGATACGCCCGCCGGACCGGGCACTCCCGCCGGACCGGGCACGCCGGCCGGACCGGACGGGGCGGATGCGCTGGTCGGCTACGGCTGGTGCCACGGGCCGACCGGCACGCTGCGCATATTTGAAGTTCTCGACTTGCTGCAGCCGGGCCAGGGCTGGGCTGATCGGGCCGCGGCCAGCCGGCAAGCAGTCCGTACCAGCGGGCTGACCCAACGGCTATACCCCGGGTTCTGGGACAACCTCGGACGGTGCTGCGGGACGGCGGGAGTAGGCGAGATGGCACTCGACCGTTACCAGGAAACCTCCGACACCAGGTGGCTGGAGTGGGCGATATCTCTGGCCGCCGACGTCCTGGGCCGGTCAGTCTCGGACAACCGCGGTATCCGGTGGTCGAACACGGAGCACCGGCGGACTCCTTCCAGCCTGGAACCGGAGGTGGGCTGGATGCAAGGTGCCGCAGGCATCGCCGGCTGGCTGCTGCGCCTGGCCAGGGTGACGCGCGACGGCCCCGCCGCCTGGCGGATCCGCTGGCCAGATCGCTCAATTACTCACAGTCTCAACACAATAACGTTGAGTTAGCAGTAGGATTCCTGGGATGGGGGCTATGCAGTGTCGAACGCTCGTTGGCCGCGAGAGCGAGCTGGGAATCTTGTCCGCTGCTCTGGACCGGCTGGCGGACAGAGCAGGCGGCATGGTGTTCCTCGTCGGCGAGCCCGGCGTAGGAAAGTCGCGGCTTGCCAGGGAGGCGGCGGCGGAAGCGACATCCCGCGGCCTCCCGATTCTCAGTGGCCGCGCTGTGCGGGCAAGTTCCCCGGTACCGCTCCGGCCGATCGTCGAGGCGCTCATGGGAGTCGCCCGCACGACTGAGATCCCGGACGTACCAGAGATCGCGGAGTACCGCCCGGCGCTGGCATCGATCGTTCCGCAGTGGAGTCAGGCCGGGGAGCGCGAGGCCGAGATCTCGCCGCTCATTCTCGGCGAGGCCGTGCTCCGCCTGCTCACGCTCCTAGGCAGGGACGGCGTGCTGCTCGTGCTTGAGGATCTGCACTGGGCCGATCCTGAGACGCTGGCGATCGTCGAGTACCTAGCTGACAACCTTGAGGCCAGGCGAGTCCTGTGCGTCGCCACGCTGCGCGACAGCGAGCCATCCGCTGCTCTGGACGTCGTCCGGACGGTTCACGCCCGGCGGGCGGCCGATATCGTGCCCGTGCCACGGCTGACCGAGCGCGAGGTCGAGCGGATGACAGCCGGGTGCCTGGAGCAGGAGACCGCTCCCGCGGCCGTGGTCAAGCGACTGCTGGCGGACTGTGATGGCCTGCCGTTCGCAGTCGAGGAAATCCTCGCGGCCGCAGTTTCGTCCGGGGCGCTGGTGCCCAAGCAGGCGGGCTGGCAGGTGAACGAGGACGTCACGACTGGTGTTCCCAGCTCGATCGCCGGCTCCGTGCGGCGCAGGCTGGCCGGGCTCGGCCCGCAGGCGAGCGACGTCATCGTGTCGGCGGCAGTGCTCGGCCGGCAGTTTGACTGGACCCTGCTGCCTAACGTGGCGCAGACGCCGGAATCGGAGGTACTGGGCGCACTGCGGCGGGCCTGCGACGTTCAGCTGATCGAGCCGCACGGCGCGAGCCAGGTGGCGTTCCGGTTCCGGCACTCCATGACCAGGGACGCGATCTTGGCTGACCTGCTGCCGCCCGACCTGGCCAGGCGCTCGTCCCGCGCGGCTGCCGCGATCGAGGAAGCTCGACCGGGCCTGCCTGGCGGCTGGTGCGAGCTGGCCGCCGAACTGCACGAGGCGGCAGGCGAGTCGGTCCAGGCCGCCACGGTGCTGCTGGAGGCCGGCCGCCGGGATCTGCGCAGCGGAGCACTTACCAGCGCCGCCACCGCCCTGCGCAAGGCCAAGGCCGTGCTGGCGCGAACGGCGTCAACGCGGCGACTGCTGCACGTGGACATCGATGACACGCTGGCCAAGGTCCTCATGCTCGCGGGAGACTGTGATCAGCTAGTACCAGTCATAGAGCGGCTGCTCAGCGAACTGGACGCGATCGGCGCACCGCCAGCCCGCAAGGCGTGCATCCGGCTGCGGGTGGCGCGGTCGCTGTCCGAGGGTGACCGGGTCTCCGCCGCCGCGCAGCAGGTCATCACGGCCCGCTCCCTGGCCGACAGCTCGGACGACCCGGCCATGTGCGGCTGGGCCGATGCCGTGGCGGCCCGGTGCGCGATCGACGCGGGCGACGCTGATCGAGCCCTTGATCTGGCCCGCCGGTCCCTGGCCAGCGCCGAGGCATTGGGACTGGCTGGCAGTGCCGCCGAAGCCGCGTTCGAAGCACTCGAAGTGATCGGGCGGCGAGAACGGATACGCGACACCAACGCGGCCAGGGCGGCCTTCGAGCGTGCGCTTGAGATCGCGGCGAGCCATGACCTGCCCGTCCGGCGGATCCGCGCTCTGCACGAACTCGGCACGATCGACCTGCTGGAGGCGAGCGGATCCAGCCGCCTGGCCGAGGCGAAGCGGCTCGCGGTGGAGTCAGGCGCGATCTCCACCGCCACAGTCCTGGATCTGCAGCTGGCCAACGCCTGGAGCCTGGGCGCCGACACCGAGCGCGCGATGGCGGCTGCCCGCCAGTGCCAGCAGGCAGCCGGGCACCTGGCTATGCGCCGAGTGCAGGCCATGGCGATCGCCACGCAGGCATGCCTGTTCGGCGTCCGCTGCGATCGGAACCGAGCCGAGCTGCTCGCCGAGCAAGCGGAACTGATCGCCCCAGGAGATCCCGGGATCTTGACCACCACCTGGGGTGAGGCCCGGGTAACAGCATCGATCTTCATCGACGACCTGCCTCGCGCACTCCAAGCAAGCACGACCGGGATCCGATACGCGCGCAGGGATCCGCTGACCGCGCCCAGCATGGCCTGGGGTTACTGGGGCCTTCTGCAGGCGATCTCCGGCGAGGCTGGGCGTGACGCGGTTGCCGAGGCCCGCGGCGCGGGAGCGGAGGTCGCGCACTGGAATCAGGGATGCCTGGCGTATGCCGAAGCCGTGATCCTTGGCCGGGACGGCTACGCCGAGCGCGCCGCTGAGCTTGCCGAGGAGGGCAGTGTGCAGTTCAGTGCCTCCGCGCCGTGGTGGAACTATGTCCTGCGGCGCATGGTGGCCCCGGCCGCGTTCGAGGACGGATGGGGAGAACCGGCAGCCTGGCTGCGTGCCGCGATCGGCGATTTCGAGGCATCCGGTCACGACCGCCTGGCGTCAGGCTGCCGAGCCATCCTGCGCCGGGCCGGCGAGCGAGTTCCGCGAAGCGGCCGTGGCGAAGCTGCAGTCCCCGCGGAACTGCGCCGTCTGGGAGTCACCAGCCGGGAGATGGACGTCTTCCTGCTCGTGGGGCTGGCTCACTCGAACTCCCAGATCGGCACCCGCCTGTTCATCTCGCCGAAGACGGTCGAGACCCATGTCGCGAGCCTGATCGCCAAGATGGACCGGACCAGCCGGCGCGAACTGGTCGCGCTGGCCGCAGGCTTCGCGGCTCCCGCGAACCTTCAGCAGCCTGCCGTCGCTTAACTCAGGGTGGCATGTCGCCCGACTCAGGGTTAGCCCGATGTGCCCGGACCACGGGATGTCTCAGCATGGTCAGGAGACCCCCGCGGCGACTCGCACGCCGCCTAGCACGGAGGCGACATGACGATCAGCGAAGCAGTACGAACTTCGGAGCAAGCAGCAGCGCGGCTCCTCCCCTACCACCAGCCAACGCAGCTCCCCCAGCAGCAGACAGCACAGCAGCAGACAGCACAGGCGCTCCCCCGCGAAGACCTGCCCGGACACCGGGAGCAGCCGCGGGGCGGGGTAACACCGCCCCCGAGCCAGCAGGCGCGCTTCGAGGAAGACGCCGTGCCTTACATGAGCCGCCTGTACCCGGCGGCGCTCAGGCTGACCCGCAATCACAGCGATGCGGAAGATCTGATCCAGGACACCTTTATCCGGGCATACTGCGCCTTCCACCAGTTCACGCCCGGCACCAACCTCAAGGCGTGGCTGTACTGCGTGCTGACGACGACCTTCTACACCACCTGCCGGAAACGCCGTCGTGACGTGACGCAGGTTCCGAGCGCCGACATCGGGGACACGCAGGCTCAGCTGAGCCGGATCGTCCAGCCGGTCAGGTCCGCCGAGGCGGAGGCACTAGACCGGCTGGCAGATTCCGACGTCATGCGCGCGCTACGCGACCTGCCCGACTGCTTCAAGGCGGTGATCTACCTCGCCGACGTCGAGGGCTACCGTTACCGGGAGATCGCCGAGACCCTGGGAATCCCGATCGGCACCGTCATGTCACGGATCCACCGAGGCCGGACCATGCTCCGCTCGCGGCTGCCAGAGGGCTACGCCGCAGACAGGGCAGCGGCGGCCTGACCAGACTGGGCCGGGGCGAGCCCCGTCCGTGCGGGTCAGCCCGCGCGGGCGGGGCTGATCAGTCCCCACGAGCCGACCGGTCCGCCGCGGACCGATCGGGCAGCGCGGGCGAGCCAGCGCATAACGTCCGCCTAGTTCGCGGAGACGCTCTTCCGTCCCCATGATCAGGCATTGGCGCAGGCACGGACTTGGTAGCGTGCGCCTAGTGGACGGGGGGCGTGCCTTCGGGGTCGGAGTCGCCATCGGCGCGGTCATGATGTCAGCTATCGGCCTCGTGGCTTCTGGCTTGATCGAGTCGCCGCTTCAGGTGGCAGCGGAGACGGCACCGCCATCCCCGTCGGTCATTACCGCGGTCGCGCGCACGCAGGTCCTGGCGAGCACTATCACCGTGCGCGGCACCGTGACGGCGAGGCGGACCATCAACGTGACCGCGTCCGCGCCGTACAGCCAGATCGTCGTCACCCGGATGCTGGTCTCTGCTGGTCAGCGAGTACGGCCAGGTCAGCTGGTGACCGAGATTGACGGGCGCCCTTCCTTTCTGCTGCAGGGCATTTTGCCGGCTTACCGCAGCCTGCATGACGGTGACACCGGCCCGGATGTCAGCCAGGCGCAGCACGCGCTGGAACGCCTGGGCTATCTGGACTTCGACCAGCCCGGGTATTTCGGGCAGAGCACCGAGCTGGCACTGCTGCTGTTCTACCACCACCTCGGCTACCCGGCTCCGCTCCGCCACCACGCCGCGGGCGGACCCGTGCTCCCGCCGCAGATCACGCCCCGATCGGCCGCCATCGGGCTGCGGATACCCGACGTGTACCTGCCGATGAGCGAGGTCACCTTCATCCCCGCTGCCTCGGCTCTGGTCGTGGCCGTCAACGCGAAGGTCGGCACCGCCGTCTTCGCTGGGCCGGTGCTGCAGCTCGCGACCGGGGATCCGATCGTCGCGGGGACGCTCGGACAGGCCCAGGCCCGGCTGGTCCGGGTCGGGATGTCCGCCGGGATATCGTCGGAGCGCCCGCCACTGTCCGTGCATGGCGTGGTTACCCGCTCCGGGTTCTACCCGTCAGCGAACGGGCAGGTCGGCCGCGGCTCGGGGTATCCGGTCGCGGTCACCGGCCTGCGCCCGCTGCCGCAGTCCCTGATCGGTCACCAGGTGCGGCTGACGGTGTGGCTGGCCGCGACCAGCGGGCCGGTGCTCGCGGTCCCGCTCGCGGCCGTGGTCACTATCGCGCACGGCACAGCCAGCGTGATCCGGCTGACGGCAGGCCGCCGGCGGGTCTGGGTCGCGGTCAGGACCGGGCTCTCAGCCGGCGGCATGGTAGCCGTGCGGCCAGTCATCCCCGGAGCTCTCCGGCCTGGGGACCACGTCGTGCTCGGAGTGAGCCGGTGACTGGCCGGTGACGGAGCCGCTGAGCAGCCCGGTGCTGGCTGACATCGGCTGGCTCCTGCCGCCGCCTGCCGTGATCGACCTGCGCGAGATCGGCGTCAGCCGCCCTGGAAACCCGCCGGTCACGGCGCTGAGTCCGGTCGACCTGGCCGTGTGCCTCGGTGAGCTGGTCACGGTGGCCGGTCCACCGCGGCCGCAGACGTCGGCGCTGCTGCAGGTGATCGGCCTCCTCGACCGGCCGACCAGGGGCCGGTACCTGCTGAACGGCCTCGATACCGCGGCGTTCGGCGAGCGAGACCGGGCCGCGGTGCGCGGACGGGAGATCGGGTTCGTATTCGGTCGGCATCATCTCCTGCTGTCGCGTTCGGCACGTGACAACGTCGCGCTCGGGCTGCTCTACCTTGGCCTGCAGGGACGACGGCGGCGGTCAGCGGCGATGGAACTGCTGGACCGGGTCGGGATGGCCGGACGGGCGGACACGGTCGCCGGCCGGCTGTCAGCGAGCGAACAGCAATTCGTCGCGATCGCCCGTGCGCTGGCCGGCGGACCGCGCCTCCTGCTGTGCGAGGAGCCGACCGGCGGCCTGGACAGCGCCCAGGCGGCTCCGGTCATCGACCTCATCACTCGCTTTCGCCAGGGCGGCGCCGCCGTGCTCGCCATCACCAGCGACCCCGCGCTCGCCGCGTACGGCAACCGGACGGTCGCCATTGGCCCTGGTCCGGACGCCGCCTGGCCCGGTCCGGACGCAGGCGGCCCCGGCCCGGCCGCAGGCAGCCCTGGTCCGGACGCAGGCGCCGCGACGAGGCTCTTCCAGTGACGTGGCGGGTCGCCGAGCCGACCCGGCTGCGGTCCGGTGACGTGCTCGGCGAGGCGGTCGCCTCGATCGGGGCAGCGCCGCAGCGCTCGGTGCTGACCGCTGCCGGAACGCTGCTCGCCGTGGCGAGCCTCGTCGCCGTCCTCGGGATCGCGTCGTCAGCCGCCGGGCAGATCGCGTCGGTCTTCAACCAGCAGCTGCCTACGCACGTGCGGGTGACAACAGCGACGGCGAGCCGGTCGGCCACGGCCGACCCGTTTCCCGCCGACGTCGAGCAGCGGCTCCGCGCCCTGAACGGCGTGCTAGCCGCCGGCGTGTACTGGCGGGTCCCGGTCCGCAGTCCGCTGACGGCGTCCGCCCGTCCGCCGCTGGCCAGCCCGGGCGTGCTAGCCGCATCACCCGGATTCCTGCGGGCCGCCGGCGCTGCGGTGAGCCAGGGACGGCTGTTCGGTGCCGGGGACCAGGCCCGCGCCGCGCCGGTCTGCCTGCTCGGCGCCCGGGCGGCCCGCGCGCTAGGGATATCTAGCGTCGTTAACCAAGCCACCGTCCTCATCAACGCTCTGCCGTGCACCGTCATCGGCGTGATCAGCCACGTCCGCAGCCAGCTGTGGATCTTGCGATCGGTGCTGATGCCGACAGCCTCGGCGACTACCATCTGGGGCTCTTCTGGCGACACCGTCGGAGCCGAGCCCGGCGTGCTGATCCAGACCAGGCCCGGGGCGGCCGCTCTGATCGCCCGCCAGGCTCCGCTCGCGATCAGCGCCGACGCGCCGCGCAGCCTCCTGGTGACCGTGCAGCCCACACCGGTGCGGCTGCGCGGCCAGGTGAACGTGGTCCTTGACCGGCTGTACGCCATGCTTGCGCTCATCGGGCTGGTCATCGGCGCGGCCGGCATCGCAGGGGAGACCCTGATCGCACTGCGCGAACGGACCGCCGAAGTCGGCCTGCGCCGGGCGCTCGGTGCCCGGCGGCGGCACATCGCCGCCCAGTTCCTGACCGAGTCCGCGCTACTCGGATTGCTCGGCGGCCTCGGCGGGACCACGGTCGGCGTGGCCGCCGTCGTCTTCGCCGCGCTCGCTCAGGGCTGGACGCCGGTGATCGCCCCGCTCACCGTGCTGCCTGCCCCGGTCATCGGCGCTGCCGTCGGCCTGCTGGCCGGTCTCTACCCGTCCTGGCGAGCATCCCGGATCGAGCCAGCCCGCGCCCTCAGCGACTTCCGCGCGACCTGAGCACGGCAGCGATGCAGCGCTCGGGCTCTCGCATGTACGCATCAAGTCGTACGCGAGTCATTGCACAATAGTTCTTGTGCAATGTATGTTGTACGTATGAATGAAGACAGTATCCGCCAGGTCACTGACTCCCGTGTGCTCGCTGCCATGACGCATCCGCTGCGACGCCGGCTGCTCAGCCTGCTCAAGCTCGACGGCCCGTCGACGGCGAGCGTGCTCGCCCAGCGCACCGGCCAGGCGGTCGGCAATATCAGTCACCACCTGCATGCACTGGCTGCCGCCGGCCTGATCGAGGAGGTGCCAGAACTGGCGCGTGACCGCCGCGAGCACTGGTGGCGGCGGACCGCTCCCGCGCTGCGCTGGTCAGCGGGTGACTTCGCGGACGACGCCGTCGGCGACGCCGTGGCCCGTGCCGCCGAGTCGCTTGAGCTGGACTACCAGCTCTCGCTGGTCCGGCAGTGGGCACTGGCTGACGCCGATGAGAAGGCGCGCTGGCCCGTCGGGCCGTTCACCACTACGACCTGGATGCGCGTGACAGACGACGAACTCGCCGAGCTCGGCGCGGAGATGCTTGCGCTGGTCAGGCGGTGGGCAGATCGCCAGCTCCCCGATGACGGCCAGGACCGCAGCCCGGTCTTCGTATTCGCCCACGGCATCCCGGGCCAGCCGTGACCCAGGTACGCCAACCACCCGGCCGCACCCGGTGGCTGGGCCTGCTGGCCGTCCGCGACTTCCGGCTGCTGTGGACCGGTGAGACGATCAGCAGTCTCGGCAGCTCCGTCAGCGGGGTGGCGCTGCCGCTGGTCGCACTGACCGCGCTGCACGCCAGCGTGCTCGCGATCAGCCTGCTGACCGCCGCAGCCTGGCTGCCCTGGCTGATCGTGGGCCTGCCCGCCGGTGCCTGGGTCGACCGGCTGCCGCGCAGACGGGTCATGATGACCGCCGACCTGGTGTCGCTCGCTGCCCTCGCCAGCATTCCGATCGCCGCCGCGGCCGGGCGGCTGCACATCATCCAGCTGATCATGGTGGCGCTGGTCACCGGGACCGCCACCGTGTTCTTCACCACCGCATACCGGGCATTCCTGCCGGCCCTGCTCGGCCCTGACGATCTACTGGAAGGCAACGCCAAGCTGCAGGGCAGCCAGCAGGTCACCTACATCGCAGGCCCCGGCGCCGCCGGGCTGATCGCGCAGGCCACCAGCGCGGTAGTCGGCGTAGCCGCCGATGCCGTCAGCTTCGCGGTCTCGGCAGCTTGCCTGGCCCGGATCCGCGTGGTCGAACCGCAGCCGGTCGCCCGGCAGCGGCACCTGCGCCGCGAGATCGCCGAAGGGCTGGCCATCGTCTTCCGCGATCCCCTGCTCCGGGTGAACACGGCCTTTGGGTGCCTGGCCAACTTCGTGCTCACCGGCTATCAGTCCGTGCTGATCGTCTACCTCGTCGGGATCGTCGGCCTGAGCCCTGCGACGGCGGGGGCCACACTCGCGCTGACGTCACTGGGCGGAGTTCTCGGCGCCTTTGCCGCGCGCCGGATCGGCGCCCGGATCGGCTCAGCGCGGGCCGTGCTCGTCTCCAAGCTCGGCCTCGCGCCCTTCGGTCTGCTGATCCCGCTGGCCGACCGCGGTCCCGGGCTGGCGCTCTTCATCCTGGGCAGCATTGTCCTCACCGCCGGCGTCGTCGCGGGCAACATCATCTGGTCAGGATTCATCCAGGCCCGCTATCCCGCCGACCTGCTCGGCCGCGTCACGACCAGCGTCCAGTTCTTCAACTACGGCGCGATCCCGGCCGGCGCGGCGACCGCTGGCCTGACAGCCAGCCACCTCGGCGTCCGGCCCACGCTGTGGATCATGCTGGCCGGCCTGGTCCTCAGCTCATGCGTGCTGCTACTCGGACCGCTGCGGACGCTCCGCGACCTGCCGTCGCCGCCGGATACCCTAGTCGCGACGGCCTGAGTACGCGTCCTTACTCCACCACGACGTCAGGACGCCGGCAGGGAGAGTTACTTGACTCATCATCAGGACGACCTCACGGTCCGGTCGGTTGTCGACGCCGGGGAGCTTGATCTCTTCTGCGCACTCAGCTACACGCTGGACGACGAGCTAGCTGACGATCTGGCCTGTGGCCGAAGGCGGCCGGAGCGGATGTGGGTCGCGCTGCGCGGCGACCGCCTGGTGGCCAGGGCCGCGTGGTGGGGATCAGCTGGAACTGACGTCCCTGCCGTCCTCGATGTCCTTGATGTCGCCGACGTCACCGACCGCATCGACGTCGGCGTGCGCCTGGTGAACGCCGCGCTGGGCGAGATCATCCCGCCGGGAGCCAGTCGGCCAGAATACAGCCGCTACATCCCCACCGGACTGGCGGGAGAACGCTAGCTCACGGTGAGTCGTCGAGGACCGGATGGCGATTGCCCGCCGTGCCGGGGCACGGCTCCTGGCCGAGCGGTTCCGTTTCGAGTGGCGGCCGGGAACGCCGATCGCCGCGCCTAGCGGCCGGGTCGCCTTCCGGCCGGTAGGCGATGATGGCGAGATTGTCGACCTGATGACACTGGCGATGGACGGGACGCTCGACGCGCACAGCCGGCAGGACCTCAGCCAGATGTCGGCCCGGCAGGGCGCTGTCCGGCACTTCGAGGACGAACTCGCCTGTTATAGCAGCCCGCGGGAATGGTGGCGGATCGCGACACTGCCCGGCGGCGAGCCCGTCGGCTTCGTCATCCCGGCCCGCAACGACTACGGCGCCATCATCGCCTACATCGGCGTCCTGCCGTCGCACCGCAGAAACGGGTACATCAACGAGATCCTCGCCAAAGGCACGGCCGTCCTCGCCGCCTGCGACGTCCCGCGCATCCGCGCCGCGACCGACCTGGCGAACGTGCCCATGGCGCAAGCATTCGCCCGCGCCGGCTGGGTTAACTTCGAGCGCTCGATCATCATGATCTGGAGCTTAGGTACCGGCTCGTCGTCCCAGCGCACCCGTGACCGCATCAGGTTTGCTTATCTATTTTCCTAGGCATGCTTTACCTATCTGCCTAGGCATACTAATCTGACGCCCGTGCTGGACTTCCGGATCGATACCACGAGCGGGCTCGCGCCGTACGCGCAGCTCGTTCAGCAGGTCAAGCAGGCGCTACGGCTGGGCTGGCTGCTGCCAGGCGACAAGCTGCCGACGGTGCACGAGGTCGCGGCAAGTGTCGCGATCAACCCGAACACGGTGCAGAAGGCATACAAGGAGCTGGAGCAGGGAGGACTGGTCGCCGGCCGCCCGGGCCAGGGCACCTTCGTTCAGCGCAGCCTGAGCCAGTCGACACCCGCGACACTGTCGCTGCTACAGCGGCGACTGGCGCGCTGGATCGCCGCGGCCAGAGCCGCGGGCCTGGACGATGACGGAATCATGGATGTGGTCCGCGCGACGATGCGGGACTGCAACGCGGAGGCGAGCGCGTGAGCGCGGCCATCGAGACGGCGGGCGCGGGCCGCCGCTACGGGGACCTCTGGGCGCTGCGCGGGTGCACGCTGTCGCTGGCGCAAGGGTCGATCACGGGCCTGGTCGGGCCCAATGGCGCGGGAAAGACGACCCTGCTGAACATGCTCGTCGGACTGCTGCCCCCATCGGAGGGTCAGTTGCACGTCGCCGGTGCGCGGCCCAGCACCGAGCCTGAGTTTCTCGCGCGAGTCGGATTCCTGACTGGGTGCAAAGCATCACGATCACCGACCCGGCAGGTCATCTCGTCCAGCCAAACACAGTAAACCTGAACATACTGAGCCGTTACTGCCCGGACCTGAAGCCGTCCGGCGGGACGCCCGCCAGCGGGCCGGTGGGTGGCCACCCGCTGGGCGGCGAGCTCGGCCAGCGCGTCGGACCGCCTCAGACGCCGCCAAGCGCCGCACAGCTCTCGGCCTGCAAGCCCGCCATCCGGAACCTGAGCCTGCACGAGAAGATCACCTACCAGCCCGCGTCACACTTCTGGCTCATCCAGACCGTCGAAAGTGCGATCTTCTTCACCGTCGCGGCACTCCTGGTCACCGCCACCGTGTACGCCGTCACCCGCCGCCGTCCCACCTGACGTACCTTCAGACCGGCCCGCGCACACCCCTCAGGATCCGGCGGTGACCAGAGGCTCAAGCCGCTCAAGCGACTTCGCCATATCGCGCCGGGTCTGGGCCGCGGCCACGTACCGGAGCACGAAGCGGAACGCCTCGCGGGAGATGTCCCAGGTTTGCGTGACTCGGGTCCCGCCGTCGGCCGGCTCAAGGGTGTAGCGCCAGATCCGGCCGATGAACCTGGCGCCCAGCCCGCTGGCTGGCTTCGGGGACCAGGCGATCAGCCGTCCGTCGTCAAATTCGGTGACCGTGCTGATCATCCCGTAACGCACGCCGCGCTTCATGTCCATGCCGAAGGTCGCTCCCTTCGCCAACCGGGACGAAGCGCCAGGCCGGGCCTTCAGCACCGTACCGGAGCCGTCGATCTCCGGGTGCCTGGCCGGGTCGGCGATGACATCGAAGATCGCAGCGGCCGGCGCCGCGATTACCCGCTCGACGGACACGATGTCGCGTGAATTAGTCACGTCACGACTGTAGCGAGGTCCGCCGCTTCCTTGTTCGTGAAGGATCAGCCACGGTTTCTGCTAGCTGATCCTTCACGTAACCGGACTGAGTTGGTGCCGCGCCCGCAAGCAGTCGTCTGACAGATGCCGGCGCGACGGGAGAGCCCGAGGCTGAAGCCACGAGCGCGAGGCCGGCCGACCGGCGAAGCGCCGGCCAAATCGGGTGTCCATATGACTGCAACCAGTACTAAGTGCGGCTAGCGGTCGGATGCTGCTGTCCTGGCGGTGGATTTGCCGAGATTCGACGGTAGCGGAACGTAGCTTATGGCCCGAGACAGCGGAAACAACGTTATCCATGGCCATCGCATCCGCTGAAGCCGCCGCCCGACCACTTGCTCGCAGTCGGCTGGCCCCGCTGAAGATCAGCGGGGCCAGACGTTTGCCCGAGCAGGCGCTCGCCGCAGCCGGGCCAAACAGCCACTAACCAGGCCAATTCAGTCTCTGATGACGACTCGCCGCCCACCCATCCCATGATCACGTGGTTCTGTGGGTGACAGGTGCCTACAGGACCACGTGATCATCATTTTGCCGACCGGCTGACCGGATAATACGGTGTAAAACCTACGAGTCAGGGGCCGAGTCCGCGTCCTCAGGCGTCGGGTGATGGTGCCACGAGCCGGTCGGTAAGTGCGTTGATGCCGGCCAGGTTCGCCGCCAGTGTCTGGCTGAGGTCATGCCGGGCCGCGAGCGCGGCGGGCGCGTAGTAGGAGACCTTTGTCTGGGTCTGGGCCTGGTCCTGGTCAGCCCAGACCAGCACCTTGAGCGGCAGGTCGAGCGCCGACAGTGGCGCGGCCTGCATCACCGGAGTCCCGCCAGCCGGGCTGCCAAAGATCACCAGAGTAGTCTCGCGCAGCTCGAGCCCGGCCCGGCGCGCTTCCGCCTGCTGGTCGATCACGGCGAAGAGCCGCATTCCGCTCGCGCTCACCATGTCGGTCAGCCGCGAGACGGTGTCGGTCACCGACATCGGGCTGACCTTGGTGATGATCTCCCTGCAGGGCTCGGTGTCTGGCATCCCTGATCTCCTGTCGGGCCGGCAGCTCAGTGCCCGGGCGGCGCGGGGAATAGCTGCCCGCGTGCGGCGGCAACCGCGGTGCGCACGGCGATCGCCAAGATGAGTCCGGTGATCGCGGTGATGACTGTGACAGCCTAGGCGGCCAGCTTCTGGCCCTACCCGCTGCGGCGCATCAGTTAAATGACTGCTCGTGGCCGGGACCTACTTTGGTGAAGGATCAGCCATGGTTTGTCGTGGCTGATCCTTCACCAAAACAGATCGAACCGCAGGCGGGGCGCAAGCTCCGGCGAACCCGCCCGCCAGGTTCAGGCCCGGAGCCGGTACCGGCTGGCGGAGCCCGTCTCGGCGGCGATCCGCTCGTCCACGCTCCGCAGGTCCGCGACAGCGCCGCGCTCGGCGGCGGGATTGCCGAAGGCTACGACGCCCGCCCGGATGTCACGGGTCACGACCGAGCCGGCCCCGATGAGAGCCCCGGCGCCAATTCTGACATACGGCAGGATCGTGACATTAGCTCCGATCTGGGCAGCCGCCCCGATCTTGGGGCCGGCCATGACAGCAGCGGACCGCTCGTCACCCGGGTACAGATCGTTGGCGATCGTCACACCAGGGGCGAGGAAGACGTCATCATCGAGCTCGGTGTACTGCGCGACATAGCAGTTGCAGTGGATCTTCACCCGGCTGCCGATCCGGCAGCCGTAGTCGATGACACTGTTGCTCCAGATCGCGACATCGTCGCCGATCACGCAGCCTTCCCTGACGACGACCCCGTGCCCGGTCTCCAGGCCCCGGCCGATGGTCGTGCCGTCGTAGAGCGTCGTCCCCGATCGCAGCCGCGCGCCAGTGCCCAGCACCAGCGCGCCGCAGCCACGGGGCGCCGGATGGCCGATGATCACGCCATCATCGGCCCGCGCGGGCCCGCGGTCGAACGGCGGCCCCACCGATTCAGCTGACATGAGATGTTTGCCTCGCAGTCCTAGTCATGACACCTTTAGTGGGCACCGGCGCCTAATAAGCACCGGCGCCGCCAACCACCGCTGATCCCGTCTTCCAGAGAATCTGAAGGTCAAGGGCAAAGGACCAGTTCTCGACATAACGCAGATCGAGTCTGACTGCCTCGTCCTCCGGCAGATCTGATCGCCCGCTGACCTGCCACAGTCCGGTCAGGCCAGGCTTGACCGCGAGCCTGCGCCGCATCTGGCTGCAATAGTTGTTGGCTTCCTCTGGTAGCGCCGGCCTAGGCCCGACCAGGGACATCTCACCGCGCAGCACATTGACCAGCTGCGGGAGCTCGTCAAGGGACCACCGGCGCAGCCACCGGCCGACCGGGGTGATCCGGGGATCCCTGCGGATCTTGAATAGGACCCCGCTCGCCTCGTTATGCAAGACGAGCAGCGGCTTCATAGCATCCGCGTCGGTCACCATGGTACGGAACTTGTAGAGGGTGAAGGCGCGCTCGCCCCGGCCGACCCGCGGCTGCTTGAACAGGACGGGCCCGCCGTCGGTCATCGTGATGGACAGTGCTACGAGGACGAACAGCGGTGCGAGCACGACAAGCGCGGCGATAGCGAGCGCCTTGTCGAACACGCTCTTGGCGAGCTGCTTTCCCACGACGAGTTCCGGATGATCCAGGTAAATCAGTGGCAGGCCAGCGACCGGGCGGATCGTTGTCCGTGGTCCCGCGACGTCGAGCAGAGTCGGCGCCACGCACAGGTCAGTGCCGGTCTTCTCCAGTTCCCAGGCAAGTTCACGCAGCCGGTAGGAGCCTAGCTCCGGACAGGCGAGCACGGCCACCGTGTCCGCACCGAACCGGCTGACCGTGGCTGCCACACTGTCCAGTAGGCCAGCGACCGGCACGTCAGCCACCTGGTTGGCATCGATAGGACTGGCCAGGCAGGCAGCGACCACCGATAGTCCGTGATAGCTATCCCTGCGGAGCGTGGCTACCAGATCGGCGACCTCAGCCGCATGGCCGACAGCGACCACCCGGCGCGTGCAGAAGCCACGGCTGCGCAGCAGGTGCAGGCGCTTGCGCAGCCGGTATCTCGCCCCAAGATCCAGGAGCGCAGCGGTCGGCAGTGCGACGCCCACGTAGCTGCGGGACAGATTGAGCCCTGCCGCATACGAGACAACGACTGCGCCGGCGGCCAGGCTCACCGCGGCGTCCAGCACCCGCCGAAACTCATCGGAGCCGCTTCCGATGAACCTTGCGTCATATCCACCAGATAGCAGCATCGATAGCCACCACATGACGGGCAGAGCACAGGTAAGCACCAGATAGGAGATCGGCAGATGACCGAGTCCCCCGAATCTGATCTGCGCGGCCAGTAGACCGGCCGCGAGCGCGCAAGCGCAATCGAATAGGGCGGCCCGGCGAATATACCGGACCGGCCATGCCCTGGTATTAGCCGGTGCCGCACTATCAAGAACCTCACGGCTGACTTCCGCCGCTACCGCACTGCTGGCTATGCTCATACCGCCCCCGATCACTCATTCTCCCCGGTATCATCTAGATTAGCGGCGGATATTCTTATTCGCGCGCTCAAGTGTACCCAAGATTGGCCGTCTATTCTTGCGGCATTAATCTCTCACCCGATCGGGCTCGCATCGGCCCGCGATAGCGGCATAAATATCAGCCGCCCGGTTGGCCCAGCTATGCCGTGCCGCGAATTCCCGGCGGCGCGCTAGTGCGGCCGCCGTCCTGCGCTCAGCCGCCAGGCGGTCTACCTGATCGGCGAATGCCGCCGGCCCAGTCGCGATGCAGATCAGATCGGTAGCGAGCCAGCGAGTGGCAGGCAGATCGGTCCCGACGACGGCCCGGCCGGCGGCCAGGTACTCCAGGGTCTTCAGCGGGAAGCTGCTTCGATTGAACGGCGTATCCCGGTACGGCACCACACCCACGTCGATCACCCTGAGGTAGCTGGGCAGGGCCTTGAACGGCTTACGGCCGACCCAGCGGACGTTACGGCGGCCACACAGCGCCTCGAACCGCTTCGGCTCGAATGCCGGGTCCTTGGGCCCGACCAGCAGCAGCGACGTGCCCCGGTCCGCGATGGCCTCCAGCAGGCGCAGATCGATGCGGTCATTGATGTGACCGATGAAGCCGGCCACCGGACCAGGCAGGCCGACATCGGGCGGCGGCTCGGCGCTATCGACATCAAGATATGCGTCGATGTCAGTGCCGAAAGGGATCATGACCGGATCAAGGCCGCGGTCGCGCCAGGTGTCAGCTACGACCGGGTTCGCCGCCACGACGAGATCGGCGCTCGCCGCTATCCGCCGTTCCGCCGCGTCAAGCAGTTTGGCGTTCAAGCCGAGCAGAGCGGCCCCGCCGACGAAGTCGTCCTTGGCCCAGTAGACGCTGACCTGCTCCCCGCAGCTCCCGAATACCGGGTACTGCGGCCAGCCGCAGATCACCGCACTGACCCTGCCGCCAAGCCTGGCGGTGGCACGGCGAAGGTAGCGGCGGGCAAGGACACTGGTCAGGCCTGTCGCGCCCCGTCTGGACGGGAACGGCTGAACCACTGGCGTCAGCCGCGCCAATCCGGGCCCCTGCAGCCGGAGCCTGGGCTTGGCCACCGTGACGACGGTGCTCCGATGTCGCAGCGGGGTCAGCCGCGACATCGGCGGATCGACGAATAGCAGCGGAGTCAGCCTCGACAGATGGTTCGCCAGATGCCAGTCGCCCATCTGCATGCCGTCATACTGATTTGCCGCGCAGAGCACGACCAGCCCGTCCCACTGCCCAGGCTCGGCCGGGATCAGCGTCATCTGGATCGGTCCCCTGTCGCCGGCTCCGGACGGGCGAGCAATCGGCCCGTCGCGCCGTACCGGCTGCTCTCGTCCCGCTGCCAGGTTGAGTAATCGCCGCGCGACACCGCCCGGCGCGCCCGCGCTCTGGCGATGACGGTGACGGACAGAAAGAGCGCCACCCGCGGCGTCAGCGCAGGCTCGGCACGGACCATCAGGAGCAGGTCGGACAGCCTAGTCCGCGCGGTCGATGGCGGCGTGTGCCTTGTCCGCTCGATCTGAGCGACCCCAGTCGCGACGCGTATCCTGCGGCGCAGCAGGTCAGCGAACGTCCGCGGCGGATAGGAGGTAACGCGGGCACCTGCGACGATGCTCCGTTCGCTCGGCCCGAAAGACAACGACGCCGCGAGGTCATCCGCGATGAGCGACGGCAAGTCGGCGAGACGTTCGTGGCCGGCCTCACTCACGGCGACTACGCCCCGGCCGAACAGCCCGCGGCGGACCTCGGGCAGTCGCGTCCAGACGTCGTAATACCAGCGCACCGGCCATGGACACCCGTCCAGTGCCAGCGCTCGCTCCGGAGCCGCGGCAAGTACGCCTGGCTTTCCCAGCTCCACGGCCAGGGCTAGGACATCGGCTTCCCGCAATTCGACGTCGGCGTCAACGTAGACCCGCGGGAAGCTGCCAGCGACGGCGTCGCCAGTGACCAATGCATTGTGCTTAGACGCAATGGGCACGGATATGACCCGGACTCCCGGACCGAATGAGGCCGCGATTTCGGCCGTATCGTCCGTGCATCCGTTGGCGACCACAATCACTGTGATCGCTTCAGGATGCGGAGCGGCCACCAACTGGCTAAGCAGGCGGCCGATCACTCGGCTTTCGTTGTGCGCGGGAATCACGACGGTAGTCACGATGGAACAGTATGGGCTTCCGCAGCGGCCGGGCGGGGGAACTTGAACGAGCCTTGAACAACTAATGTTTGCCCGTGCTACCCTCCGAGAGCCACGAAGATAACTGGTAGTACACGGTCAGCTACATATGTCTATTTGATTCAGCAAGGTGCTCAAACCGGCTGCAACGTTCCGGCCAGCGTTCAGGACGAACGTCGCAGTGCCCGGACATGATCCGTTAACGGAGGCGGAAAGCCGAGTGAGCAGGGAGATGTCACCGATAGGGCTCGCTGTGGTCGGTGCGGGTTATTGGGGACCAAACCTAGTCAGGACCGCGCTGGCCACATCTGCTTTTCATTTGAAATGGCTGTGTGACCTTGACAAGAATCGCGCCCAAAACGTACTCGGTTACCACACGACGGTCCAGGCGACGTCCTGCTATGACAAAGTGCTCAATGACGCCAGTGTCGCTGCTGTAGCCATCGCGACACCGGCGGCGACGCACTACGATCTCGTCAGCGCCGCCCTCGCCGCGGGCAAGCACGTACTCGTGGAGAAGCCGCTCACGGCGTCGGTCGGCGAGGCGGAGAAGCTGATCGCCCTGGCCGACGATGCACAGCTCGTCCTGATGTGCGATCACACCTATTGCTATACGTCGGCTGTGGCGCGGGTCAGGCAGCTGATTCGCAGCGGCGAGCTCGGCGATCTTCAGTTCATCGATTCGGTCCGGATCAACCTCGGGCTGGTGCAGCCAGACGTGGACGTCCTGTGGGATCTCGCTCCGCATGACCTCTCGATCCTGGATTTCGTGCTGCCTGATCACATCAGACCAGTCGCGATCGCCGCGCACGGCGCCGACCCGCTCGGCGCCGGCCGGGCATGCATGGCCTACCTCTCGGTCTGGCTCTCCAACGGCGCACTCGCCCATCTGCACGTCAACTGGCTAAGCCCGATCAAGGTCCGGACGACGATCTTCGGCGGCTCGAGGAGGACCATCGTCTGGGACGATATGAGCCCGGCCTGCAGGCTCATGATTCACGATCGCGGCGTGGAGCGCCGCCCTGTCGACCGGCTGAATCCTGCTGAGCGCAGGCAGGCGCTTGTGTCCTATCGGCTCGGCGACATGCACGTCCCGGCCCTGCCCGAGCGCGAGGCATTGCTGTCAGTGCTGGCCGAGTTCGCCGACGCGATCCGTGAGCGGCGGGCGCCGCTCACGGACGGGATGAGCGGGCTGCGTGTCCTGGCGCTTCTCGAGGCGGCGTCGCGTAGTGCCGAGCACGGAGGTATGCGCGTCCCGGTCAGCGTGGGGGACCGCAGATGATCGACCACCTGCATGCGGCTGCTGGTACGGATCATGACTGCGTCGCAGGCCGGCCAGAGCACGCGGATCCGCGGCTCTAGATTCATGAGCGGCAAGCACAGGCGGAGGCGTTTGCGGGCCGGCCGGCGCGGTCCGGCCAGAGCAGGCAGAGCCGCGGCCGTAAATCCCGTCCGCGGCAGGCATAGACGGCGGCGTCCGCCCGCCGACAAGAGTTCGCTGGCGGGCCGGGCGTCCCGTGCTCTTGGCTGGAGCTTCGCCAACAACATGGTGGCCAGGCTGGGCACCCTCCCGCTGGGAGTCATACTCGCCCGGCTGCTAGGTCCGCATGCGTTCGGAACATTCGCTGTCGCGCTCGTCTCCCTGCTCGCGGTGCTCAGCTTCAACGATCTCGGCGTCAGCCTGGCGATCGTCCGCTGGGAGGGCGATCCGGCCGAGATCGCGCCTACCGTCGCGACGCTCTCTGTGACATCCAGCCTCATCATTTACAGTGCCTGCTTCCTGGGCGCCCCCGCGTTCGCCTCGGCCATGGGCGCGCCCGCGGCGACCAGCGTGATCCGGATACTCGCGCTCAACGTGGTCGTTGACGGACTCGTCGCGACGCCTGCCGCGCTGATGCAGCGGCAGTTCCGCCAGGACCGCAAGATGATCGCCGACCAGGTCAACAACTGGCTCGGCGTGGCTGTCTCCGTCGGCCTGGCCTGGCAGGGCTTTGGCGCCATGAGTCTTGCCTTCGGCCGGATGGCCGGTGCCGTCGCGTCCGCGATCCTCTTCCTGCTGTTCTCTCCCGAGCCGATCCGCTTCGGGTTCGACCGAAGAGTCGCACGCGCGCTGCTGCGGTTCGGGCTGCCGATCGCCGGATCGAGCATCATCGTGTTCGCCGTCACCAACGTCGACCAACTGGTCGTGGGGCATCTGCTCGGAGCGACCGCACTCGGCTTCTACGCCCTGGCCCTCAATCTCGCCACCTGGCCAGTCACCATTTTCTCGCTGCCAACCCGCAGCGTCGCACCCGCCGTGTTCTCCCGGCTGCAGCACGATAGCGCCGCCATGCGCAGCGGCTTCCTGTCCGCCGCTGGTCTGCTCGGAGCCGCGGCGCTGCCGGTCTGCCTGCTGATCAGCGGAATGGCTGTGCCGTTGCTCGGATTGGCCTACGGCAAGCAGTGGGTCCCCGCGGCGCCGGCCCTGACCTGGCTTGTCGTGCTCGGCGCCCTGCGGATCATGTACGAGCTGATCTATGACTTCTTTGTCGTGCTGGCCAGGTCACGGGTCGTGTTCACTGTCCAGCTGGTGTGGCTGCTGGCTCTCGTGCCCGCGCTCGTCGCCGGTACCAGGGCCGATGGTATCTCTGGCGCTGCCATGACCGAGGTCGCCGTCGCCGCATGCGTTGTCCTTCCGTGCTACCTCAGCGAACTGACCAAGATCGGGATCAGGCGCAGGGACATGGCGGCCCGACTATGGCCCCAGCTAGTGGTTGCAGTGGTCGTCGGCGGGGTATCAGCCATCGCCGCCCGTATCATCGGAGAGGACCTGGCAGCGCTCGCGGTCGGCGCGATAGTTGCCCTCGCCGGGTTCGGCGTCCTCGCTCGCGGGATGAAACACCTCATTGCCGCCATGCGACTTGACCTAATGCCGCATCTGACCGCCGTCGCCGTAGCGGCGGCGCCTGCCATAGCCCGTCCCCCGTGACCTCATCGCCACAAGCGAGCCTTGACGACGAACGGCCCTGATCCGAGCACTGGCTTAACCGCCGGGAGTAAACGTGAAAGTCCTGGTATATCCGCATTCTACGGGAATCGGCGGCAGTCAGCTCAACGCCGTTGAGATCGCCGCGGCGGTACGTGACCGTGGCCATGAGGTGATCGTGGTCAGCCGGTCAGGGCCGCTGACCGAGACGATCCGCAGGCTTGGGCTGCCGCACGTCCGGCTCGACCCGCGCGCCGTGCGCCGACCGTCACGGCATGCCGCAGCTCAGCTCACCTGGCTGGCTCAACGTCACGGCAGTGACGTCGTGCACGGTTACGAGTGGCCGCCTGGCGTGGAGGCGTTCGCAGGTCCCCGGCTGCGCCTCGACGTGCCGGTCGTGTGCACCGTCATGTCGATGGCGGTCGCGCCCTTCCTGCCGCGGACAATGCCGCTGATCGTGGGAACGGACCAGATCAGGCGGCAAGCCATCAGCTCCGGGTATCACCAGGTCACGCTGCTAGAACCGCCGGTCGACGTGCGGGCCAACGCGCCCAGCTTCGACCCGGGCAGGTTCCGGTCCGATCTCGGGCTCCGCGCCGACGTCCCGCTGGTCGGCGTGGTAAGCCGCCTGGCGACCGAACTGAAGCTGGAGGGACTGCTCGCGGCCTGTGACGCAGCCGGCGAGCTCGCCAGCTCTGGTACGCCTGTGCAGCTGGTCGTCGTCGGCGACGGACTTGCCAGGCCGCTGGTGGAGCAGGCGGCCGCAGCCGCGAACGCCAGGGCTGGCCGCAAGGTAGTGACCCTCGCGGGCCTGCTCGATGATCCGCGGCCCGCCTATGCGGCGGCGGACGTCATGCTCGGCATGGGCGGTTCGGCGCTGCGCAGCCTGGCCTTCGGCAAGCCGCTCGTAGTGCAGGGAGAGCACGGGTTCTGCGAGCTCCTGACCCCCGAATCCGCGCCCATGTTCTACCGCCAGGGATGGTATGGCATCGGACGGCAGGACGCTGGGCGCGCGGCGAGCGCGGCTCGGCTTGTGCCCATCCTGCGCGAGCTTCTGGGCGACCCGGCGATGTGCGCCCGCCTGGGGCAGTACGGCCGGTCGCTGGTGGTCGACAGGTACAGCCTGGACCAGGCGGCCGCGACCCAGGTAGAGGCCTACACCTCGACGATCGGTGCCTGCGCACGCGTGTCACGGCTGGATCTGGCGGCGGACACCGCGCGGGCTGGAATCGGCGTCTTGCACCACAAGACCCGCCGGAAGTGGCAGCGGTGGCGCGGGACGGTCGCCATCGACGACTTCAACACGGTGGCCAGGATGCAGGGCGCAGGCCAAGGCATCCCGGATCCAGAGCGGCCGAGCCAGCCCGGATCCGGGTCTGGAATTGCTGATCGAGAGGATGAACGATGAGCATGATCCCGCTGGTCGACCTGGCCGCACAGCACGCCGCCGTGGCGCAGGAGGTGGCGAGCGGCTGGCAGGAAGTACTCGCGCAGACCGCTTTCGTCGGCGGTCCCGCGGTTGCGGCATTCGAGCGCGAGTACGCGGCGTTCACCGGGACGCCGCACTGCGCCGCCGTCGCGAACGGCACCGACGCCATCGAGATCGCCCTGCGCGCGCTGGGCGTCGGCCACGGGGATGAATGCATCCTGCCGGCCAACACGTTCATCGCCACCGCCGAGGCCGTCTGCCGGATCGGAGCCACGCCGGTGCTCGCTGACTGCGCCGACGACGATACCTACCTGATCGACACCGCCGCGGTCGAGGCCGCCGTTACCAGGCGCACCAGGGCCATCATCCCCGTGCACCTGTACGGTCAGGCAGCGCCGGTCGAGCGACTGCTGCAGCTTGCCGACCGGATCGGAGCGTGGATCGTCGAGGACGCGGCACAGGCGCAGGGCGCCAGGCGGAACGGCCATGGCGCCGGCTCCCTCGGACATGCCGCCGCTACCAGCTTCTACCCCGGCAAGAACCTGGGAGCCTACGGCGACGCGGGTGCCGTAATGACCGGCTCTGATGACGTGGCTGAGCGGGTCAGGCTGATCCGCGACCACGGCTCGCCGCGTAAGTACCAGCACGAACTGATCGGCGTCAACAGCCGGATGGACACGCTGCAGGCCGTCGTCCTCTCGGCCAAGCTGCGCCGGCTTGCCGCCTGGAACGCTGCCAGGCGCGAGGCGGCGGCCAGGTACGACACCGCGCTGGCTGGCCTTGACGACGTCATCCGGCCGCGTACGCTGGCCGGCAACGAGCATGTCTGGCATCTCTACGTGATCCGGGTACCGGACCGGGACCGGGTTCTCCGCGAGCTCACCGCGGTCGGCATCGGCGCCGGGATTCACTATCCGGCGCCCGTTCACCGCACTCCCGCATTCGCCAGTCTCGGGCAGGCTGACCTCACCTATCCGGTCGCCGAGCGGACCGCGTCTGAGCTGCTCAGCCTGCCGCTATTCGCCGAGATCACAGCCGAGCAGCAGGACCGGGTAGTCGCCGCGCTGACATCGGCACTACGTCGCCGGACCGGCCGCCGGGTGCCCGCCGAGGTCACGACTGGACCATGATCCGACCACTGCTGGCATACCTGGATTCGACCGCTGCTGACATAGCTGCTAACTACACAAGGTGCTATAGTAATCACACTAAGTAACTAGTTGGGGCCGGAAACGCATCAGGGAGGTTGTTAGCTCGCGGGCGACGACCACGCGTCAAGGAGGCCGCAATGAACGAGGCCAGCAGCGACCGGGACCGCGCCGGGCATGGACCGATCAGGGTGTTTCTCCTTGAGGACCAAGAAGTCCTGCGGTGCGGCCTGCGGACGCTGCTGACCGCCGAGCCAGACATCAGGGTCATCGGCGAAGCTGGCACCGTGGCGTCGGCGCTGGACCAGGTCTCGACGCTGCTTCCTGATGTGGCCGTGCTCGACGCACGACTGCCGGACGGCGACGGCATCTCAGCGTGCCGCGAGATCCGCTCCACCCTGCCCGCGACCGCATGCCTCATCTTCAGCTCGCATGGCGACGATCATGCGCTGTTCGGAGCGATCGTGGCAGGCGCCGCGGGTTATATCCTCAAGCAATCGTGCGGATCGGACCTCGTCAGCGCCGTGCGCACGGTAGCCGCTGGTCAGTCCACTTTTGACAGCCGCGCGACCCAACTGGTGATGGAGCGACTGCGCCGGCCGATGGTCAGCATCGATCCTGTGTCATCGCTGACCGAGCAGGAAAGACGAGTGCTTGACCTGATCGGCGAAGGGCTGACAAACCGGCTGATCGCCGAGCACATGGCCTTGTCCGAAAAGACCGTTAAGAACTATGTGGCAGCGCTGCTCACCAAGCTGGGGATGCACAGGCGCGCGCAGGCTGCTGCATTTATCGCGCGTCATGCGGAGAGCCAGAACCACTGATCGCCAGAACATCCGGGCCCACCACAGCCGCGGGCGGCTACCGCAGCTATTCGAAGTAGCATCTTCCCTCTGGATGACTCCAGGAGTACCCGGGCCTGAATACCCGGGCCGGATGACCCGTACAGCGCTATCCCGAGTGAGGTATTTCTGCTCTGGTGAGCAACTGTAAAAGTGAGGAGAATGAAATTTGAAGGAAAGGAAAATATAACGGAAGCAGCATAAAAGAAAGCGGGTAGAGTCATGTCTACCAGGCACGTAACCGATCCGGACCGCAAGCAACCAGATCCGTCCGCGCGCAAGCACCGCAGGCGCGTTACAATGGCCACGGCAGTAGCCGCATGCATAATACTGACCGCCGCTGTCGTGGTGGTCGCGGGACTCGTGAGCAAGGGCCCTGCCCACGCGGCGTCAATAAACTGCGGATCGAATCCGAGTGCGTGCGGCTTTCCTGATGCGTCGAATACGGGGGTTCCGACCGGGACAAAACTGCTGAC
>OCZU010000278.1_pt1 | contig 36363 bp, 29 predicted proteins | sample 1539001 | NCBI WGS metagenome assembly OCZU01 (sample SAMEA3539306, study PRJEB22396) | soil metagenome | biome: tundra; feature: field; material: soil | place: USA | collected 2010-05 | depth 0.15 m | reverse complement strand
CGCCGGGCCGATCTGCACGGCGGTTCCAGCGTGCGCCGTTCAGCACTGATGCTAATCCCAGGCTCTGACAGCGCGGTGCCCGCGCAACGCCGATCGAGGTCCAGTCCAACCTCGGCCCCAGCGCGACCGCCGCCGCCAGTTCCACGGTCGTCCGACTCGGCTGGGCTCGGAGTTTCCATGATCACATGGATTTGTCAGTAAATACCACTGAAAGAACCATGTGATCGTGGAAAAGACCATTCGAGCCGAGGTTGACTGGCGCTCAGATGCGATGATTTATACCGAACAGTCCCAGTACTGTCGCTGGCGGGTGCTGCCGGACTGGCGTGATAGCCCTGTTCGGGCCGGCTGCGGTCGGCCAAGTATGCTCCCGGCCATGGACTTGAACGGAACTGCGGCAATCGTCTCAGGCGGCGCGAGCGGCCTGGGTGAAGCGACCGCGCGTGGTCTCGCCGCGGCTGGCAGCAAGGTGGTCGTAGCGGATCTCAGCGAGGCGCGGGGCAAGGCCGTCGCCGATTCAGTCGGCGGAGTGTTCGCCATGACCGATGTGTCCGACGAGCAGTCTGTCGCCGCGGCGGTCGCCGCGGCCGACGCGCTGGGCGTGCCGCTCCGGGTCGCGGTGAGCTGCGCTGGCATCGGCTGGGCCGCTCGGACGGTGGGTCGCGACGGCATGCCGCACGATCTCGCCGCCTACCGCAAGGTGATTGACGTCAATCTGATCGGGACCTTCAACCTGATGCGGATCGCGGCGGCCGCGATGGCCAGGACCGAGCCTGCCGACGCCGATGGCCAGCGCGGCGTGGTCATCAACACCGCGTCGATCGCCGGCATCGAGGGCCAGACGGGTCAGATCGCCTACTCGGCGTCCAAGGGCGGGATCATCGGGATGACCGTCCCCGCATCCCGTGACCTGGCTGCGGTCGGCGTACGGGTGAACACCATCTGCCCGGGCATCATCGACACGCCGATCTACGGCGAGGGCCCGGCCAGCGACGACTTCAAGGCCAGGCTGGTGGCGCCGGTCGTGTTTCCCAAGCGGATGGGATCAGCCGCCGAATTCGCCCAGCTAGTCCGGGCGCTGATCGAGAACGACTACATGAATGCCGAGGTCATCCGCTTCGACGGCGGCATCAGGTTCCAGCCGAAGTAGGCTCAGGTTGGTCAGAACACGGGAGGCAGCGGTATGTCGGAGGCAGTTCTCAGTGCGGTCTCCGACGGAGTCGCCGTCATCACGATCAACCGGCCGCAGGCGCGCAACGCGGTCAACGGCGAGGTCGCGCGCGGCATAGCCGCCGCCGTCGAGGAATGTGACGGCCGGGCCGACGTCAGCGTGCTGGTGCTCACTGGCGCGGGCGGCACGTTCAGCGCGGGAATGGATCTGAAAGGGTTTCTGACCGGCGACGCGCCGATCGTCGAGGGCCGCGGTTTTGGCGGGCTGGTGGAAAGGCCGCCGGCCAAGCCGGTGATCGCAGCTGTTGAGGGATATGCGCTGGCCGGCGGGTTCGAGCTGGTGCTGGCCTGTGACCTGGTCGTCGCCAGCGAGGATGCCAAGTTCGGCCTGCCCGAGGTCAGGCGCGGCCTGGTGGCCGGCGCCGGCGGCCTGCTGCGGCTGCCCGCCAGGATCCCGTACCACCTGGCCATGGAGATTGCCCTGACTGGCGAGCACTTCCCGGCCGCTAGGCTGGCGGCGGCCGGACTGGTCAACCGCCTGGTGCCAGCCGGCCAGGCGCTGGCCGTCGCGACGGAGCTGGCTCGCCAGGTGGCGCTCGGTGCTCCGCTGGCGCTCGCAGCGTCCAAGCGTGTGATCGTCGAGTCCGCGGACTGGCCGTCCGATACGGCGTTCGCCCGGCAGGGCGAGATCATCGGGTCGGTATTCAGGTCCAAGGACGCGATGGAAGGCGCGCAAGCTTTCGCCGAGAAGCGTGCTCCCGCCTGGCGCGGCGAATAGCGGCCTGACCGTCCCGGCTGGCTCGGTCGGTGCGTGGCCCGGTCGGTTCGCGCGGCTCCGGCCGGCAGCGCGGCGGCCGCGACCGGTCGGTGAGTGACGTGAAAGACGGCGGTGAGGGGAGGCACGATGCCCGTTCCGCGGATCAGCGTCGTCGTGCCGTTCTACAACAACGAGGATCTGCTCGGTGACTGCCTGGCCTCGATCGCCGCCCAGACCGTCACCGACCTTCAGGTGGTCATGGTCGATGACGGCTCGACCGATGGCAGCGCGGCGATCGCCGCCGCTCAGGCAGCGGCCGATACCAGGTTCAGCCTGATCAGGGTTCCGAACGGCGGACCGGGTGCGGCCCGCAACCGGGGCGTAGCGGCGGCCAGCGGCGAATTTCTCGCATTCGTCGACTCCGATGACCTACTGCCCCCGAACGCGTACGCGACGCTGCTGGCCGTGCTTGAGCAGTCGGGGTCTGACTTTGTCTCCGGCGCCGTGCGACGGCTGACCGCTGACGGTCTCGCCGATTCCGGTCTGCACGGCCGTGCGATCAAAACCAGGCGCCTCGGTACGCAGATCAGCCGCACGCCGGAGCTGTTCTACGACATCTCGGTGTGGAACAAGCTCTTTCGCCGGTCGTTCTGGGACGCAGCTGGGCTGGCTTTTCCGCAAGGGATGCTCTGGGAGGACCTGGTCGCCATGACCATGGCGCATGTGCTGGCCAGAGCGGTCGATGTGATCACCGAGCCGGTCTACTGCTGGCGGGACCGGGACAAGGGTGCGCCATCGATCACGCAGTCCCGCACCGACACCAGCAATCTCCGCGACCGGATTACCGCGCTGGAGATGATCGACGACTTCCTGCGCGAGCGCGGTACCCCCGCCATGCTCGGCCAGCATCAGCACAAGGCGCTGGTTAATGATCTGTGGCTGTACATCGGGGACCTGAGCAAGACCAGCGCCGACTATCGGAGCGAGTTCGTCGGCCTGGCCAGGCGCTACCTCGGGCAGGTTAGCCCGAAGGTCGTCGCGGCCCTGCCGGCCACCCGCAAGCTGGCCTACTACCTGATCGCTCAGGACCGGCAAGCCGACTTGTCCGACTTCGCGCAGTGGCTGACCGGCTGGCCGGCCCGAACCCCGCCGATGGTGCGGCGGTTTGGCCGGCTCCGGGCTGATCTGCCGGTACGCAGCGAGCCCGGGCTCGCCATCCCAGCCCGGGTGCTTCGGCCGCAGCGGCGGGAACTTGACCCCGTCGTCCGGGTCGAAGGCATCTCCTGGCTGGATGACCGGCTGGTCATCACCGGCTATGCCTACCTTCCCTCGGTCGAGATCGGTGCGCGACGGCACGCCACCAAGCTGATCGTGCTGCTTCCGCGCGGTCACGTCCGTCCGCCGGTCGTGCTCCGAGCTAGGTCGGTGCGGCAGCCGGAGGTGACCGCGCGGTCCGGACAGGATCGCTACTGCTACGACTGGGCCGGATTCCGCTGCGAGATCAGCCCGCGCTGGTTCAGGCCCGCAGGCCACTGGATGACTGGCGACTGGGACTGCTTTGTGCTGGTCCGGGCTCGCGGAACCTGGCGGCCGGCCAGGCTGCACAGTCCAGGTCCCGGCGCTGCGAGCCCGCAGTCGCGGCGAGTCGGCAACGGGCTGACGTTCGGCGCCTGGTGGGCGGGCGGCCGGCTCCAGTTGCGAATTCGCCCGGGGCGACGGTCTCTCGCCCAGCCTCCGGCCGCCGTGCCGTCTGCCGCCGTGCTGTCTTCCCCAGCTGAGCTAGAGCCGCTGCCGCCTGCTCAGATCCCGATCCTGACCGAGCAAGCGTGGAGCAAGGACGGGCGGCTGATCTTGCGCGGCCAGTTCCCCGCTGCCGCGACCGGCGGTATCGAGCTTGAGCTGCGCCGTCAGGGCGGCGGGGGGCGGCACGCTGTCGCGGTAGATAAGGACGGAGACCAGTTCAGCGTCGCGATCGGTGTCAGCGCGCTAGATATCTTTGGCGACCGACTGCCGCTGCGCGACGGCCGCTGGGACATCCTGCTTCGCTCTCCGCCCGAGCCAGTAGGCGGATCGGCAAGCGCGGGCGGCGCGGCAGGCTCGGACGGCGCGGCTAGCGCGGGCGGCGCGGCAAGCTCGGCAGGCGTCCCCGGCCGCGATCTGGCGAGCCAGGCCGGGATCGTCACGGCACCGGCGATCATCGGCCCGAAGGTCTACCGCTGCCTGCTTTCGGCCGGAGCGGGCGGCGGTCTGGTGCTGTCGGTCGGGCCAGTGCTGCGCTGGGCCGAGCGCGGCCGGATCAGGCGCCGCCTGCTGCGCGAGATCTACTACCCGATCCAGCGCAAGCTGCCACTGCGCGCGGCGATCGTCTTCGTCAGCTTCCACGGCAAGCAATGCGGCGACAACCCCCGCGCGATCGCGGACGAACTGAGCCGTCGCGGGGATGCCGGGAAGCACATCTGGGCAGTGGCGGACTGGTCGGCAGCCGTCCCGCCGGGTGCCACGGCGGTGCTGATCGGGACCCTGGCATACTTCGCGGCGATCGGCAGATCCTCCTGCGTGATCTCCAACGATCACATGCAGCGGCCGTTCCGCAAACGCTCCGGCCAGCGTTACGTTCAGACCTGGCATGGCACGCCGCTCAAGCACATCGGCTACGACATCGCGGCGCCCAAGTCGGCCAGCGGCACCGGCTATTTCGATTTCCTGGCCAGCGACGCTGCCCAATGGGATCTGCTCCTCTCGCCGAACCCATACAGCACCCCGATCATGCGCCGCGCCTTCAGGTACGACGGCGAGATCGCCGAGACCGGATACCCGCGAAATGACGCGCTGCTGGCTGGGCGCGGCAGCGAAGGCACGTCCGGCGAGTCCGCCGGGCCGGCCGACCGGGCCGCGCATGTCAGGGAACTGCTCGGCCTGCCGGCCGGCAAACGGGTGGCGATGTACGTGCCTACCTGGCGAGACGACCAGCACGACGGCTCAGGCGCGTACCGGCTGGACTTCCAGCTAGACCTGGAAGCGGCCGCGAGCCGGCTGGCCGGCGACTACGTCCTGCTGATCCGCGGCCATCATCTGATGGCCTCCGGGCTTCCGGCCGCCGTACCGCCAGGTTTCGCGCTCGATGTCACCGGTTACCCCGACATCGCGGACCTGCTGCTCGTCACGGACGTGCTGATCACGGATTACTCCTCGGTCATGTTCGACTTCGCACCGACCGGTCGGCCGATCCTGTTCTTCACCTATGACCTGGAGCGGTACCGGGATCAGCTGCGCGGGTTCTACTTCGACTTCGAGGAGTGCGCACCAGGCCCGCTGCTCACCAGCACGGCCGAGGTGGTGGCCGCGCTGGCCGACCTGGACCCGATCGTGGCCAGGTACTCCCCGGCCCGTGCTGCCTTCACCGCCAGGTTTTGCCCGCTAGACGACGGGAAGGCCTCGGCACGCGCCTGTGACCGGATCTTCTGCGGCTAGACTTCCGCCAGGTGAGCCCGATTCTGCTGCATAACGGCTCGTCCGTGGTTAGTCCGCTGGTCGCAGGCATGCCTGCCCGGGGAGGTGGGTCGGGTGGCCGACCTGAGAGCTGACGCGGCCGTCGGCACGGTTGGCGAGCAGCCCTCGGCCAGTGCGGCGGACGTCCGGTCCGGCTCCTGGCGCAGACTGCCAGCCTGGCTCGTCGTCGTCCTTCCCGCCCTATCCGAGCTGATCATCGGCGGCTACCGGATCGCGGGTCCGTCACTGTGGCGGGATGAGGGATACACCATCGTCGGGTCCGACCGCCCGGTCGGAGCGATCTGGGCACTGGTCCGCAACGAGGACGCGGTGCACGGGCCTTACTACCTGATGATGCACTTCGTGATCGCGGTCGGCGGCATCTCGGAGACCATCTTGCGGCTGCCATCGCTGATCGCGATGTGCCTCGCGGCCGGGCTGACCGCGGCGGTTGGCCGGCGGCTCGCCCAGACCGCGGCCATCCCCGCGCCGTCCGCGACTGGCCTGGCGGCCGGACTGCTGCTGACGGCAGTGCCTGTGACCACTCGCTACGCACAGGAGGCCAGGACTTACGGGCTGACCATGCTGTTCGCAGTGCTCGCGACGTACCTGCTCATCCGAGCCGCCCCGAGCCGCAGGCTGGCCTGGTGGGTTGGCTACGCGCTGTCGATCGCGCTGGCCGGGATGTTCAGCATCATGGCCGTCCTGCTCGCGGCCGCGCACGGGATCAGCCTGCTGGCGGCCCGCCGGAGGAGTTCCGGCCGGTCAGGTCCGGTGCCAGGCGATGACGGCGCTCCCTCCGCCGTCGCTGGCACCGTGACTGACGGGACCATGCGGCGCTGGCTGGCTGCCTGCGCCGGCGCCGCCATCGCCCTGGCCCCGTTGCTGGTCCTTGCGGTCGCGCAGTCCTCCCAGGTGAGCTGGATCACTGCGCCGGACCTGTCGACGGTCGCGAGCCTGGTCCGCGACTTCGCCGGCGGCGCGGCGGCGATCCCGGTGGTCGCGCTGCTCGCCGGGCTTGGCTGCGCCGCCGGCCGTGGCCTGCGTCGGCGGAACGGACTGACTCTCGGCGTGGTCGCACTGCCCTGGCTGGTTCTTCCACCGGTGGTACTGCTGGCTGCCTCGCTCGCGCACCCGGTGTATGTCGAGCGGTATGTCATGTTCTGCCTGCCTGCCCTGTCCATCCTGGCTGCGGCCGGCCTGACCTGGCTGGTCTGCCTGACGCGGCAGGAGGCATTCCGCCGCGGCCTGATCGGCCGGTCCGCCGGCATGCTCGCCGTAATGCCGTCGGCGCTGGTCGTCGTAATCTTGGCTGCGATCCTGATCGGCCCGCAGCGCGAGATCAGGCTGGCCACGGCACGGCCGGACAACCTGAGGGCGGTCTCGGCTGTAATCTCGGCGCACGAGCGGCCAGGTGACGCGATCATGTACCTGCCCTGGGACACTCGGCCGGTCGGCCTCGCCTACCCCGCGCCGTTCAGCAGGCTCCGTGACGTTGAGCTTGGCGCAGCCCCGATAGCGTCGGACACGCTCAGGGGACTGCAGGTGCCGGGCGCTACGCTCACTGCCCGGTTGCATGCCGTCACCAGGGTCTGGATAGTCCAGTGGGCACAGCCGCAGCCAACCGGCGGTCAGTCATCCGCCGACCTCGTCGCAGTCAGGGCGATCAGGACCATGCGGCTGATCGGTCGGTGGCGGATCCAGTCCGTGCTGCTCAGCCTGTACACGCGCGGCTGACCCCCGCGCCCTGCGGCGGGGTCCGCCAAGCGGGTGCCCGGCACGGGGAATGCCGCAGGCGATGCTGGCCAGAACGGGGGTACTGGCCAGCATCGGCTGGCGGCGGGGGATCTCCGGCCCGGGTTAGGCCGGTGCGGGGGATCTCCGGCCCGGGGGTTAGGCCGGTGCGGGGGCGGGCGGAACGGCTGCCCGGGGTGCGTGGTGGGCGAGTTGGTCGCGGAGCCTGGCGCGGGCGCGGTGCAGGCGGGACATCACGGTGCCGATCGGAGTTCCCATGATCTGTGCTACCTCGCGGTAGGGGTAACCCTCGATGTCGGCGAGGTAGACGGCGGTACGGAAGTCGTCAGGGAGCGCGCGCAGGGCATGCAGGACATCGGAATCAGTCATCTTTGCCAGGGCGTCCGCCTCGGCGGAGCGGACCGGCGGGGTGAGCGGGTCGGCACTGGCATGCCAGTCGGCAAGCGCATCGGTGCCGGGTGCCCGCGCCGGTTCGCGGCTCTTCTTGCGGCACGTGTTGATGAAGGTGTTAGCCAGAATGCGATGCAGCCAGGCGCGGACATTGGTGCCCGGCGTGAACTGGTGCCAGGCGGTGTAGGCGCGAGTCATGGTCTCCTGCAACAGGTCCTCGGCGTCAGCGGGGTTCTTGGTCATCCGCAGAGCGGCGGGGTATAGCTGCGTGAGGTAAGGCAGGGCGTCCTGCTCGAACCGGGCGCGGGGGTCGGTGCTGACGGGGGTCGTCGGCTTAGTCGCGGGGGCGGTCATGGTCGGCGTCTCCTCCCTTGCAGTCGGTTGCAGAGTATGACGTTGCTGCGGGCCTCGCGGATGCGTGATCTGGGTTACATCCTGATTACTGATTGCACTGCCCTAGGATCCGGTGCCCTAACTTGCCAGATTTTGGCCGGTTTCGAAGCTGCCGTTCACGTATTCTCTAGCACGTCCGGCATTGTACGATGGTTCAGTGATCACGCACAGTGAGGAAGGTATCACTGACTCGCGATAAAGTTCCAAAATGGAGCATCGTGTGCGGTGTGCGAACATTTACGGTCCGGGCGGGCAGACACCTCAGATCCAGCTGCTGAACCACATTCGCTGGTGCCAGAACGCGTACGGAATCACCTTCGCTGTCAGGATCGGATACAGGTAGGCGAGGTTGGCCAGGACCAGCAGCAGGAACGCGCCCGCGATGATCGCGCCGACCGCTCGCCGGCCCGGTGGCGCCCGGACGGGGCCGATCACCAGGCCCAGGCACAGCGTGATCGCCATGACGAGGAAGGGGAGGAACTCGACCGCGTAGAAGTAGAACTCGGTCCGATGGTCGTGCCAGGCGAACCAGAACCACGGCCCCCAGCCGGCCGCCACGCCGAGCAGCACCGCGCCGGCTCGCCAGTCCCGGTAGGCAATCCACCAGCCAAGGCAGACCAGCAGGGCCAGGTTCGAGGTCCACCAGATGGCCGGCGTACCGATCGCGAGTACCTCCTGGGAGCAGCCACCGGGGCAGCCCTTGGGCGCGGCGTAGAAGAGCGAGACCGGTCTGCCGATGATTAGCCAGGTCCAGGCGTTGGACACATAACCTTGCTGGCTATTCAGTCCCAGGCCGAAGGCCAGCATGGACTTGTTGTACTGGTATAGCGAGTCGAGAGCCGACCAGATCGGGGTGTGGTTGCCGTTCAGCGCGGCCCAGTTCCTGCCGTAGCCCGCGGTTGTCGCGAACCAGCCGCTCCAGGACGCCAGGTAGGCGGCGATCGGCACTAGCCCGAACGAGACCGGCAGCCAGGCGACGTCGCTGCGTAGCACTCCCGAGATCCGGCCGCGGTAACCAGCACCGCGGCGGGCGCCCAGATCCCAGGCCGTGGCCAGGCCGCCGAAGGCGAGGATGTACCAGATTCCGTCCCACTTCGTGGCGCAGGCGCAGCCGAGGAAGACTCCGGCGAGCACCCGCCGCCAGCGGATTCCCAGCTTCGGACCGCCGCCGTCCAGTGCCGCGTCGTCGCTCGCCGCCGCGGCAACGAGCCGTGCCCTTGACGCGTCCCGGTCCAGGATCAGCATGCCGAACGCCGCGAGCACCCAGAACATCAAGAAGATGTCCAGGATGGCCGTCCGGCTGAGCACCAGTTCGAGTCCGTCCAGCGACAGCAGCAGGCCGGCCACGCAGCCGAGCAGCGTGGACCTGGTCATCCGGCGGGTTATCCTGGCCGTCATCAAGATCGCCGCCGTACCGACCACGGCGGAGGCGAACCGCCAGCCGAACGGCGTCAGCCCGAACATCCACTCGCCGACGGCGATCACGACCTTGCCGAGCGGCGGGTGCGCCACGTACTCGCCGCCGGGAATGAAGATGTGCGTACTGCCGCGGACGAGCAGCGCGTTGACGTTCTTCGCGTGATTCAGCTCGACGCCATGTCGCAGGATCGAGTACGCGTCAGGGACGTAGTACGTCTCGTCGAAGATGACCGCCTTGGGCATGCCGAGCCGGTAGAACCGCAGGAATCCGCCGAACAAGGTGACTAGAAGTGGCCCGGCCCAGCCCCACAGCGAGGCAGCGGGCATCGGCGGCAGCAGCCGGTCCCGTAGCCGGGCGGCTCGCTCGTCGCTGCTGTCGGCGTCGGCCAGAGCGACCGGCGGCGCATCCTCGAATGCTTGCATCGCAATCATCGTAGGGGTGCCGGGCATTAGCGTGGGCCGCGATGAATGTCGGAAACTACGCCGGACAACCCGCTCCCCAGCCCGTTGCCGGCACGCTGATCCTGGCCGCGACGCCGATCGGCCGGCCCGATGACGCGTCGGCCCGGCTCGCGGCCGCGCTGGCGACCGCGGTAGTGATCGCGGCCGAGGACACGCGCAGGCTGCGCAGGCTGATGGGCGCGCTCGGCGTCATGCCAGCCGGCCGGCTGGTGTCGTACTACGAAGATGTGGAGGCTGCCCGTGGCCCGGTACTACTCGCCGAGCTGGCGGAGGGCCGGAACGTCCTGCTGGTCACGGACGCGGGGATGCCCGGTATCAGCGATCCCGGCTACCGGCTCGTGACCAGCGCGATCGAGGCTGGCATCGGTGTCACCGTCCTGCCCGGGCCGTCCGCGGTCACGGCTGCGCTGGCCGTCTCCGGGCTGCCGACCGACCGGTTCTGTTTCGAGGGGTTCCCGCCGCGCCGGGCGGGCGAGCGCGGCCGAAGGTTCGCCGACTTGCGGGACGAGCGCCGGACGCTGGTCTTCTTCGAGTCGCCGCGCAGGCTGGCAGTCACCGTGGCGGACCTGGCAGCCGCGTTCGGTGCCGACCGGCGGGCCGCCGTCTGCCGGGAACTGACCAAGACCCACGAGGAGGTCAGGCGCGGCACGCTCGGCGAGCTGGCCCAGTGGGCCGGTTCCGGCGTGCTCGGCGAGATCACGCTGGTCGTTGGCGGTGCGCCGGCCCCGGCCGGGACCGCCTCGGTGGCTGATGCCGCCGCGCAGGTCGCAGCGCTTGAGCGGGCCGGCCGGCCGCGTAAGGAGGCGATCGCCCAGGTGGCCAGAGAGCTGGGGCTCCGCAGGCGCGATGTCTACGACGCGGTGGTGCGCGATCGCAACGCGGGTCCTGGCTCCGGCACCGGCCCGGACGGCGAGCAGCCCCGGGCCTGATGGCCCTAGTCTTGATGCCATGCCATCCACTAGCCGTCACATCCTGGCCGCGCCGGCCTGGCCATATGCCAATGGCCCCCGCCACATCGGGCATGTGTCCGGTTTCGGGCTGCCCTGTGACATGTTCAGCCGGTACCAGCGGATGGCTGGCAACCAGATCCTGATGGTCAGCGGCACCGATGAGCACGGCACGCCGATCCAGGTCCAGGCCGACGCCGAGGGCGTCACCGCGCGCGAGCTCGCCGACCGGTACAACCGGGTGATCGCGCAGGATCTGGCCGGTCTCGGCATGTCCTACGACCTGTTCACCAGGACCACCACGCTGAACCACTACGCCGTTACCCAGGAGATCTTCACCGGGCTCTACAACAATGGCTACATCTTCGCCAAGTCGACGCTCGGTGCCATCTCGCCGTCGACCGGCCGTACCCTGCCGGACCGGTACGTGGAAGGTACCTGCCCGATCTGCGGCTACGACTCCGCTCGCGGTGATCAGTGCGACAACTGCCAGAACCAGCTCGACCCGGTAGACCTGATCAACCCTCGGTCGAAGATCAACGGCGAGACTCCCGTTTTCGCTGAAACTGAACAGTTCTTCCTGGACCTGCCAGCCTTCGCTGATGTGCTCGGCACCTGGCTGCAATCCAAGAGCGGCCAGTGGCGGCCTAACGTCCTGAAGTTCTCGCTCAACCTGCTGGGCGACCTGCAGCCGCGGGCGATCACCAGGGACCTGGACTGGGGGGTCCCGATCCCGCTCGACGGCTGGCGGGACCGGGCCGACAAGCGGATCTACGTCTGGTTCGACGCGGTGATCGGCTACCTGTCCGCGTCGATCGAGTGGGCCAGACGGTCCGGCGACCCGGACGCGTGGCGGGCCTGGTGGCAGTCGCCGGACGCGCTGGCTTACTACTTCATGGGCAAGGACAACATCGTCTTTCACGCCGAGATCTGGCCAGCCATGCTGCTCGGCTACGGCGGCGCGGTCGCCGGCGGCGCCGAGGGAAAGGTTCAGCGCCCCGGTTCGCTCGGCGCGCTCAACCTGCCCACCGAGGTGGTCTCCAGCGAATACCTGACGATGGAGGGGCGCAAGTTCTCCTCGTCCCGGTCGGTCGTCATCTATGTGCGCGACTTCCTGGCCCGCTACGACGTCGACGCGCTTCGCTACTACGTGGCGGTGGCCGGGCCGGAGAGCCAGGACACCGACTTCACCTGGTCCGAGTTCATCCGCCGCAACAATGACGAACTGGTCGCCAACTGGGGCAATCTGGTCAACCGCAGCGTCTCGTTCGCGGCCCGCAATATCGGTTCGATCCCGGAGCCGGGCCAGCTCACCGACGCTGACCATGCGATCCTGCAGCACTCGAAGGAAGCGTTTGCCACGGTCGGTGAGTCGCTGGCCAGATCCAGGTTCAAGGCCGGGATCAACGAAACGCTGCGGACCCTGGCCGAGGCGAACAAGTACCTGTCCGACCACGCACCCTGGAAGCTGCGCGAGTCTGACCGGGACCGGATGCGGACGATCTGCCACGTGGCGCTGCAACTGGTCGATGACGGCAAGACGCTGCTGACCCCGTTCTTGCCGCAATCGTCCTCGCTGGTCGCGCAGATGCTCGGACGGCAAGGCGAGTGGGCGGCTATGCCGCGGATCGACGAGGTCGACGAGGATGGCGGCCGGTCCTACCCGGTGATCACCGGGGACTACGCAGGCGGGCCGGTCTGGCAGTCGGCCCCGATAGTGCCTGGCACGCCGCTGGCGCCGCCGACGCCGCTGTTCGCCAAGCTTGACCCGGCGGTGGCCGACGAGGAACTGGCCAGGTTGGGGCAGGGATGAGCCGGCGTCTGCGTTGCCGCCGGCCAGTCGCGGTGACTGGCCGGTGACCACGATCACGCGGCTGCCGCGAGCCGGTCAGCCTGAGCCGCTGCCGGCCGAGGCGCTGGATAGCCACACTCACCTGGACATGCTTGATCAGCCGGTGCCGGTGGTCCTAGCGGAGGCCAGGCAGGCTGGCATCACCCGGGTGGTGACGGTCGGCTGTGACCTGGAGTCATCTCGCTGGGCGGCCAGCTGCGCCGCCGAGCACGCAGGCTTGTACGCGGCGGTGGCGATCCACCCGAACGAGACAGCCGCGGCCGGTTCGGCTGGTTCGGACAGCTCGGGCGGCTCGGGCGGCTCGGCCGGTTCGGGCGGCTGGGCCCGCTCGGGCGGCTCGGCCGGTTCGGGTAGTGCGGCGGGCTTGGCAGGCCGGGATGCGGTGCTCGCTGAGATCGCGACACTGGCCAGGCTGCCCCGGGTACGCGCGGTCGGCGAGACCGGGCTCGATTACTACCGGGACAGTTCGCCGCCGCAGGTCCAGCGGGACTGGTTCCGCGCTCACATCGAGATCGCCAAGCGGACCGGGAAGGCCCTGATGATCCACGACCGGGACGCGCACTCCGATGTGCTGGCCATCCTGGACGAAGAGGGGCCACCCGAGCACGTCATCTTCCACTGCTTCTCGGGCGACGCGGACCTGGCTAGGCGGTGCGCATCGGCCGGCTACGTGCTCAGCTTCGCTGGAACAGTGACATTTTCTAGCGCTACGCAATTGCGCGAGGCAGCTGTTGCTACCCCGGCCGATCAGCTACTTGTGGAGACAGACGCGCCGTTCCTGACCCCGGTCCCCAACCGAGGCAAGCTGAACGCTCCGGCTCAGGTCGCGCACACGCTCCGGGCCGTCGCCGAGCTGAAGCAGCTGGATGTCGCTGAGCTGTGCGGGCTCGTGACGGCCACCGCGGAGCGAGTCTTCGGCCCGTGGTCGGACTAACGCAGTGGCCGGACTAAGCACAGTGGCCGGACTAACGCAGTGGCTGACCTAGATCGGGCGGCGCTGCTCGGGCCGACCGCTGTCCGCGGCATGGCGGCCCGCCTGGGGCTGCGGCCGTCTAAGCAGCTCGGCCAGAATTTCGTGGTTGACGCCGGCACCGTGACTAAGATCGCGGCGCTGGCCGGCTTGGGGCCGGACGATGTCGTGCTGGAGGTCGGGCCAGGGTTCGGCTCGCTCACGCTCGCTCTGCTGGCCAGGGCCGGCCGGGTCGTGGCGGTCGAGGTCGATCCGGTCCTGGCCGCCGAGCTGCCGCTGACCGTCGCGGCCAGGGCGCCTGAGCTGGCCGGTCGGCTGGAGGTCGTGACCGCGGACGCGGTCAGGCTGGCTCAGCTTCCTGGTGAGCCACCCGGTGTCATGGTCGCGAACCTGCCCTACAACGTCGCCGTCCCCGTTGTGCTGCGAGTGCTCGCGGCGTTTCCTTCAGTGCGTCGGTGCCTGGTGATGGTGCAGGCTGAGGTTGCCGACCGGATGGTCGCGCCGCCTGGCAGCAGGACCTACGGCATTCCGTCGGTCAAGCTCGCCTGGTACGGGTCGGCACGGCGGGTCGGCTCGGTGCCTCGCGGCGTGTTCTGGCCGGTGCCGAGGGTGGACTCCGGTCTTGTGGCCATCGCCAGGCATGAGCAGCCGGCCCCGGCCGGCGCGGCGCGCGAGGAAGTATTCGCCGTGGTGGACGCGGCGTTCGCGCAGCGCCGCAAGACACTGCGGGCCGCGCTCGCCTCGTGGGCTGGCTCCGCGGCAGCGGCGGAGGGGGTGCTCCGGGCGGCCGGCGTTGACCCGGCGCTGCGCGGGGAGGCGCTCGGGGTGGCTGAGTACATCCGGATTGCGCAGGCGGCCGGTGCGACGCGTACGATCATCGAATCGTGACGCACGTGACACCGATCCGCGGGCCAGCCGGGGCCGTTACCGCACGGGTGCCCGCGAAGGTGAACCTGCAGCTCTCGGTCGGCCCGCTCGGCGCTGACGGTTACCACGAGCTGGTCACGGTCTTCCACGCGGTCGCCCTGTTCGATGAGCTGACAGTCCGCCCGGCCGAGCGGACCACTGTGACGGTGACTGGTGAGGGCAGCTCGGTAGTGCCGCTAGGTCCGGCCAATCTCGCCGTCCGGGCGGCGGTCGCGCTGGCCAGTGCGACCGGACGGCGTGGTCAGGCCGCCGCTGGCGCGGCTATCGAGATCCGCAAGCGGATTCCGGTGGCCGCCGGGCTGGCAGGCGGCAGTGCCGACGCGGCCGCGGCGCTCGTCGCGTGCAACGAGCTGTGGCGCGGCGGCCTGAGCTTGCGGGAGCTATGCGATGTCGGTGCTCAGATCGGCAGCGACGTGCCGTTCGCGCTGATCGGCGGCACTGCGGTCGGGCTAGGCCGCGGTGAGCGACTGACCACGGCTCTCGCCTCGGGCACCTATCACTGGGTGCTCGCCTTCGCCGCGTCCGGGCTGGCAACGCCGGATGTCTACGCCGCATGCGACCGGCTGCGAGTGGCCCGTGCCGCAGCCCCGAACGACGACCGTAGCGGTCGCGGTGGTGCTGGTAGTTCTGGCGGTGCTGGTGGCTCTGGCGGCGGGCCACGGGTGCCGGCCCCGCGGCTCAACACCGAGCTGATGGCTGCGCTGCGCTCCGGCGATCCGGCCGCGGTTGGTCCGCTGCTGACCAATGACTTGCAGCCGGCTGCCTTGTCACTGCAGCCGCTGCTGCGCCGGGCGCTGGCGGTTGGCCGGGAGCACGGAGCGCTGGGCGCGATCGTCTCTGGTTCGGGGCCGACCTGCGCTTTCCTGGCCGCCAGCGCCGAGAAGGCAAGGGATCTCGCGGTCACTATTACCGGCGCCGGGGTATGTCGCGCGGTCGTGCAGGTCACCGGCCCGGCCGCGGGAGCGTCGCTCGTCGATGGCCGGGGACGCGAGTGAACCTGGTCAACCTGGAGGCCGCGGTCAAGTCGTTCGGCACCCAGATGCTGCTCGATCACGTGTCGCTTGGCGTCGCGGCCGGCGACCGGATCGGGGTGGTAGGCCGCAACGGATCAGGCAAGACCACGCTGCTGGCGGCGCTGGCCGGAGTCGCCGACCTCAACTCGGGACGGTCGACTAGGTCGCGCGAGGTCCGGATAGGTTATCTGCCGCAGGCCGAGCAGCTGGCAGGCCAGGTGCGCCAGATCGTGTTCGGCGCGGAGCCTGAGCACGAATGGGCTGCCGACGCCAGGAGCAGGGCGCTGCTCTCCGCGCTCCTGGCCGAGATCGATCTCGCCGCGGCGGCGGAACGGCTCTCCGGCGGAGAACGCCGCCGGGTCGCGCTGGCCGCGTTGCTGCGCGGTACGCACGATCTGCTGCTGCTCGACGAGCCGACCAACCATCTGGACATCGAGGCGATCCGCTGGCTGGCTGGATATCTGACCAGCTACGGCAAGACGTTCGTGGTGGTTACCCATGACCGCTGGTTCCTGGATGCGGTCTGCCAGCGGACCTGGGAGCTAGCCGACGGGCAGGTTCACTCCTACGAGGGCGGCTACTCGGCCTACGTGCTGGCCAGGGCCGAACGGGCCAGGATCGCGGCAGCTGAGGATCAGCGCAGGCGGAATCTGCTGCGCAAGGAACTGGCCTGGCTGCGACGCGGCCCGCCGGCCAGGACAAGCAAGCCGAAGTTCCGGATCGATGCCGCGACGGCGCTGATCGCCGACGAGCCCGACCCGCGCGACGCGGTGGAGCTCGCGCAGCTGGCGACTGCCCGACTCGGCAAGACGGTCATCGAGCTAGAGAACATTACTGTCGCAGCGGGCGGAAACTCCGAGCGTCGGCTCCTGCTCGACGACGTGACCTGGCAGCTTGGACCTGGTGACCGGATCGGCGTGATCGGCGTCAACGGCAGCGGCAAGACCACATTGCTCAGGTTGCTCGCTGGCGTGACCAGCGTTCCCAGTGCAGTCGGCGGGCTTGCCGCGTCCGGATCGATGGTGACCGGCAAGACGGTTCGAGTTGGTTACCTCACCCAGGAGCCGCCCCTGATCGATCCGGACCTGCGGGCGCTTGAGGCCGCCGAGCAGGTGCGCGGCTCGGTCCGGATCGGCAAGCGAGAGCTGTCCGCCAGCCAGCTGCTTGAGCGGCTCGGGCTGCGGGGGGACCGGCAGTGGACGCCGGTAGCTGAGCTGTCCGGCGGTGAGCAGCGGCGACTGCAGTTCCAGATGCTGCTGATGGCCGAGCCGAATGTCCTGCTGCTCGACGAGCCGACCAACGACCTGGACATCGAGACGCTGACCGAGCTGGAGGACTTGCTTGACGGATTCCCCGGCTCGGTCGTGGTCGTCAGCCACGACCGGTATTTCCTAGAGCGGGTCACCGACTATGTGCTCGCGCTGATCGGCGGCAAGCTGGCCTTCCTGCCCGGCGGAGTGCAGGAGTACCTGGACCGGCGTGACCGGGACCAGGACCGGGACCAGACCGAGGTCGCTTCGCCAAGAACCGCCGCCGCTGCGGTCCAGACCGGATCACAGGCCCGGCAGGCGAAGAAGGAGCTTGCCAGACTGGATCGCCAGCTCGAGAAGCTGGCCGGTCAGGAGGCCGACCTGGAGCAGGCGCTGGCTCAGGCAGCCACCGACTACTCCCTGCTGATCGAGCTCGGCGGCCGGCTCCGGGCGCTGCACGCGGAGCGAGATGTCATCGAGGAACGCTGGCTTGCGCTGGCCGAAGAACTCCCCGACTGACCAGCCAGTCAATCCAATTGATCCGCCGCGAGCAGCCCCGACAGCCGGCCATCCGTTTGAGAGTCGGCCTGCCGTTTGAGAGTCGGCCTGCCGATTGAGAGCCAACCCGTCGATTGAGAGTCGGCCACCCCATTGACAGCCGACCACCCGGTTGATCAGCGCGCGCGTGAATCGAGTGAATCGAGTTGATCAGCGCGCGCGTGAATCGAGTTGATCAGCGCGCGCGTGAATCGAACGGCGCGAGCAAGATTCGCAGTAGCGTCGCGAGCTGGTCGCGCTGATCGTCGTCGAGTCTGCCGAGCAGTTCGCGTTCGCGGAGCAGCAGGTCCGCGAGCGCCGCGTCGGCGACTGCCTGACCGCGGTCGGTCAGCGCGACCAGGACTCCGCGTTTGTCCTGTGGGTCCGGATGCCTGCGGACCAGCCCGGCCTCAGCCAGCCGGTCGATCCGGTTGGTCATGGTCCCCGACGTGACCAGCGTGGCCCGCAGCAAGGCGCCGGGACTGAGCCGGTAAGGCGGCCCCTGCCTGCGCAGCGCGGACAGCACGTCGAATTCCCAAGCCTGCAGGCCGTGTCCGGCGAAAGCGGCTCGCCTGGCCCGGTCCAGGTGCTTGGCCAGCCTGGACACCCGGCTCAGAACTTGAAGCGGCTCGACATCAAGGTCGGGGCGCTCGGATCGCCAGCGAGCTACCAGCTCGTCGACTTCGTCGACTTCATCGACTTCATCGGCGAGCGGCCTGGCAGCCGTGCCTCCGTCATCCATGCACATCACGATATCTCTTGACGTCAAGACTTTCAGTGATGTAGAAAAATAATACCTTGACATCAAGAAACATGGGAGGACAGTGATGTGGGACCCGGCACTGTACCGGGCGTTCGCGAGCGAGCGAGCGCGCCCCTTCTTCGATCTGGTGCAGCGGGTCGGAGCGGAGGATCCAGGGTTCGTCGTCGACCTGGGCTGCGGTACCGGTGAGCTGACCGCGGCGCTGGCCAGCCGCTGGCCGGCCGGCCGAATCTGCGGCATCGACAGCTCAGCCGAGATGATCGAGTCGGCAGTACGGATGCTGACGACCGCGCCCGACGTTGGCGCGGGTCGGCTCAGTTTCGCGCTGGGCGATGTCAGGACCTGGCAGCCCGATCTTCCGCCTGACGTGATCGTTTCCAACGCGGTGCTGCAGTGGGTGCCTGAGCACGCTGACCTGCTCGTCCGGTGGGTCAGTCTGCTGGCCGCCGGGGGCTGGCTCGCCTTTCAGGTCCCTGGCAACTTCGACCAGCCCGCTTACCAGGTACTCCGCGAACTGACTGGATCGGCGAGGTGGCGGTCTCAGCTAGCCGACGTCGACCTGAACCTGCAGGGCGCCGATCCCGCCGGATACCTGGATCTGCTGGCCAGGTCGGATTGTGAGGTCGACGCATGGGAGACGACTTACCTGCATGTGCTGCAGGGCGAGGATCCGGTCGTGCGCTGGTATCGCAGTACCGGCCTGCGGCCGGTGCTGGCCGCGCTCGATCAGCGAGAAGCAGCGGAGTTCCTGTCGGACTACAGTGCGCGGCTGCGCGAGACGTATCCGGTGGCGCCGTACGGCACGGTGTTCCCGTTCCGCCGCGTGTTCGTCGTCGCTCACCGTAGTTAGTCGGCTGCTCGCCCAGTCCGCGGGCCTCGCACGAGCCCTGCATTGACTCAGCCGACACGGCTAAGCACGGCGGGTTCATGATCACATGGACTTGTCAGTGAACAATTACAGGCTGTTGCTCTATCAAGGGTCCGCCGCGGGCGGTCACCGTCACATCGGCCACTCTCGTCTCGCCAGCACCGGCCGGACAGCGTTCCGCGGGCCGCCGTCCTTGATCGTGGTGAAAAGGTGTTGTGCGCACAACACCTTTTCACCACGATCCTCATGAACGCCCCGGTGTAGAGTGGTCCACGTACCTATTTGCACTAATTTGTCAGCCTCGCAGATTCGTCCGAGCACGGGCTGGTCCGGGCGGGGCCGGTCCGGGCATGGCTGTCTGAGCACGGGCTGGTCCGGGTGCGGGCTGTTTGGAGTGACGTGGTCCGCTGGTGCTAGCGACAGATCGCCAGGTGGTCGGGTCCGGCGGAGACGAGGTCATCGACTCTGGTCAGGGTGCGCAGGACGAGCCAGCCGACCAGCCAGCCGCCGGCCACGTCCTCGGGCCAGTGTCGTCCCAGGTACAGCCGTGAACCGCCCTGGGCGAGCACGAGTGCCGCGACAATCGACCAGATGACCCGGCGCTCGGCGGGGCTGCTCCAGCGCTGCGTGAGCAGGTGGGCCAGCAGCCCGAAGGTGATCACCGTGCGCGCGGCACCCCCCGAGGGGAAGTCGCCCGGCGGTCCGATCGAGGACTCCTGCGGTGGCTTGGTCCCCTTGACCAGCCGCTTAAGCGCCTTCTGCAGATAGACCTCGAACACGACGCCGCAGATCAGCAGCGGCAGTGGCGTCCATCTGCGCCGTTCGTAGGCGAGCATGGCGCCGACCAGGAGTGAGAACGAGCCGATCACCGAATAGCCGCCGATGGTCGTCACTGGATCCAGCCGCCTGGACACCGCCGCGGACCTGTGGTCACGGCAGTAGTCGTACATCCGGCGCGACGGCCGGATCACGGCCTCGCTCTGCAGCGCCCTGCCGAGCGCCCAGGACGTCAGCAGTGTGGCCGCGCCACCGGCGGCAAGGGTCAGCAGCACCCGGCCGGACCTGATTGCACCCGCTCTGCGCACCAGCCAACGATAGCGGAGCCATCACGCGCGGCTACGCTGGTCCGCAGCACGCTGGTCTGCCGAAGCCGGTGCGCCGCAAGCCGGTGCGTTGCAAACGGCGTGCGGCCAACGGCGTGCGGCCAACGGGCAGAACTCCAGGAGCGCGAATCGTGCGAACTTGCCAGCGGCTGGCCGCTTACGCGCTGGTCGTCGATGACGCGGGCCGGGTCTTGCTCACGCAGCAGGTGTATGGCCGGGGGCGCCTTGGCCGGTGGATCCTGCCCGGAGGCGGCGTCGAGCATGGCGAGCATCCGGAGCAGGCTGTCATCCGAGAGACATGTGAGGAGACTGGCCTGCCGGTCCGGCCAGGCGTGCTGCTTGATGTCATCAGCGAAGTCACTACCGTCGGGCGGCGACGGCGCTCTCAGCACAACGTTCGGATGATCTATCGGGCGACGGTCGTCCTGGCCGATGCGTCTGCCGAGCCGGATGAGCCGGATGAGCCGGATGAGCCGGATCTGCTGGGGCAACAGCTGTCCGAGCATGCTCGCTGGTGCGCACCGCAGGAATGGCGGGCGTTGCCGATGGCGCCGTTCGTCGTCGGCGTGCTTGACGCCAATCCGGCTTAGCCTCCGGGTCAGTCCCGACTGTCAGGACTCCTCGCGCAGCCTGTGCAGGGCCTCGGGCGAGATCCGCGGCTCGGGGTCGAGCCGGGACAGGCCGTTCCAGGCCAGATTCACAAGGTGCGCGGCCATCTCCTCCAGGTTCGGCTTGCGCGCGTCCAGCCACCATTGCCCGGCGAACGTCACCATGCCGACCAGCATCTGGGAGTACATCGGGGCGAGCCTGGGATCGTAGCCGCGGGCCTTGAGCACGTCGGCCAGGATGTACTCAACCTGGCTGGCGATGTCGCTGATCAGGCTGCCGAAGGTGCTCGAGCCTGACGCGAGCGGCTGATCGCGGACCAGGATCCTGAAGCCGTCGCTGTTGTCCTCGATGTACTTCAGTAGCGTGACGGCCGCGACCTCGAATTTGGGCAAGGTGTCCTCGCCCTGCAGCACGCCGGTCGCCATCTGGAGGAACCGCTCGACCTCGCGGTCGACGACGACGGCGTACAGACCTTCCTTGCCGCCGAAATGCTCGTAGACGACTGGCTTGGAAACGCCGGCCTGGGCGGCGATCTCCTCGATGGAGACGCCGTCCAGGCCTCGTTCCGCGAACACCCGGCGGCCGATGGCCAGGAGTTGCTCACGGCGTTCCTTGCCAGTCATGCGCTTACGGCCGGATGCTGGGGGCTGCCTGATCACTGCCCCATCATGACCCTATCGGCGTCCGATCAGCCAATCGAATTCACTGCCGCGCGTTTGGTCATCGAGCCGAGATCGCGCGCGGCCCCGACTTTTTTGCCGGTCAGCCGAGCGGCGTCCGGCCACCGCACGTCCTGCACCCAGCCGACCTTCTCAGCCAGCCAGATCGCTCGGGCAGCGATGTCGATCTGCCCCTTGAAAACACCGTGCCGCGCACAGGTCGGATCGGCGTGGTGCAGGTTGTGCCAGGACTCACCGAACGATAGGACCGCCAGCCAGGCCACATTCCTGGACTTGTCGCGAGCCTCAAATTCCCGCTTGCCGAAGGTGTGGCAAATCGAGTTGATCGACCAGGTGACATGGTGCAGGAACGAGACACGTACCAAACTGGCCCAGAAGAGCGCCATGACAGCGCCCTGCCAGGACATCAGCCACAGGCCGCCGATCAGAGCCGGACCGAGCAGGGTCACGGCAACAATGGCCGGGAAGTAGCGGTTGACCGCGACGATGTCGTTATCAGCGAGCCAGTCCGGGCTGAACTTCTGGTGCGAGGTAACGTCCCGGTCGAACAGCCAGCCGACGTGCGACCAGATGAGGCCCTTGGACAGTGCCTTCCAGTCGTCGCCGAACCGCCAGGGCGAGTGCGGGTCGCCCTCCTTGTCGCTGTACTTGTGATGCCTGCGGTGGTCTGAGACCCAGTCCAGGATCTGACCCTCGACCGCCATCGACCCGGCTATCGCGAGCACGATCTTGAATGCCCGATTGGGCTTGAAGGATCCGTGGGTGAAGTAGCGGTGAAAGCCCATCGCGATCCCGAGCCCGGAGATGCCGTAGAACACGATCGCGATGACGGCGACCTGCCAGTTGAGGAAGCCCCAGATCCACGCCACCGGCACGGCGGCGATCAGGGCCAGCATCGGAGCGCCGACGAAGACAGCGATCAGTGCTCGCTCGGCATTGCTCCTTGGCTCGTCATTGAAATCGGAACGCGGGCCGGAACGGAGCGTTGGTGCCGGGCTGAGCACCTCATCGGGCACGACGGATACATCGGTGGTTGCAGTCATTGCTATTCCTTGCTGGCGAGCCGGGCCGGTCTGACGAGCGGTCCGCATAACCGAGGGCAAGGGCCTACGCGGATACGCTTACGTAACCGTAGCTTACGCTACCGTAGGTTGTGGACAGGCCCTAGAGCGGATTCCGACAGATTTCCGCGACGGCTGCTGTGGCCTTCGCTGAACTGCGGTGGCCTTCGCTGAAGTAGTTCCGGCGCCTGGACTCGAACCAGGACAAGACCCAGGTCCAAAGCCTGGCGGGCTGCCAATTACCCTACGCCGGAGCGCGCTGGCGCGGCCGAGCGGTCAGCGAGCGCTTCTTCACGATACTCACCCGTGCCGGGCACAGCCAGTGAACCGGGCCGCGCACGACGCGGTCCCATGTCAGGCCATGTACCAGGTTGCTAGGTCCGACCGATGACCGGTACCTGACCTGATCAAGGTACCTAGAAGGTATCCTGCTTCCGTCGGGGGCATGAACGTGCGGGCCGGTGCCCTGCCTATGACCTGCAGCGATATCGAGGAGCCAAGCCGAGTGAGCGCAATCCGCCCGGCCGCCGTGATCGTACTTGCGGCGGGCGAGGGCACGCGGATGAAGTCCAGCACCCCCAAGACACTGCACCAGGTGTGCGGCCGCACGATGCTGGGTCACGCCCTGGCGGCAGCTAGCGAGCTAGATCCCGACCGGCTGATCGTCGTGGTCGGGCACGGCGGTGACCTGGTAGCCGCCGAGGTCAGGAACCTGGAGCCGGATGCCAGGATCGTGCTGCAGGACTACCTCGGCGGCACCGGCCACGCGGTCCGTGTCGTCCTGGAGGCGGTCGGCACGATCCGGGGCACCGTGGTGGTGACCTACGCCGATACCCCGCTGCTGCGCGGCGCCACGCTTGCCAGCCTGGTCGCGGAGCGGGCCAGGTCAGGCGTCGCGGCCGCCATCTTGACCGCGCGGGCTCCTGACCCGACCGGATACGGCCGGATCGTGCGCGATGACTCCGGAGCCTTTGCCGGGATTGTCGAGCAGGCCGACGCCAGCGGCGAGCAGCGAGCAATCGACGAGGTCAACTCCGGCATGTACGCGTTCAACGGCGATCTGCTCGCCGACGCCGTCAAGCGAGTGCGGACCGACAACGCCCAGGGCGAGGAGTACCTCACCGATGTGGTCTCGATCCTGAGTAGCGACGGTTACCCCGTCACTACCGTTGCGTGTCCGGATTTTGAAGAGGTTCAGGGCGTCAACGACCTGGCTCAGCTAGCCCACGCCCGGCGGGTACTGAACTCCAGGCTGCTCGGATCGGCGATGCGGGCCGGGGTGGAGATCGCGGATCCGGCCAGCACCTGGGTCGACGTCGGCGTCGACCTTGCGGCCGGTACCTACATCGGCGCGTGCACCCAGCTTGAGGGCAGCACCGCGGTCGCCGCCGGAGCGCGAGTCGGGCCTGGCTGCCTGCTGCGTGACACAGTCGTCGGCGCGGACGCCACCGTCATCCAGTCGCTCTGCGAATCGGCTGTGATCGGCGACGGCGTCGCCGTCGGTCCGTTCGCGCACTTGGCGCCGGGGACCCGGCTCGGGTCCGGCGAACGAACCGGGCTGCCAGCAGCGCCGGTCGTCGCGCGCGCCGGGCGGCCGAACCCGGGCCAGCACAGTCAGGCCGAGCCGAGCTCATGAGCAGAGAGATTTCTCAAGTGACGCAGCCCACTGGCGCGGCCGGCAAGAGGCTGATGCTCTTCTGCGGCAGGGCGTTTCCGGAGCTTGGCCAGGAAATAGGCGACTACCTGGGAATCCAGCCCACTCCGACCACTTTGTATGACTTCGCTAACGGCGAGATCTTCGTGCGCTTCCTTGAGTCGGTGCGCGGCTGCGATGCCTTCGTCCTGCAGAGCCACACCGCGCCGATCAATCAGTGGATCATGGAGCAGCTGATCATGGTCGACGCGCTGAAGCGTGCCTCGGCCAAGCGGATCACCGTGGTGGCGCCGTTCTTCGGATACGCGCGGCAGGACAAGAAGAGCCGCGGGCGCGAGCCGATTTCAGCGCGGCTGATGGCCGATCTGTTCCGCACCGCCGGCGCCGACCGGCTGATGGCTGTCGATCTGCATACCGCACAGATCCAGGGGTTCTTCGACGGCCCGGTTGACCACTTGTTCGCCCTCCCGATCCTGGCCACGTATCTGGAGGCCAAGCTCGACCTGTCGCAGGTCACCGTGGTGGCTCCGGACGCGGGGCGGGTCCGGGTCTGCGAGCGGTGGACCGACCGGCTTGGCTGTCCGCTCGCGATCATCCACAAGCGTCGCGATCCGGACGTCGCCAACCAGGTCAAGGTGCTTGAGGTGGTCGGCCGGGTGGCCGGCCGGACCTGCATCCTGGTGGACGACATGATCGACACCGGCGCCACGATCGTCAACGCGGCCGAGACCTTGTTCGCCCAGGGTGCCGCCAACGTGATCGTGACCGCCACGCACGGCGTGCTCTCAGGCCCTGCGGTTGACCTGCTGAAGAACTCGTCCGTGAGCGAGGTAATCGTCACCGACACGCTGCCGGTCCAGCCGGAGAAGCAGTTCGACAAGCTGACCGTGCTGCCGATCGCGCCGCTGATCGCGCGCGCTATCACCGAGGTCTACTCTGAGGGATCAGTAACCAGCCTGTTCGACGGCCAGAGCTGACCGCTGATGCTGCCTTTTAGCCGTGTGATCTCCGTGTGATCTCCGCGCCCATGCGGTCGGCCGGTCATCGCGGAACATCAATCGTCGGCTAGACTCGCTGCCAATTCCCTGCTGCGCTGAGGAGCCCTACCGTGTCCGAGGTACATATCGCCGCCATGTCGCGGACCGAGTTCGGCAAGGGTGCCGCCCGGCGCGAGCGCCGGGCCGGACGGGTCCCCGCGGTCCTGTACGGTCACGGCACGGCGACCAGGCATGTCAGCCTGCCCGGCCACGACGTTCTGCTCGCACTGCGGACCGCCAACGTGCTGATCAGGCTTGAGGGCCTCGAAGGCGGCAGTGAGCTGGCCCTGCCGAAGGCGGTACAGCGAAATCCGATCAGGGGCACCGTCGAGCACGTGGACCTGATCCTGGTCCGGAGCGGCGAGAAGGTCACGGTCGACATCCCGGTGACGCTCACCGGCGAGATCGCCCCCGATGGCCTGCTCGATCAGCAACTGGTTCAGATCACGGTCGAGGCCGAGGCGACCAACATCCCGCGCGGGATCGAGGTCAACATCGAGGGCATGAGCGTCGGCGACTCGGTGCACGCCAGCGACCTGACGCTGCCGAGCGGCGTCAACCTGGCGGTCGAGCCCGAGGTGCTGGTCCTGCACGTTATCCCGGCTCCGACGGCGGCACAGCTTGAGGCCGAGGTCGGCACCGTGTCCGAGGCTCCGGCGGTCGTTGAGGGCGTCGAGACCGACGGCGCAGCCGAGCCCGCCGCCGGAACCGCGGCACCGGCCGAGTAGCCGTTGCCGGGCCGGCCGCCGGGCTGACATCCGGCGGCCGGACCTGCTGGCGGGCTCCGAGCGGGCTCCGAGCGGCTGAGGTGGCTCCCGATGGCCGATGAGCGCTGGCTAGTCGCCGGGCTGGGTAATCCGGGTCCGCACTACGCCGGAAACCGGCACAATGCCGGATTCATGGTCGCTGACCTGCTTGCCGGGCGGATCGGTGCGAGCTACCGGCGGGATCGCTCGCGGGCCGAGGTCGCGACGGGGCGCCTGGCCGGGCAGCCGGTGACGCTCGTCAAGCCGATGTCGTTCATGAACGCCTCCGGTGGCCCGGTGGCGTCGGTCAGTGGTTTCTACAAGATCCCGGCGGAACGCGTCGTCATCATCTACGACGAACTCGATCTTCCGTTCGGGACGATCAGGCTCAAGCTTGGTGGCGGAGATAATGGGCATAACGGGTCGCGCTCGGTAACTGCCGCGCTCGGAACGCGGGACTACTACCGGGTCCGGGCCGGCGTTGGCCGGCCGCCTGGCCGGATGGATCCGACCGACTTCCTGCTGGGTGACTTCTCCGCTGTCGAGCGCAAGGAACTGCCGTTCCTGATTGACCGGGCCGCCGATGCCGTCGAGATACTGCTGCACGACGGGCTGGCGGCGGCACAAAATCTCGTGCATCCCGCCCCGAGCTGAGCTGGCAGTCACCGGCGGGCTAACCGTCCGTCACCGGCGCAGGCTGGCTGACCGCCGGCGATTCGCCTACCCACTGTGACCGCAGAACTGGTCGCCGGGCCGCTCGCCAGGAAAAATTTTTGGCCTTCCAGGCTGGCTAAAATGCCCTGACCAGCGCTGATCCGGGATGATCTACGAGTACTTGCCTGTTCTGTTCAATAATCGTTGTCAACTACTCTGTTGGCCTGAGCGTCCCATCTATGGACTAATGAGCAAACGCAAGGCGACCTGCGCAGGCACGCGGCGTGCGCGGCACGTGACTGCGAGAGGAGGGCTCGGGCTTGTCAGGACGGACAGCTGTCTCCGTCTCCCGCTTGGAGAGACTAGTCGCGCGCCTTGCCGCGCAGAGTCCTGCGCTGTGGACGACGAATTACCTCCGCCAGGCCAGCGTGGCGGATGTCTGCTGCGGGCTCGCCGCGGGCCTGCTCGCCTATCAGGTCCGCTTCGAAGGGGTGGGCGAGCGGCCGGGCAAGTACCTGGCGATAAGCCTCGCCCTGCCGCTGGTGTGGATGATGACGGTGCTCCTGGCCGGCGGTTACGACTCGCGGTTCATCGGCGTCGGCACCGACGAGTTCCGCAAGATCCTCAATGCCGGCGTGTTCCTTACCGCGGCGGTAGCGATCACGTCCTATGCCATTAAGGCCGATCTGGCCAGAGGCTACGTCGTCATCGCACTGCCCTCGGTGACGATGTTCGACCTGGCCGTCAGGTTCGCGCTGCGCAAGCGCCTGCACAAGGTGCGCAGGCTCGGCAGCTGCATGCACCGTGTGGTCGTTGTCGGCTACGCGCCGGTGATCGCCGACATCGCGACGATGCTGCGCAGGGACACGTACCACGGTCTGTCGGTCGTAGCCGCGTGCGTGGTCGGGTCCAACGAGGCCGCTGTGATCGCCGGCATCCCTGCGATCGGCGGCCTGGACGGCGTGGCCGACGTCGTCAAGCGGTTCGACGCGGACACGGTGGCCGTCCTGGCCTGTCCCGAGATGGCGGGCCAGCGGCTGCGGCAGCTCGCCTGGGAACTGGAGAAGACCGCCACCGAGCTGTGCGTAGCCCCGGCCCTGCTCGACGTGGCCGGCCCGCGGACCACCATCCGGCCGGTCGCGGGGCTGCCGCTGCTGCACATGGACCACCCGGAGTTCTCCGGTGCCCGTCGGGTGATCAAGGAGGCCTTCGACAAGGTGCTCGCGCTGGTCGCGCTGGTGGTATTCGCACCGCTACTCGCCGTGCTCGCGCTGGTCATTCACCTGGACGACCGCGGGCCAGTACTGTTCAGGCAGACCAGGGTCGGCAAGGACGGCCGCACTTTCGTGGTCTACAAGTTCCGGACCATGGTGGCTGACGCGGAGCAGCTCAAGGCAGAGCTGGCCGGCCGGTCCGAGCAGAACGGCGTGCTCTTCAAGCTCCGCAACGACCCTAGGGTGACCCGGTCGGGAAGCTGGCTCCGCCGGTGGTCACTCGATGAGCTGCCGCAGCTCGTCAACGTGCTCAATGGGGACATGTCGCTGGTCGGACCTCGTCCCGCGCTGCCAGAAGAGGCGGCGATGTATGGTGACCATGTACGACGCAGGCTGGCGGTCAAGCCAGGCATCACCGGCCTCTGGCAGGTGAACGGCCGGTCCGACCTCTCGTGGGACGAGTCGGTGCGCCTTGACCTGCGTTACGTGGAGAACTGGTCATTCGTGCTCGACCTGCAGATTCTGTGGAAGACGTGCGCCGCGGTCACGCGCGGTTCCGGTGCCTACTGAGCCCGCTGCCTGGTCGGCCCGGTCGGTCCCCGGATGGAGCGTACGTGGTCTTTCCCGCTGACGACCTGCTGGCTCGTGATCTCGCCGCCGACGCTGGCGAGCGGCTGCTCAGCCTACGCGCGGAGGCGGCCGGCGACGACGAGCCGACGGCAGAGTGGCTGCGGCGCAGCGGTGACCTGAACTCGCAGAAGTTTCTGGCTGACGCGCTCGTTCGGCAGCGACCAGGCGATGCGGTGCTGTCGGAGGAAGCCGCTGATGATCTCGCCCGGCTGTCGGCGAGCCGGGTGTGGATCATCGATCCGCTAGATGGCACCAGAGAGTTCGGCGAGCCCGGCCGGGTTGACTGGGCGGTACACGTCGCGCTGTGGGAACTGGGCGAGCTGACCGCTGGCGCGGTCGCGCTGCCCGCCCAGGGAATCGTGCTGTCCACCGCCGAGCCGCCGCCCGCACCGGCAACCATCGCGCCGGACGGGCGGATCAGGCTCGTGGTGAGCCGGAGCAGACCGCCAGAGTTCGTCCAGCGGCTGGCAGGCCTGCTCGACGCGGAGCTCGTGCCGCTCGGCTCGGCTGGCGCGAAGGCCGCAGCCGTGATCACCGGCCAGGTTGACGCGTACGTGCACAGCGGCGGCCAGTATGAATGGGACTCGGCCGCGCCGGTGGCCGTGGCAAGGGCAGCAGGGCTGCACACGTCCAGGATCGATGGCTCTGCACTGAGCTACAACTCCGAGCAGCCCTGGCTCCCGGATATCCTGATCTGTCCCGCCATGCTCGCCGGCCGGCTCCTTGACGCGATCAGCAACGTCCGGTAGCGGCATGGGCGAGTACACATGCCTGGCTCAGGCCAGGCCAGCAGCCGAGCACACGGAGTTCGCCAGATGACGGTGTCCCGCTCTGACTACCAGCTCTCCCAGCTGGATGTCCTTGAGGCCGAGTCAATTCACATCATGCGGGAAGTGGCCGCCGAGTTCGAGCGGCCGGTGCTGCTCTTCTCCGGCGGCAAGGACTCGATCGTGATGCTGGCACTGGCCGAGCGAGCGTTCAGGCCCGCGCGGATCCCGTTCCCTGTGCTGCACGTGGATACCGGTCACAACTTCGACGAGGTGCTGAGATTCAGGGACCGGCGGGCTTCCGAGCTCGGCGTCCGGCTCGAAGTCGCCTCCGTGCAGGATTCGATCGACGCGGGCCGGGTGGTCGAGGAGACCGGCCGGTGGGCCAGCCGGAACCGGCTGCAGACGATAACGCTGCTGGACGCGCTGGCCGAGCACCGGTTCGACGCCGTCTTCGGCGGTGCCCGGCGGGACGAGGAGAAGGCCAGGGCCAAGGAGCGAGTGTTCTCGTTCCGCGATGAATTCGGCCAGTGGGATCCGAAGAACCAGCGGCCAGAGCTGTGGAGCTTGTACAACACTAAGATCCGCCGCGGTGAGCACATCCGGGTGTTCCCGCTGTCCAACTGGACCGAGCTCGATATCTGGCACTACATCAGCAGCGAGCAGCTGGAGATTCCGTCGATTTACTTTGCGCATCGCCGGACGGTCTTCGAGCGGGACGGGATCCTGCTCGCCGAGCATCCGTATGTCAGCCGGGCAGATAGCGAGATCCCGTACGAGACGCTGGTGCGCTACCGGACCGTAGGCGACATCACGTGCACCGGGGCGGTGGAATCTTCGGCCGCTACCCTCGCGGAGGTAATCGCCGAGATAGCGGCGACCAGGATCACCGAGCGGGGCCAGACCCGGGCCGATGACCGGGCCAGTGAGGCCTCGATGGAGGACCGTAAGCGAGAGGGCTACTTCTGATGCGCGCTGAGCGCGGCAGTACTGGTGAGAGCACGGTGCCGAAGGCGGACAGGGCAATGGACATCCTTCGGCTGGCCACCGCCGGCTCGGTGGATGACGGCAAGTCCACCCTGATCGGGCGGCTGCTCTATGACTCCAAGGCAATCTTCGAAGACCAGCTCGCCGCGGTCGAGCGGACCAGCAGGGAGCGCGGCGAGGAATACACCAACCTGGCTCTGCTGACCGACGGGCTGCGCGCCGAGCGGGAGCAGGGCATCACGATCGACGTCGCATACCGCTACTTCGCGACGCCGCGTCGCAAGTTCATCATCGCTGACACCCCAGGCCACATCCAGTACACGCGCAACATGGTCACTGGCGCATCGACCGCCGACCTCGCGATCGTGCTGGTGGACGCCAGAAACGGGCTGACCGAGCAGAGCCGCAGGCACGCTTTCCTGACTACCTTGCTGCGGGTGCCGCACCTGGTGCTGGCGGTCAACAAGATGGACCTGGTCGGTTATGAGTCCGCTGCCTTCGAACGGATCGTCGAGGAGTTCGCCGCCTTCGCGGCCAAGCTGGAGATCGGTGACCTGACCTTCATCCCGATCTCGGCGCTGCACGGTGACAACGTCGTCGAGCGGTCGGCAGCCATGCCGTGGTACAACGGCCCCTCGCTGCTGCACCATCTGGAGCACGTGCACATCGCCTCGGACCGCAATCTGATCGACGTCAGGTTCCCGGTTCAGTACGTGATCAGGCCGCACCAGGCCACCGATCCGCAGTTGCACGATTACCGCGGCTACGCGGGTCAGGTGGCCGGCGGCGTGCTCAAGCCGGGTGACGAGGTCATGCACCTGCCGTCCGGGATGACCACCACCATCCGCCAGATCGACACGGCGCACGGGCCGGTGCACGAGGCGTTCCCGCCGATGTCGGTGACCCTGCTGCTCGGTGACGACCTGGATATCTCGCGCGGTGACATGATCTGCCGGCCGCACAATCAGCCTCAGGTCACCCAGGACGTCCAGGCGATGGTGTGCTGGATGGCGGACGCGCCGGCCCTGACCACGGGCAGTCGGCTCGTCGTCAAGCACACCACCAGGACCGTTAAGGCCATCGTGCGGGACATCGGCTACCGGCTGGATATCAACTCCCTGCACAGGGACGACTCGGCGGACCGGCTCGGCCTCAATGAGATCGGCCGGGTGTCACTGCGGCTGACCCAGCCGGTCTTCTGCGACCCGTACTCGCGCAACCGGATTACCGGCGGGCTGATCCTGATCGACGAGGCGACGAGCGCGACCGTCGGCGCGGCCATGATCATGGACGCCGGCTAGGCAATCTGCTCGACCGCTCAACCCCCGAAACCGCTGTGGCTACGGACGATAAGACGACTTTGCCTACTGGCAGCCACCGGAAGATGACTTTTCGTGTCCTAGCGACTTCCGGGCTGGTCTATCCTAAGATCAACAACTAGACGGTGAGATGTGTCAACCGCCCCGCCTTGTTGAGCGTCAACCTTGTTAAGCCGGATAGCTGCCTGATGTAGGCAACGCGTTCATCCGATCTGGAATGCTCTGGCGATCTGTCCATGGCATGAGGCGTCGGCCGGTCGCCCGTGGGTCTTTTGCGGAGGGGGAGTGCATGCGCCGAGTTCAGTGGGCGCCGGCCAGTGCGACCTACGCGTGGCTGTTCGATCTCCTCTTCGCCAGTTCGCCAACGGTGACCTGGGCGCCGGCCGGTCAGCTGCCGCCCGGGTTCCGACGGGTCGAGCAGTTCAGCGTGCTGCCAGGCGGCGGCGGTCGTTCCTTCATGGTGTCCGCGGCCAGTCGGCGCGGCTCGTCGGCCGCGCTGACCTCCTACAACGCGCTCCGGCCGCCGCGCCGCCGGGTCGGCCGGGTGGTACTCGGATTGGCGCTGCGGCTCTGGCCGGGCAACCCGCTCGCTAGCAGCAGGATCGATATCGGCGTGGCAGCCGGGGCCAGTGCCGAGGAGATCGGCGGTGCCCTGCTCAGCGAGCACCTGGCCGAACTGCTCGGCCGGCGTCCCGTGGTGATCGCCTTCGGCGGAGGTACCGGGCCGTATCGCAAGCCGGTCCTGCAGGTCTTCGGCATCGAAGGGACGCCGCTCGGCTACGTCAAGATTGGCTGGAACGACTGGACCAGGGCCGCTGTCCGCCGCGAGGCTGCTGCCCTGCGCGCGTGCGCCGCCGGGCCGATGCGGCTCGGTGTCCCCGATCTGCTGCACTCCGGACAGTGGCGTGGCCTTGACCTCATGGTGACGGCGCCGCTGCCCAGGACGGCGCGGCGGCCGGGGAACATCCTTCCCGGTACCGACGTGCTCAGGGAGATCTGCGAGCTCTCACCGCGATGCGTGACTGAGCTTGCTGTCAGCTCGTGGTGGGCTGACCTGCGGTCCAGGATCTCCGGGGTCGCCGATCCGAACTCCGCGGCCCGGCTGGACGCGATCGCTGATGGTCTTGACTCCCGCGCTGGCCGGGTCCGGCTCGAGTTCGGGCGCTGGCACGGTGACCTAGTGCCGTGGAACCTCGCACGGGTCGGCCCCCGCCTGTTCGCCTGGGACTGGGAGAGCAGCGCGGCTGACGCGCCGCTCGGATTCGACGCGCTGCATTTCCATTTCCAGGTCGCGTTCGTCGCGGAGCGGCGCCTGCTGGATGAGGCCGTGGCGCTGGCGGCACGCAACGCCGGACCAGCCCTTGCCTCGCTCGGCATTGCCGGTCCGGCCGCGAGCCAGCTAGGCACCTTGCATCTGGTCGAGCTGGCGGTCCGGCACGAGGAAGCGCGCAGCGCGGCTGGCGACGCCGATGATCGTTTCTACCCGGGCGTGCTTGACCTGCTTGAGCAGGCAGGTCCGATGCAGCCAGCCAGCGCAGGCCGGCCCGTCGCGGATCAAGCCGCGTGAAGGCGATGCTGGTCTGCTCATCGGGCGGGCACCTGACTCAGCTCTACCGGCTGCGGCCGTGGTGGAGCCAGCATGACCGTACCTGGGTCACCTTCCCCGACGCGCACGCGGAGTCGCTGCTGGCTGGCGAGAAAGTAGTGCCCGCATTCGCCCCGACGACCCGCAATATTCCCAATGCGGTGCGGAATCTCCGGCTGGCGATCAGCCTGATCCGCAGCGAGCGGCCCGACGTGCTCGTGTCGGACGGGGCCGGCGTTGCGTTCCCTTTCTTCCTGATCGGCTGGGTCTTCGGGATCAGAACGGTCTACATCGAGGTCTACGACCGGATCAGCAGGCCGACAATGACCGGTCGGCTGTGCTATCCGCTGACCGGGCTCTTCTTGCTGCAATGGCCAGAGCAATCCGCGCTTTATCCGCGCGGCCAGGTGATCGGGAGCCTGCTATGACCGGGCCCGTGGCGACCGCGCCGCGCATCGTGGTGACCGTAGGCACCGATCATCACCCGTTCGACCGCCTGATCAGCTGGGTCAACGACTGGCTGGGGCAGCACCCGGACGCGGTCGGCTCGTGCTACGTGCAGTCGGGCCGGGCCGCCGTGGTACCGCTTTGCGCCCGCTCGGAATTCCTGGAGATCAGCGAGCTGGACCGACTGGTTGACGCTGCCGACGTGATTGTCTGCCACGGCGGGCCGGCCTCGATCTCCGACGCGTGGCGGCGCGGCCAGATCCCCATTGTCGTGCCGCGGCTGCCGCGGCTCGGCGAGCACGTAGACGACCACCAGGTCGACTTCTGCCGCATTGTGGCCGATCTCGGGCGGATCCGGCTCGCGCCGGAGCCAGCCGTCTTCGCCAGGCTGCTCGACGAGGCAACGGCTGACCTCGCAGGCTTCCGGGCGAGCAGCCCGCAGGCCGACGTTGACGCGGCGGTGGCCCGGTTCGGCGAACTGGTCGATGAGCTGATGAGCGGGCCTCGCCGCAGGCTGCCACTTATTCTCCGGACCCGGCGCACCCGCCGCCGGCCGATAGCCAGGGCCGACGACCGGGCCGGCGCTGGCGTGCTGCCGCCAGAGCTAGACCTAGCCGCAGCAGAACACGGGCCCGCAGGGTCGGGTGCCCGGTCTCCAGTAAGTACCAACAACGCAGGTAACGACAGTTTTGCTCAGAAGGAGCAGGGATGAGATTTAGGGTAATTTTCAGTTGCACAGCGCTCGCCATGGCTGCGGCGACTATGTCAGCCCTGCCGACCATGGCGGCGTCGGCGGCGCCGAGTGCTCCGGTCGGCCAGATCAAGCTGACGGCTGAGGCGTCGGGGGGCGGGCCAGGACAGAACGTCAGCTCGATCCCCTCCTCGTCCTGGCAGACGAACAACACGGTCTGGGCGATCGCCTCGGCGAACGGCGTGGTCTACGTCGGCGGCCAGTTCACCTCGGTGCGGCCGCCGGGGGATCCGCTGGGCACCGGCGAGACACCGCGAACCTACCTGGCGGCGTTCAACGCCAGCACGGGCGCGCTGCTGTCCTTCGCGCCGACGCTTGATGGCCAGGTCACTGCGCTGGCTGTGTCGCCGGACGGTTCCACGCTGTACGCGGGCGGCAGCTTCACCCACGCTGACGGGGTCTTCCACGGGTACCTGGCGGCCTTCAGCACCTCGACCGGCGCGCTGGTCAGCACCTGGAAGCCGGCCGGCGGAGGCTCGGTGCTCTCGATCGCGCCATCGCCGGACGGGTCGGAGATCTACCTCGGCGGCAACTTCACCAAGATGGACGCGGTCGTCAGGAACCGGGTCGCTGCCGTCACGGCGGCTACCGGCGCACTGGAGCCGTGGGCGCCGGTGGTGAACGGCTCGGTCACGTCCGTCGCTGTGGCGCCGGACGACTCTCGGGTTCTGGTCGGCGGCTACTTCACTACGTTCAACGGCGTGACCCAGCAGTCGATCGGGTCGACCAACCCGGCGACTGGCGTCAGCGAGCCGTGGGCGGCCACCATCGTCCCGAACTTCTCCGGCTGCGTGTCCGAGGTCAAGGACATCGTGATCAGCGGCAGCACCGCGTATATCGCCGATGAGGGCACCGGCGGCGGCTGCTTCGACGGTGACTGGGCGGCCAACGTCAGCGACGGTGCCCTGGTCTGGCAGAACGCCTGCCTGGGCGCTACCCAGTCCGTGGCCGTGCTCAACGGCCTGCTGTACAAGGCCTCGCACGCCCACGACTGCGCCTACGCTCCTGGCGGCTTCCCGCAGGTATCGAACCCGGCCGGCGGCTGGTTCACGCACCACCTGCTCAGCCAGTCGCTCACTGACGGCTCGATCGGGCACTGGACTCCGGACACCGACAACACCAACCTCGGCCCGCGCGTGCTGGCGACCGACGGCACTCAGCTGTTCGTGGGCGGTTCGTTCAACACCGTGAACGGCAAGCCGCAGCAGGGCTTCGCCCGGTTCGCGCCCGCGCCGGACACTACGGTGCCAGCCAAGCCAGCCGCGCCGACCGTGACCAGCACTTCGGCCGGTGTGGAGTCGGTAACCTTCACCGCTGTGAGCGACTCAGACGACGGTACGCTGAGCTACGCGATCTACCGCGATGGCGGCACGACCCCGATCGCCACACTTGCGGCGACATCCTGGCCGTGGGCACTGCCGGTGCTGCACTACCGCGACGCTGGCCTGGTCGCAGGATCGGCGCACAGCTACACCGTGACGGCTAGTGACGGCACCCATGCCTCAGCCAAGTCGGCCGCGTCGGCCAAGGTGACCGTCGCTTCGACGAGCCCATCGCTGAGCTACTCCCAGACGGTGCTGGCCGACAACCCGTCGTTCCTCTGGCCGCTGAACGAGAGCTCGGGGACGACGGCCACAGACGCCTCGCCCAATGGATTCAACGGCATCTACGAGTCCGGCACCACCCAGGGCGCGGCAGGCCCGATCACCGGCAGTACCGACACGGCCACGTCGTTCGACGGGCTCACCGGCCTGGTGACCTCGGCTAACCAGGTGACCGGCCCGCAGGCGTTCTCGATCGAGGGCTGGTTCAAGACGACCGCCAACACCGGGGGCGAGCTGATCGGCTTCGGCAACACTCAGACTGGAATGGCGTCGAACTACGACCGGCACGTCTACATGATGAACGATGGCCAGCTCGTCTTCGGTGACTACACCGGGCAGATCAATACCATCGAGACGCCCAGGGTCTACAACGACGGCCAGTGGCACTATCTGGTCGCCACGCTCGACCCCACCGCCGGGATGACGCTGTATGTCGACGGCCAGTCGGTCGGCACCAACTCGACCACCTCTGCCCAGGTGTACAGCGGCTACTGGCGGGTCGGCGGCGACAACCTCAACGGCTGGAATCTCGACCCGTGGGGCAGCAACAGCC
>OCZU010000277.1_pt1 | contig 36390 bp, 39 predicted proteins | sample 1539001 | NCBI WGS metagenome assembly OCZU01 (sample SAMEA3539306, study PRJEB22396) | soil metagenome | biome: tundra; feature: field; material: soil | place: USA | collected 2010-05 | depth 0.15 m | reverse complement strand
CGTGGCGTCACAGCCCTGGACCAGCAGCGTGATCTGGGCCACGGCCGCGTCCAGATCTGCGTCATCGAGCATGCTGACCAGTCGCGCCGTGGCCGCGTCCGCCGCGCGAGCTATCTGCTCCGATCCGCCGAAATACCCGGCGGCGATCGCGATCACCGCTTCGGCGGCCCGCTCGGGATCTGCGGCGCCCAGAGCTGCCGCCATGGCGGCCACGGGTACCCGCCGGGCGAGCAGCGCCATGATGTCGACCGGGTCACCGGGCCGTCCGGCCGCGCTCAGCGCCACTCGCGATCGCTGGGCCGCCGCCTGGCGCAGCTCACCCGGATCAAGCCGCTTCAGCTGCTCGACGGCGCGGGCCCGGCGTCGCTCGTGCTCCATGCCATTCGCGAACCGCGAGACCGACGCGCGCAGCCACGAGATCGTGCCGACGGCCGCACCCGTGTCCGGCGCCGCGGCGACCTCGAACCGGTCGTCAGCCAGCACCGCGTGCACGTCGGCATAGCTGGCGACGGTCCATTCACTGGTCACAAATACTCCATCCTTAACGGTGGCTTCGGGGACCTGCCCGGATCAGGCGGCCTGACTGACGGCCAGATCCAGGAACGAGGTGCGCAGCAGATCAGCCAGCCCACGCTGGCCAGCCTCGGTGAGCCGGATCACACGGCCGTGCTGCTCTGGCCGGCGCAGCCAGTCCAGCTCCAGCAGCCGGCTAGTGACCGCGGTGGGCAGCGTGCCCGCCGCATGGTACCGGCGCTGCGTCCAGTCCACGCACGACCGCACGGCCGGCCGGGAGCTGGCCAGTCGCGCGCCGAGGCCCAGCGGCGCCAGCACGGAGACGTCACCGAGTCCGAAGTCGGCGGTGATCACGCCGGCCTGAACCAGCGCGTCGGTCAGCGCGATGCCGAGCCGCCCGGCGAGGTGGCCGTAACAGGTACGTCCCTCGCGCAGCGCCAGGCTGGCGGGGCTCGGGCGCGGCCTGCGGACAGTCGTTGATGGCGACAGCGCCACCTTGGCCGCAACCGCGGCCGGCCCTGCCAGCCGGAAATACCGGTGCCGGCCCTGACCGGCCACCTCAAGCATCCCGTCAGCGACCAGCCACGCCAGCGGCTCACTTGCCGCGCAGGCAGTGACGCCGGCGCATCTGGCCAGCTCACCCGCGGTCCAGAACCGTCCGTCGAGCAGCACGGCGCAGATAGCCGCGCACGTATCGTCGGCGCAGCGCCCGGCCGTCGCCGCGATTTTCGCGTCACCGCGCCCGCAGTCCATAACAGGAATTATCGCCGGCGGTCCATCCAGGGCACTCCCGTTCGTCGTTGTGGTGACCCGCCGGAACTATCGCGTCCTGCGGAGCATCGCCCAATGCGGGATGATCAAGATTCATGGAGGAACGATGAAGTACATGCTGATGATCTGCTCGGACCCGGCCGTCAGGCTGAGCAAGGAGGAAAGCGCGGCGGCGGCAAGCTCGATCGGGGCCTGGCTCGCGGACGTGGACGGCCGCGGCGTGCGCCTGCATGGCGATCGGCTGCGCCCGGTTGCCGACGCCACGACGGTGCGGGTACGCGATGGTGAGGTGCTGGTCGCTGACGGCCCGTTCGCCGAGACCAAGGAACACATCGCCGGCTACGACGTGATCGAGTGCGCGGATCTAGATGAGGCGATCGAGGTCGCGTCCCGGCATCCGGTCGCGGCGTTCGGGACAGTTGAGGTGAGACCGTTCTGGACGGACTGACGTACAGAATCCCAGCCGCCGATGTCCCGGCCGCAGTCGGTACGGTCTTCCACCAGGAGTGGGGCCGGATCCTGGCCACGCTGATCGGCATGACCGGCGACTGGGATCTCGCCGAGGAGTGCGCGCAGGACGCGTTCGCGCAGGCGCTGAAGACCTGGCCGCGCGATGGCGTCCCGCGCCGCCCCGGCGCCTGGCTGACCACAGTGGCGCGCAACCGCGCCACCGACCGGCTCCGTCGCGGCGCGGCCGAGGCGGCCAAGCTCAAAGAGGCGCTGATCCTGTTGCCGCCAGAAAATTCTGAACAGTCCTGGGACGACGAGAGCGGCATCGCGGATGACCGGCTCCGGCTGATATTCACCTGCTGCCATCCGGCGCTGGCCCTGGAAGCACGGGTCGCGCTCACGCTGCGCACCCTGGCCGGCCTGACGACGGCGGAGATCGCACGGGCGTTCCTGGTCGGTGAGCAGACGATGGCCAAGCGCCTGGTGCGAGCCAGGCACAAGATCCGTAACGCGGGGATTCCGTATCGCGTCCCGCCGCCGCACCTGCTGCCGGAACGCATGGCAGGCGTCCTTGCCGTGCTCTACCTGCTGTTCAACGAGGGGTATACCGCCAGCGCGGGCACCGACCTGCTGCGCCTGGACCTGAGCGCGGAGGCCATCCGGCTGACCCGCGTCCTGGCCCAGCTGATGCCCGATGAGCCCCAGGGTGCTCGGCTTGCTCGCACTGGAGTCCTTCCACGACGCACGGCGAATGACTCGCACCGACAGCGCGGGCGACCTGGTGACCTTGGAAAACCAGGACCGCACACGCTGGAACCGGCGGGAGATCGAAGCGGGCACCTCGGTTCTTGACGCGGCGCTGTGGCGCGGCCGGCCCGGGCCCTACCAGGTGCAGGCAGCAATCGCAGCCTGCCATGCCACCGCCACGACCGCGGCTGCCACCGACTGGGCCCAGATCGCGCTGCTGTACGGCAAGCTGACGCTGCTGGTCCCGTCCGCCGTGGTCGAGCTGAACCGCGCCGTCGCCGTGGCGATGGCGGACGGCGCGGACGCCGGCCTCGAACTGGTGGCGGCACTCGAAGCCGACGGCGCGCTGGACGGGTACTACCTGCTGCCCGCAACGCGCGCCGACCTGCTCCGTCGTCTCGGCCGCCACGCCGAGGCCGCCACCAGCTACCGTCAGGCGCTCGATCTGGTGGCTACCGACGCGGAGCGCCGCTACCTGGCCCGCAGGCTCGCCGAGACCGCGGACCAGGCGTGAGGCGCGAACTCCTCGTTACATCCCGGTTACCCCGTCGGCCAGCTCCCGGAGGATGTCGATATGGCCGTTGTGCCGGGCGGTTTCCTCGATCAGGTGGAACAAGATCCAGCGCAAGGTAACTGGCGGACGCCCGCTCACTTCATGTCGCGGCATATCGAGATCGAGCGAGGCCACCAGGTCCCGGTACTTCGCGCAGCTCGACTCATACTCGGCGAGCAGCTGGTCGATCGGGATGTCGGCGCCGATCCGCATCTCGCGGTCAGGATCCTCCTCGGTCGCCGGATGGTGGTCAGGCCGGCCGAGGAACTCAACCTCGAGTCAGCCATACTCCACCCAGCGCAGATGGCTGACGATCCCGGCGATGGACATCAGCGGTGAGCCCGGCAGCGGCGCACGCCAGGCGTCCTCCGCCGAGAGTCCGGCGCATTTCGCGTGCACCGTCGCACGGGTGTAGTCCAGGAAGGTGGTCAGCATCGCGGCTTCGTCCCAGCTGGGCGGGATGTCCGTGCGGGACGGGCGCGGGGCACTGGCAGCTTTATCGGATGTAGCGACGCGGTCATCGCTTGGCGCGGCCGCTGATTCAGAAGTCATTTCATTTCCTCTGCTTGGCAGAGGCGCGACCGCGATCGGTCAGCGACCGGTCACCGGAGGCGCCATGAGTTTGCTGGACATCGCGCGCCTCCTTCCCGATCAGGTGCGCCGCACTGTGCGGGGCAATGCGGCGATCGTAGATTCCTCATGCCGAGCTGGGCAACCTAAATAACTCTGGCGCCCGGGCGTCAGGCGAGCGCCAGGAAGAGCCGTTCAAGCTCATCGGTGCTCATCGCCCCTTCACCGGCCAGGCACTGGCGCATGTTGCTCGCGACGATCTTGAAGCCAGCCCGGTCGAGCGCTCGCGAGACGGCTGCGAGCTGCGTGACCACCTCACGGCAGTCACGCCCGGCCTCCACCATCGCGATCACCCCGCCCAACTGACCTTGAGCTCGCCTCAGCCGGTTCAGCACGGCGGCGCGTGCGTCTTCGTCAACAGTCATCCGTCGTCCCCTGCTACGCGCCAGCGCCAGCCGACGCTGACTGCTCCTGTGCTATCTCGGCCCTTACCTCTGCCATATCCACCTCGCGGGCCTTGGCGATCAGTTCCTCCAGGGCGCTCTCCGGCATCGCGCCCGCCTGCGAGTACAGGACCACCTTGTCCTTGATCACCATCAGGGTCGGGATCGATGTGATGCCGAACGCCTGTGCCAGCTCCTGTTGTGCCTCGGTGTCGACCTTGCCGAAAGTCAGGTCGGTGTGCTTGGCTGCCGCGCGCTCGAAGATCGGGCCGAACATCCGGCACGGCCCGCACCAGGACGCCCAGAAATCCACCAGGGCCAGGTCGGAGCCACCAACTACCTCGTCGAAGTTCTGCGCGGTCAGTTCCATCGTTGCCACTTGTCGCCTCCGTCGGCTCGGGGCATCGCTCCTTTAGATACCCATCGGGGTATAACAACAGCACAGGACTCAGCCACATTCCCGCCCTGAGGCTCAGGAGTAGTCGCGGAACGCCGGCCACGCCAGGGCCCAGGAGGTCTTCAACCCGGTCGCCAGGTAGATCGCCGCGCCCTGTTCGTCGTCACTGACGCCGATCCCGTTGCCAAACGTGGCTATCTGGCGAACATGGTCAAATTCGCGGCGCAGGAATGCCGGGTCCAGGTTAATGGCGATGACCGACGTGTCAGCAGCGGGCGGCGGTCCCCAGAGCCAGAAGTTGTTCGCGCCGCTGTAGGCGCCGGGCAGGCCAGCGCCGGGCCCATACCGGTCGATCGCCCCTGCCTCACCATAGTTTCCTGTGATGATCGCAGTCCTGCGCCGGAGCGAGACTGGCAGCAAGTGGTACTCGCTGGCGACCAGCGCGACCTGCCTGGGCCAGCCGATCATCTCACCAAGGTCATAGTTGATCTTCTGAAGCGGGATCGTGTGTAGTGCACGAGCAGGCAGCACGGGCAGCGCGATCGGCAGGGAGATCAGCCAGGACGCGAGCATAGCCACGCTCGCCGCGGCAATCGGGCGGACCAGGCCGAACAGCGGCTTCCTGGCTTCCAGCCAGCGCTCGACCGGGACGCTGCCTGCCGCGAACAAGAACGTGAACACAGCGCCCGGATAGTAGGGCTTGCCGCCGACCACGAAGAACCAGGTGATCACCGTGACGCATGCGATCGCGACCGGACGGAACTGGCGGGCCGCCCGGCTGCGCAGCGCCCAGGTCAGGCCGGTCACCCAGACCGGCGCGAGCGCAAGCCCGGTGTAAACCACCTGCGCCTGCCAGTAGGTGGCCCGGTTATGGCCAGCCGCTCCCTGCAGAGCGCCGAAGACGGCGAAGTTCGGCCAGCCATGCGCCGCCTGCCAGATGACGTCGGGCGCCGCGATCGCGGCCGCCACCGCGACGGCCAGGGCGAACCAGCGACTGACGACCAGGCGCCTGGCCGGCGTGATCGCGAATCCCACGGCCAGGGAAGCGACCAGGAAGCCGATATTCCACTTGGCTTCCAGCCCGAGGCCGATGCATCCGCCGATCGCGAGCCACCACCTGGTGTCCCGGCTGATCAGCAACCGGAGCACGAGCAGCAACGTCACTGCCCAGAATACGAAGTCCACGGTCGTGGTGGTCAGCAGGTGCATGGCCCCGAGGTACTCGGCGCAGCTCGCCGTGGCCAGGGAGGCCAGGAGCTGACCGGCGCGACCGGCTCCGAGCAGGCGGCTCATCGCCGCGGTCAAGATGACGAGCGCGGCAAGCGCGAGCGCGGGGATGATCCGGAAGCCGGCCAGCGAGTTGCCGAAGATGACAGTGGAGAAACGGGCCAGCAACGGCACGATTGGCGGCTGATCGACATATCCGAAGGCCAGGTGCCTCCCGGCAGCGAGGAAGTACAGCTCGTCCCGCTGATAGCCATATCGGGCGCTGAACGCTAGCTCCACACCGAATGCCCCAGCCGCGATCAGCGCGACCCCGCACCGGGGCGTACGTGGCGCCAGCGTCGCTTCGCGCCGATCCCGCGTCGCGCCGTCAGCACTCGCCCCGCCCGGCGCAACGCAGTCCGCGCTCGCCCCATCCAGATCCCGCGCGACCCCGTTCCGCGCCGCGTCGCCCATTTTCTCGCGGCCCATGGCCGCCATCTGTAGCTTCATGTTCGGATCGTGCCTCGGCCGACGTCGCCGCACATCGGCCGCGATGCCGAAATCGCAGCCGCCCCGATGTCGGAGAACTGAACCCGGCATCAGGCTGGCCTCGGCCGCAGGTAGCAGTGGCAGGATCAGCCGCGCGGAGGATCTCGCGCCGCGAGCCCGGCCGTAGGATCGGCTTGTGAAACGGCTGCCAGCCATAATCGCGGCACTGCCACCGTGGCTGCAGGACCTGATCCTGGCGCTCGCGCTGGTGGCCGTCGACATCGCGACGCTGCTGCCGTACCGGACCAGGCTGCATCCCGCCGGGGTCGCCATCGCGCTGGTCGTGGCGCAAAACCTGCCGCTGGCCTGGCGCCGGAGCTGGCCGGTGATCGCATTCCTCGTGATCGGCGCCGCACGGGTCAGCTATGACCTGATCGGCCTGGGCTACGCCCCGCTGCCGCTCGGCCCGGCCATCGGCTACTACACCGTGATGAGTATGAGCTCGGCGCGCGTGCGGTGGGTAGTCAGCGTCCTGGTCCTGGCCGCGATCGGCACCTCGCAGACCGCACCCGGCCACAATGAGCCGTATGACTTCGCTGTCGCCACCCTGGTCTTCGCCGCTGCAGGCACGGCCGGAACGCTCAGCCGTACCTACCTGCGCGAGGTCGCCGCACGCGCCGCGTCAGCCGAGGCGCAGCACGATCGTGAGGTGGCAGCGGCCGCCGCACGGGAGCGCAGCAGGATCGCGCGGGAACTCCATGATGTCGTCGCGCACCATGTCAGCCTGATGGCCGTCCAGGCCGAGGCGGCCGCGTCACTACTGCCCGATCATCCGGTCGCGGCGCGCCAGTCGGCGGACGTGATCGCGGATACCGCCAGGCAGGCGCTGACCGAGCTGCGCCGGCTGCTCGGCGTGCTGCGCGGCCCGGACGAGCGGCTGCAGACAGCACCGCCGCCGTCGCTGGGTAGCATCGACTCGGTGCTCGAACAGGTCCGGCGCACCGGTCTCAGCGTTGATCTGCACGTCCAGGGAACACCGTGCACGCTGGCCGCCGGCATCGACCTGACTGCTTACCGGATCATCCAGGAAGCGCTGACAAACACCATCCGCCACTCCCCCGCGGCCAGCGCCGACGTCACCTTGTGCTACGAGCCCGGCTACATCACGGTCTCGGTCGCCGACTCCGGCCAGCCCGCCACCGGGGCGGCGCTCTCCTCGGGCAACCATGCGGTCGCTCCCGGCGACCACGCTCCCGCCGGCCCCGCTCCCGGCGGGTTCGGCCTCGCTGGCATCACTGAACGGGTCACGAGCTGCGGCGGCAATCTCGCGGTCGGACCCACCGAAACGGGCGGCTTTCTCGTCACAGCCAGGCTTCCAGCGCGATGACCACCGCCTCGGTGCCTGATCCCATCCGGGTCTTGGTCGTCGATGACCAGCAACTCGTTCGTGCCGGATTCTGCGTCATCCTGCAAGCCGCCGAGGGAATCGAGGTGGTCGGCGAGGCCGCGAACGGCGTCGCGGCTGTCGCAGCGGCCCAGGAACTGCACCCGGACGTCGTCCTGATGGACATCCGGATGCCGGAGATGGACGGACTCGCCGCCACCAGGCTGATCACCGACGCAGCCTCAGATACTGGCCCCCGCGTGGTCATGCTCACCACATTCGACCTGGACGCCTACGTCTACGACGCGCTCCGGGCCGGCGCCAGCGGCTTCCTGCTCAAGGACTCGCCCCGACACGATCTGATCGCGGCGGTGCGCTGCGCAGCCGCCGGCGACGCGCTGCTGGCGCCGTCGGTGACCCGGCGGCTGATCGAAGCCTTCGCGCGCAGGCCACCGGAAACCTTGCCGGCGCCGTCGCTACTGGCGGCGCTGACCAGCCGGGAGCGGGATATCCTGCTGCTGCTAGCCCGCGGCCGGAGTAACGCTGAGATAGCTGCCGAACTCGTGGTCAGCGAGGCAACGGTGAAGACGCATGTCGGGCACCTGCTCGCCAAGCTCCAGCTGCGGGATCGGGTGCAGGCCGTCATCCTCGCGTACGAGACGGGAACAGTGGTACCAGGAGGCTGAAGACCAGCACCGGGCGCATCGCGGCTGATCGTCAGCTCATCCGTCGTCTTCGATAACCAGTTTGCTATCGGCGATCTGCAGCCCGATCTGGGTCAGCAGCGAGGCTGCCCTGGCGATGCTGAGCGCCGGATCCGGCTCGATGCTGGTGAGCGCGTACGCCGCGGTGAACCCGGCCGCGGCTAGCTCGGCATCGGTGAGCAGCACCTGCCCGGCTACCACGGCGACCGGTATGCCGCGCCGCGCCGCCGCCCTGGCAACCCCGACTGGCGCCTTGCCGCCTAGTGTCTGCGCGTCCAGGCTGCCCTCTCCGGTGATGACCAGGCCGGCCCCGGCCAGCGCGGCGTCGAACCCGATCAGCTCGAGGACGAGATCTATTCCGGGCATCAGTTGCGCCCCGAGGTAGGCCACCGCCGCGAATCCCGTGCCACCGGCTGCTCCCGCACCGGGGATCGCTGACACGTCCCGGCTGACCGCCGAGCCGGTCAGGTCGGCCCAGCGGGTGAGCGCCTGCTCGAGCCGATTCACCTGCGCTCGGCTAGCACCTTTCTGAGGACCAAAGACACTGGCGGCACCGGCCGGTCCGAGCAGCGGGTTGTCCACGTCGCTGGCGACCAGCACGCGGATCGCTGCGAGCCGCGAATCGAGCCCGGTCAGATCGATCGACTTCAGATCACGAAGCGCGGCTCCGCCCCGCCGGACGGACTGCCCTCGCCGGTCCGTGAGCCGGAGTCCGAGTGCCTGCATCATCCCGGCCCCGCCATCGGTGCTCGCGCTGCCACCCGCGCCAAGGACGATCGTCGTCGCGCCGTGATCCAGCGCGGCCGCGACCAGCTGCCCGAGCCCGTACGTCGACGCCGACAGCGGAGCCAGCTCCCGGCCAGCCCACGCACCGTCGCCAGACCCGTGCAGCTCCCGGCCAGCCCCGGCCGGATTGCTGAACGGCAGTCGCCGGAGGCCGGCCACCTCCGCCAGCTCGATCACCGCCGTACCTCTGAGCAGCGCGAACGTCGCCTGAACCGGCTCGCCGGTCGGTCCTTCGACCATGACCTGCACCGGGGCGAAGCCCGCCGCGACCGCGGCGGCCACCGTGCCATCGCCGCCATCGGCCACCGGCAGCTCTACGACATCAAGAACCGGCCGGCCGGCCCGGAGTCCCGCCGCGATGGCACCAGCCACCTCGGCCGCAGTGGCACTGCCCTTGAACTTGTCTGGTGCGACAACTACGCGCATGTGCGGACTCTCCCCGCTCAGGGTCGGGCCCTGACAGGCGGCGGTTCTTGATCGTGGTGAAGAGGTGTTGCTCACCTAACACCAATTCACCACGGTCATGGACGACGAGCCGTAGGAGGACCTTCCGACTGGAACTGGTGGGGCGAGCGTGGTCGAAGTGACGCCTGAGCGTGGTGGCGCCTGAGCATGCGCTACTCACTGAGACCGAGGATGGCGATCAAGCTCCGGGCGGCGGCGCCGCCAGCTTCTTCGGCGATCGCTAGCGCAGTCTGCACATCGAGGTCGTCGCAGAGCGCGGCGATGATAGCGGCGGCAGCGGCCTGCTGCGCCGAACTGCCCGAACCGGGCGACCCAGCCGAACCCGGCGACCCAGCAGAACCGGCCGGGCGGCTTGCGCCGCTGCCCCGGCCGGCGGCCTGGTAAAGCCGTTCTAGCCGGGCCGTCGCCGCTTCCAGCGCCGCCACCGAGTAGTCCCAGGCGCGTGCCCACGGCCGGTCGATCAGGCAGAGCCGCAGCGCCGCCGCAGGATGGTCCGCGAGCACGTCGGTCACCAGCACCAGGTTGCCGGTCGACTTCGCCATCTTCGCCCCGCCGAGCCGGACCACCCCCACCCCGAACTGGGAGCGGGCGTACGGAGCCACGCCGGTGACTGCCTCGGCAATCGCGGCCTGGTAAGCATGGTGCGGGTAACGCAGGTCGGCGCCGCCGCACTGGACGTCGACGGCCAGCCCGAGCACCGACAGCGACATGGCCGCGCACTCGGCATGCCAGCCCGGCCGGCCGGCGCCCCACGGCGACGGCCAGCCGGGCTCGCCGGGCAGTGACCGGCGCCAGACCGCCACGTCAAGCGGATCCTCCTTGGCCGGGTCACCCAGCCGGGCGCCGTACTCGACCGCAAGCTCGGCGGCCTGGTCGCGGCTGAGCCCGCAGCGATCCGGGGTCGCGGCGCCGCGGAAGTACACGCTGCCGTCCCGCAGGTAGGCGGCGTCCGACCCGAGCAACGCGGCCGAGAGCTTGATCACCTGACTGATGTTCCTGCGAGCACGGGGCGCGAACTGCGGGGCACGGACGCCGAGCGACGTCATGTCCTGGTCGAACCGGAACTGCTGCACCGACGCGTACGAGTCGAACGCTGACCCCGAGCGCTGCGCGGCGGCGAAGAGGACATCGTCCACGTCGGTGACGTTGCGACAGAGTGACGCGTCCACTCCGATCGCCCCGAGCACCCGGACCAGGACATCCACCCAGACGAACGTCGCGGCATGGCCGAGATGCGTGACGTCGTAGGGCGTGATTCCGCAGCAGTAGATCCTGGCTCGGTCGAGCAGCGGGAGATGGCTGTCGGCCAGCCGCAGCCCGGTCGGCATCGCGCTCTCAGTCATCCTGCAAGTATCGCTGCGGCGCCATCGCGCGCACGGCTCGGGCTCGGCGCGCTAGGGTCGCCATCGCGGGTATCCCCGCCCGCGACCGATCGGAGCCGGGGATCGCCGGCGCTGGCGACCGGCGACGGAGAGGACAGCCATGACGATCATGCCGCTGCGAGACCGGCCTGCCTGGGCCGCGCTGGCCGCGCACTACAACAAGATCGGCGGGCTGCACCTGCGCGAACTGTTCGCCGCTGACGCCGGTCGCGGTGAGCGCCTCACCGCTCAGGCTGCCGGGCTGTACCTGGACTACTCCAAGAACCGGGTGACCGACGAGACGCTGACGCTGCTGACCGAGCTGGCCAGGCAGTCCGGCTTGCCGGAGCGAATCGAGGCGATGTTCACCGGCGAGCGGATCAACACCACCGAGGACCGGTCGGTGCTGCACGTAGCGCTGCGGATGCCGAGAACCGCCACGCTGGTGGTGGACGGGACCGATGTGGTCGCCGGCGTGCACGAGGTACTTGACGCGATGGCGGGGTTCGCTCGTCAGGTCAGGTCCGGCCAGTGGCTGGGCTTTACCGGCGAGCCGATCAGGAACATCGTGAACATCGGCATCGGGGGCTCCGATCTCGGACCTGTGATGGCTTACGAGGCACTGAAGTACTACACGGAACGCGACGTGACGTTTCGTTTCGTATCAAATGTAGATTCCACCGATTTCGTCGAGGCGACTCGCGACCTGGACCCGGCACAGACGCTTTTCATCATCTCCTCCAAGACGTTCACGACGCTGGAGACGCTGACCAACGCGAAGTCGGCGCGCGACTGGGTGGTCGGGCGACTGGGTGACGAGGCGGCGGTCGCGCGGCACTTCGTCGCGGTGTCGACCAATGCCGAGCGGGTCGCGGCGTTCGGGATCGACACCGCGAACATGTTCGGCTTCTGGGACTGGGTCGGCGGCAGGTACTCGATGGACTCGGCGATCGGGCTGTCCACCATGCTGGCGATCGGCCCGGAGCAGTTCGCTGACCTGCTAGCCGGATTCCACGAGATGGACGAGCACTTCGCCGCCGCGCCGTTCGAGCGGAATCTGCCTGCCCTGATGGGGCTGCTCACCGTCTGGTACACGGGTTTCTTCGGGGTGCGCAGCATCGGCGTGATGCCGTATGAGCAGTACCTGAAGCGGTTTCCGGCGTACTTGCAGCAGCTGACGATGGAGTCCAACGGCAAGCACGTCCGGCTAGACGGCACCACCGTGGACTACCCGACCGGGCCGGTCTACTGGGGCGAGCCTGGCACCAACGGTCAGCACAGCTTCTACCAGCTGCTGCACCAGGGTACCGAGCTGATCCCGGTCGACCTGATCGGCTTCGGCGCCAGCCTGAACCCGCTCCGCGAGCACCACGACGTGCTGACCTCGAATGTGTTCGCCCAGGCCCAGGCGCTGGCGTTCGGCAAGACACTGGAGGCGGTGCTGGCCGACGGCACCAGCCCTGCGGTCGCGCCGCACAGAGTGATGGCGGGCAACCGGCCGAGCAACGTGCTGCTGGCCCGCGTCCTGACGCCGCGGCTGCTCGGCGCGCTGGTGGCGCTCTACGAGCACGCCACCTTCACGGCAGGGACAATCTGGGGAATCGACTCCTTCGACCAGTGGGGCGTCGAGCTGGGCAAGGTACTCGCCGCGGCGATCATTCCCGAGCTGACCAGCGTGGCCGAGCCATCACTTGGGCACGATTCGTCAACTAGTACTCTGATTCGCCGCTATCGAAAGATGAAAGAGGCATAACGATGACCACGGAGCACTCAATGCAGCTTGGCATGGTCGGGCTCGGGCGGATGGGCGCGAACCTGGTCCGCAGGCTGATGCGGGACGGGCACAGCTGCGTGGTCTACGACGTGAATGCCGCTGCCGTCGCCGATCTGGCCGCCGATGGCGCGGTCGGCGCCAGCTCGCTGGCCGATTTCGTGGCCAAGCTGGAACAGCCGCGAGCGATCTGGCTGATGCTGCCCGCCGGGATCACCGGACGGATCCTAGACGAGCTTGCCGGGCTGCTCGCCCCCGACGACGCTGTGATCGACGGGGGCAACTCCTACTACAAGGACGACATCGCCAGGGCGAAACAACTGGCACCCAACCAGATCCACTACATGGACTGCGGCACCTCCGGCGGCGTCTGGGGGCTGGATCGCGGCTACTGCCTGATGATCGGCGGCGAGACGCCGGTCGTGCAGCGGCTCGACCCGATCTTCCGCACGATTGCCCCAGGCCCCGGCGACGCCGAGCCGACTCCAGGCCGGACCGCGACCGGGACCGCTCAGGACGGCTACCTGCACTGTGGTCCGAGCGGCGCCGGGCACTTCGTGAAGATGGTCCATAACGGCATCGAGTACGGCATGATGGCCGCGATCGCCGAGGGCCTGTCCATCATCAAGCATGCGAACGTCGGCAAGGAGCAGCACAGCGACGATGCCGAGACCACGCCGCTGCGCGAGCCTGAGGCTTATCAGTACGACATCGATGTCGCCGAGGTCGCCGAGGTGTGGCGGCGCGGCTCGGTGGTCGGCTCCTGGCTGGTCGACCTGACCGCGGCGGCGCTGGCCCAGTCGCCGGACCTGAGCGACTTCGCCGGGCACGTGTCGGACTCCGGCGAGGGGCGGTGGACGGTACTGGCCGCCGTCGACGAGGGCGTGCCGGCGCCGGTGATCACCTCGGCGCTGATCCAGCGATTCGAGTCGCGCGGACTAGGCGCGTTCACCGGGAAACTACTGTCAGCCATGCGGAGCCAGTTCGGCGGGCACGCGGAAAGGAAGGACTAAAGGCAGGCAAAGCGGCCCGGTTGCGTGGGTCAGCCGACAGTCTGGCCCACCGGCACGGGCGGGCGGGCCTGGCCGGGGCTGGTCAGCGTTGTCGTCAGTCCGGTAAGCAGGATGTCGAGACCGCGTTCGAGCTCGGCGGCGCCGTCGTAGGAAGCCAGGACCGGAGCCAGTCCGCGGAGCAGCGGGAATTCGCCGATCGGCAGCCGGTGCAGTCCTAGCCGCAAAAGGTCGTCGGTCTCCTCAGGCTTCTCGACGAGTTCCTGCAGTTCGTTGAGAACGTGGCCGTGCAGGAAACCGAACAGCGCCCGGTAGATGTGCAGGGCATCGGATCCGCTGAAGCCGACTCCAGTGAGCAGCGTCAGGATGTCTTCGAGCGGCCGTAGCGTGCCGCGAGGCCGCAAGCCTAGCGGCGTGGCCAGCGGCCGGGTTACGAGCAGCGGCACGATGTGCGGGTGGGCCAGCGCCAGCGCGCGGAAGCGGCGGGCGACTGCGCGAAGCTGGCCGACCCAGTCCGCGTCGGTGCAGTCCACCTGGAGTTGCGCGAGCACGATTTCAGCAACGCCGTCAAGGAGAGCCGCCTTATTCGGCGCGTGCCGGTAGAGAATCATCGGGTCCCGGTTCAGGGCACGGGCGAGGCGGCGCATGGACAGGCCGTCGACACCATCGCGGTCGATGATCTCCAGCGCGACGGCCAGCACCACGTCGCGGGTGATCTTCCCGTTCTCGCTGGCGGCGGCGTCGACGGGACGGTCGGCAGTTGGCGAACTCATGGCAGATGCACCTCTCCCCTGTGGCCATGCTGTTATCACTGTACACGAGCTACGTAGGTCTACAATGTTGACAAAGTGATATCGGCGATGTTTCACTGTAGATCTACAGTAGTCATTCTAGGAGAGCATCATGATCGTCATTCTCGGGCTCATCATCCTGATCGCCGCCGTGATTGCCGGGGTGGCCGGGGTTCTCACCAACGGCGGTCACGCCCATGCGCTCACCCAGTTCTCGGCGCTCGGCTACCACGTGACCGGCTCCACCGGAACCGTATTCCTATACGGCATCGTCACCGGCGCGCTGGCCATACTCGGGCTGAGCATGCTGCTCGCCGGCGCGCGCCGCACCTCCCGTCGCGGCCGCACGGCACGCCTCGGCCTAGCTCAGTCACGCCGCGAGACCGCCGCCGTCAGCCAGGACCGCGACGACCTCATCGGCCAGCGCGACACCGCCCGCGCCGACACCGCTAGTGCCCTTGCCAACGGCGCGCCCGCCGACGACCATGATGATGATGATGATGATGATGATCCCAGCGCGGACAATGCTCCCCGGACCACCGGCCTGCGCGCGTTCGCAGGCCGGTCCACCGCCCGGCATGGCGTCGCACAGCCAGAGACAGCCGATAGCCAGCCCACCGCCGACGCCCCCGTCAGCGCGTCCGCAGTCGCGGAGTGATCGATGATGAACACCTTCCCAGATAACCGTCCGCGGTCGCCGGGCGGAATGCGCGCGATGAGCTACGGAATGTGTATCGCGCTGATCGTGGCCGGCGCGATCCTGCGGTTCGCCCTCACCGCACGTTCGCCGCACGGGCTGAACGTGCATGTCGTCGGGGTCATCTTGATCCTCGCAGGCGTGCTCGGCCTGGTCCTGCCCCTCCTGGCGCGCCTGCCGCGAGACCGCAGACGCCGTTCGGCCCTTGCCGACCGGCCGACGGCTTATGCCCAGACCCCGATCGAGCCGGACCAGGTCGTCTACACGGATGGCGCGCCACTGGTCCAGGACAGCCGTCACCTCGTTCGTCCGGCGCAACCGGGCGAACGCCCCGATTACGAGGATCGAACGGGACCCTGAGGGATCCTTCGGGTGAGAGGCGTGCCAGTCTGATCGCACCGATCCCTCCGCCAGGCAGTGCCCGCTACGCAGGGCCGGGGTGTGCCGAGCAAGGCGTTGAGCCGGCTCGGCAGGCGCATGGTCCGGCGGAGCCCCGTTACAGCGTCCGCTGCTCGACAGTCTCGCCGCGGCCGATCAGGATCACCGAGACAAGCGCGGGCGCGAACAGGCCGTGCCCGGTCAGGCCAGGCATGCCGGACAGCCAGGCGGCGAGGCTGGCCGGATCGTCGACCGGGCCGTGGTAGTCGGCGATCACACCGCCGTCCGGGCTCGGCGGCACATCCCGGAGGGTGACCTGGCCGATTCTGTGCAGCGTAGAAGGCAGGCCGAATCGCATCAGCTCCAGCGGTACTGGCGGCCCGATGGCAGTAACCGGTTTGGAGGAGTCAGCGATCACGACGAACTGGCTGGCCGACGCGGCGACGATCTTCTCCCTGGTGTGCGCGGCGCCACCGCCCTTGACCAGCCAGCCGTCCGGCGCGATCTGATCCGCGCCGTCGATGCAGATGTCGAGCCGGTCCAGCGTGCTGACCGGCTGAACAGCCAGGCCAAGCTCGGTCGCCCGCTGCTCGGTCCGCGGCGAGGTCGCGACGCACCGGATCGCCAGCTTCCGGCGGACGAGGGCTGGCAGCAGGTACGCCACCGTCGAGCCGGTACCAAGCCCGACAGTCATCCCGTCCTGCACGAACATCGCGGCCGCCTCGGCGGCCAGTTGCTTCTCTCGGTCGGCGGTCACGACCCATCAGTCTTCTTCCTGACGGGGGCGCGCGCCGCGGTTTCGCCCCCGAATCTTCCAATCCGGCTAGCCGCTGCGCTGCCCGACACGTGAAACTATGTGGCATGCACTCCAGTTACCACAAGGCGGACCACATCCCAGGCGACCACGTCATCGTCCTGTTCGGGGCGACCGGAGACCTGGCCAAGCGCAAGCTGCTCCCTGGCTTGTTCCATCTGGCCAAGTCTGGCCTGCTGCCGCACGGTTACCGCGTGATCGGCTCGGCGCCCGCCAAGTTCGCGATGTCGGACGAGCAATTCCGCGCGCATGCCAAATCCGCGGTCGCCGAGTTCGGCCTGGCGAAACCGACCGGAGCAGCGTGGCAGGCGTTCGAGAGCAAATTGCATTTCGGCGCGGCTGACCCGGACGACCCCAAGCCGCTGGTCGAGGCCGTGCGCGACGCCGAGGAGGCAATCGGCGGCAGCCCCCAGCGGATCTTCCATCTGGCCGTGCCGCCATCGGCGTTCGGGTCAGTCGTCAGCATGCTTGGCCAGACCAAGCTGTCGGAGAACTCCCGGGTCATCATCGAGAAACCGTTCGGCACGGACCTGAAATCAGCCAGGGAACTGACCAAGGTCGTCCACTCCGTCTTCGACGAGGACCAGGTGTTCCGCATCGACCACTTCCTCGGCAAGGAGTCGGTCGAGAACATCCTCGCCTTCCGCTTCGCCAACGGCCTGTTCGAGCCGATCTGGAACCGGGAGCACCTCTCGTATGTTCAGATCGATGTACCGGAGCGGATCAGCATCGAGGGACGCGCCGGATTCTTCGAGGGCACCGGCACGTTCCGCGACATGATCGTGACGCACCTGTTCCAGGTGCTGGGATTCGTGGCGATGGAGCCGCCGACCGCGTTCAGTGCAAAGTGCCTGCGGGATGAGAAATCCAAGGTGTTTCAGGCAATGCGGCCGATCGACGTCACAAAAGTGGTGCGGGGCCAGTACGCCGGCTACCGGGGCGAGCAAGGGGTTGCACCGGAGTCGCAGACCGAGACCTTCGCCGCGTTGCGAGTGGATATCGACAACTGGCGGTGGGCTGGAGTGCCGTTCTACCTGCGCTCTGGCAAGTCGCTGGCGCAGCGCAGGCAGACTGTCGTGCTCGGGCTCAAGGAGCCAGTCCTGCGCATGTTCCCGGTCGGCGCGAAAACCAGGGAGGACCAGCGCAGCAACGAGATCGTCATCGACTTCGACGATCCCGGCTGGATCGCGGTCCGCTTCATGACCAAGCAGCCAGGGCCGGCCATGCGGCTCCGCGAGGTCGAGATGACCTTCAAATATTCCGACTCGTTCCACCGGATGCACGAGCTTGAAGGCTACGAGCGGCTGCTCCTTGAGGCCATGCTTGGCGACCAGTCCCTGTTCACCCGGTCGGACGAGATCCTGCGGCTGTGGGAGGTGGCGACACCGCTGCTGGAGAACCCGCCGCCGGTCCAGTCATACGAACCAGGCTGCTGGGGACCAGATGCCGTCAAGCACCTGATCGCTCCGCATCGCTGGTATCTGCCAGACGGTCGGCTGACCTGAATCCCGCCGGTCGGCTGACCTGAATCCCGCCGGTCAGCCGACCGCTCTCCGGCCAGATCAGCGTTCCGGGTCAATGCCGTGATAGGCCGGCACGCGGACCGTCCGGTGGCCAGGCGTGCCGCCGAGGATCACCTTCCGCAGCGAGACGTCATTGGCGGTATCCGACTCGTGCAGGAGTCCTTCCGGGTTGACGATTACCTCGATGTAGTAGGTGCCGTTCGGCAGATGGGTGATGTTGAACGACTCGCCCGGCACGTCCTGGAAGTAGGTGTCGCCCCAGCCGAGCGGCAGCATCTCCTGAACCGACAGCGCACTCTCCGATCCGCACGCGCCGTTGAGCCCCAGGAACGACGGCTGCCACAGGGCGTGCCTCAGCACCAGGTCGATCGGGTCGGTCGGAGCAATGCAGAAGCCTTCCTTGTGGCTGCGCAGCGCCAGGTTCTTCTTCGAAGTGAGCAGCCGATACTTGGCGAACTGCTTGAAGTGCCAGTTGTTGTACCCGGCAAATCCCATCGTGCCAACCCGGGTCCGGCCGATCACGTGGCCGTTGCGCCAGAAGTACTGATACGCGTTCATGGTCATCGAACCACGGATCCGGAAGCCCTCGACGTCAAGCGGGGAATGTCCGCCGATCCAGACCGTGGCGCCAAACTCCAGTTGGTCATTGGCCGACCGCGTCTTCGTCGCCCGGTTGTCCTGGACTCTGATCCCCCACGACGGGAGCGGCACCAGGTCAGGCAGTGCGGACCTGGGCGGGCTCGCCAGTTCCGGCACGTTCGGCAGCGTCGGCAGGTTCCCGGTCCTGGCCGGCCTGCTGTTGGGCGAGGGCGGGCAGAACGGGCCGCCGCATCCGGACCTCTTCACAACGGTGATCCGCACTCGGGCGGTGGCGGCGCGCGGTGTGACGTGCAGCAGTCGTCGCCAGATCCGGGTGATGCTCGCGGTCACGGTATATCTGCCGAGCTTGACCGGGTGGCCGGTGCCGAGCGCGAACTGCGCCGCGTCCGCGCCCCAGCCGCGCTGCAGACCCCACACCATCCCCTTCTCGAACGGATCGGACGCACACTGCTGCGGGAAGGGCGAGGTGGCCGGGCTATTCGGGACCGCGCGCTCAGGATTGAACGTGTTGGGGCAGAACGGCAGCACGCGCGACTGGACAATCTTGCCCGCAGAATTCGTGACCGTGACGCGCAGGAAGCGGTGCAGGCCATTCCAGCCGTCCAGGACCCAGGCGGGCAGCGGCCGGCGCACGGCTGCCCGGCCGGGCACATGGATGATCTGGACGATCGTCAGTGGCTTGGAGTAGCTGGCACGGTGCACGTCGAACACAAGCGGCGAGCCAAACGACACGACATAAATACCGGCATCCACGAACACTTGCGGGCCGAACTGCTGCACCATGATGCTGCGCTGCGCGGCGATCAGCTTCACGATCGGCCCGCTGACACCGCCCTGAACCACCGGCCGGGCCGCGGATGACGCCGCTGCCAGCCCGGCCGACGATGTCGCCGCGATCGTCACTCCTGCCGTCACTACCGCGGCGCACCGCAATACCCATCGCGATCGTTTCATGCTCACTCCTGCGTCGTCACGTAATCCGCTGGCCGCGGCAAAGAGAGCCGCGATCACGACTACAGACGCACGGCCGGCCTGAGTCGTTCCATCGAAAAGGCAAATATGCGATAACAAAACGCTCGTGGCCACTGCCCGCAGGCGGCCGACGTCTCAGCATGCCAGCGAGTAACGTGGCTCAGTCGCCGCTAAGGAGGAACATGCCCGGTGATGTCATCAGAATCTCGCCGGGCAGCCGGGTGGTCATTACCGGCGCCTCGGGGTTCATCGGGTCCGCAGTGACGCGGGCGGTGCAAGCTACCGGTGCGCAGGTCGTCGCCGTCGTGGAGCCTGGTGCCGACGACCGCAACTTGCGCGGCATCGACGCGGAGCGGGCCGTAGTGGACATCAGGGACTCGGGCGGCGTCCGGGCCGCGTTCAAGGGCGCCCGTTTCGTGTTCCACCTGGCGGCGATCTACCGCCTCTGGTCCCCCGACCCGCGGATCTTCTACGACGTCAACGTCGGCGGCACGCTCAACGTCCTCGATGCGGCCAGGTCCGCGGGCTGCGAGCGGATGGTGTACACCTCCACTGTCGGCGTCCTCGGGCTCTCGGGGACAACGCGCGGCAAGCCTGCCGACGAGACCTGCTGGACCGACATCGCGCATCTATTCGGCCACTACAAGAGAAGTAAATTCCTGGCCGAACATGAGGTCCTGCGAGCTGCCGCGCAAGGGCTGGACGTCAGCCTCGCGCTGCCGACCTTTCCCCTGGGTCCCGGCGACCGGGCACCGACGCCGACCGGGAAGCTCGTGGTCGACTTCCTGTGCGGCAAGATGCCCGGATTCGTGGACACCGCCATGAATGTCACGCACGTCGATGACCTTGCGCTCGGCCACCTCGCCGTCCTCGAACGTGGCCGCAGCGGCCGGAGCTACATACTCGGCGGCGAGAACCTGTCGATGCGAGCGATCCTGCAGACCCTGGCCGACTGCTCTGGCCTGCCGATGCCACGGCTGAATATCCCGCGCGGGCTGGTGCTGTCAGCGGGCGCCGTCTCTGAGCTGATCCAGGGCAGGCTGCTCCGGCAGCCTCCCCGCGTGCCGCTCGAAGGCGCGCGAATGGCCACGACGAGAATGATCTTCAGTGCCAAGCGGGCTCGGACGGAGATTGGCTACGTCTCGCGGCCAGCACGCGAAGCGATCTGTGAGTCAGCTCGCTGGTTCGCTGACAACGGCTACGTGTCGGCCGACCGGCGTGCCGCCATCACCTGGCGGCCCTGACCGGCGCCGATCAGGACCGCGGCTCACGACAGGCCGCTCAGGACTGCCAGTTCACAGGGGCAGCGCCCGAACCCAGGTACGGTCGGCGGTCAGGTAGCTGTCGACCGTGAGCCCGGCGCCTGCCAGCGCGGTGTCGAATGCTTCCTCGGTCAGGTGGCGCGACAGGTAGGTCTGCGTCCACCGCGCGTCAGGGAAGACGTACTCAACGAGGACGGCGTGCAGATCCGCGCCAGCTGGATCGCATGACACCATCCGGACCAGGCCATCGCCGAGCACCTGCTCCTTCGGCAGGTTCTCCGGGATGTCCCCGCCGTCGCGCTGGATCAGGACGCAGCCGCCGCCTGCGACATGCCGCCGGCAAGTCTGCAGCAGCATCCGGCGCACCTGCGGATCACCGGCATGGACCAGGTAGGACGCGAGCAGCACCACGTCGAAGCGCTCGTCAAGCTCCAGGGACTCGATCGGGCTGCAGATGGTCCTGGCACCGCGGACCCGCTCCAGCATCTGCGGCGACTCGTCGACGGCGGTCACGGTGAAGCCACGCCGCAGCAGCGAATGGGTCACGCGGCCCGCACCGCAGCCCAGTTCCAGGATGCGCGCCCCGGCGGGCACCGCGCGCTCGATGATGTCCGGCTCGTCACCGACCGGGAGCCGCGCGTACAACTCGACCGCGCACCCGTCCGGCGTAATCGCTCCCGGCCCGGTTCCCTGGTATCCCGATCGCTCGCGCTGGCCCACGCCGCCCATCCTCTCAGCCGCTGATCCGTGCGACCATGGAGCGCAGGAGATTCCACGACTGGTCGTCATCGAGGCTCCCGGTATGCTGCCTGCGGAACCGGCTGACATCCACGGCGAGGTCGGCGAGATCCCATCGGATCCGGTGCAGTTCGAGCATCGAAGGCAACGGCGTCACGCCGGTTGCCTCCGCGTACCTGCGCAAGACGGAGCCGTCCCCGGGATCAAGGCTCCACAGATCGCGTTCCGGCGGTGCCACCAGGACGGTATCCCAGTCGATCAGCCGCCAGCCGGCGGACGTCAGCATGGTGTTGCCAGGATGCGGCTCCCCGTGCGTGAGGACCTGCCTGGCCGGCTGAGAACGGCCCAGCGCCGCCAGTTCGTCGTAGCGCGCGAGCAGTCGCCGGACCGGCTCCGCGTTCTCGCGCAGGAGCAACGCCATCGGCCGCGCGTACGGCCCGCAGTCTTCGGCCCGGCTGACGGTGCCGACGGTGCCGGTATCGGCCCGGCCGACCGCATCGGCTCGATCGACCGCGTCGACGCTGCCGATGGCGACCTCAAGCTCGTCACGATGCGGAATGCCGAAGCCGTCCGTCATGGCGTGCCGGGACGCGGCAGCCGGTGCCGTATGAATCGCGACGATGAGATCGAGCGTGCCGCACCGGTGCGCGGGCGTAGAGAATTCGCCCCACTCGAAGCTGTGGCCCTTGATGAACGGGTAAACCGCGACGCCGAACTGATCGTTCGCCCGCACCAGCGGCGCACCGTCATCGGCAGGCAGCGGCGCCACGACAAATGTCCGGCCGCAGTCCGCAAGGTCCCTCGCGGCGGCGAGCGAAGCGCACAGCCGGTCAAACGCCGAGTCCAGCGACTCGCCCAGCGAGTACCGCTTGGTCGCAAGCTCATCGGCGGTAACGAACCACCGGGTACCGGCAGCGTCGATGACCTCCCAGTGGTGACTGCCGAAACCCACCGCCCGGTAGGTCATCGAGGCAATAGCGATCCGCCACCCGCTGCCGAGCGCTGACACCAGCACGTCCTGCGGCAGACCAACCGGCGCCGATAGCACCACGCCACGATAGCCGCCGCAGGCGGTCCGCATCGGCATTAACCTGTCGGGGCACCGCACGGAACAGCGATCAGCGCTGCCTGCACTGAGGTTCGGGTCGTTTGAACGATTGACTTGGCCCGCCACGGGCAGTGACATGAGCGACCCACACTCGCGGAGGTGCCAAATGTCGCGAAAGAAAAGAAATGCGCAGGACATTCCCGGGCTTAGCGGCGCCCGGGACCTGGCACGTCAGGCAATGGCCCGGCTGAAGCCAGTCGCGGCCCAGGTGAAACCAGTAGTGGACCAGGTAAAACCTGCAGCGGCCCAGGTAAAACCGCTGGCCAAGAGCACGGGAGCGGCCGCCAAGCGCCAGGTGCACAAGACGCGCGCCTGGGCCGCACCGCAGGTCGAGCGCACCGGGCAGGTGCTGCAGGACAGCGTCGCGCCCAAGATCTCGGCTCTGCTGTCTTCGGCCGCGCAGCGGCTGGAGCCGACCAAGCCACGGCGCCCGCGCTGGCGCAAGCCGATCGGCATTGCGACGCTGACTGCGTCCGCCGGCGCGGCGGCCGCAGTCATCCGGAACCGCAAAAAGCCAGACGTGACGACTGGGGCAACCCCAGCTCACGACGTTACGAATCCAGCGACCCCAGCCGACGGCGTTACGAATCCAGCCACCCCAGCCGACGGCAATACGAATCCACCCACCCCAACCACCCCAGCCGACCCGGTCTCAGCGGATGTGTGACACCGGGCGGCCGTCTTCCAGATAGACGACTCGCCTGGCCGCGCAGGCGGCACTAACCCGCCGCCTGATCGGACCGCTGAGCAGTGGCAGCGCGACGCGCGGCCGGGCGAGCCTGTATTCGGAGATCTCCTCGGGCTGCAGGACGACGGCCTCAAAATCCGCGTCGGCTAGGATCCCGCAGTCAAACAGGAAGCGCATGCCGCCTGGCCTGCCAGGCCGGGGGCGGCGGAAGTCCACGCAGGCCAGCCTTGCGGAGCGGACCTGCAGTCCGCACTCCTCGCGGACCTCCCGCTGGCACGCCTCCCACGGCGACTCGCCGTCGGCTTCCATGACGCCGCCAGGGATCGTCCATCCCGACTTGTAGACCGGTTTCAGGATCAGCAGCCTGCCCTTGCGATCGAAGATGAGCCCGCCGGCGGACGCCGGGATGGCCGGTGTCACCAACGGGCGCTCGGTAGTCATCGCCTCGGTAGTCATCGCACTGTCACTGTCAGCCACGCCCGTCACCTTACGGCCTTCGCGAGCGCTGGCTCACCCCAGGTCAGCCGAATGCGAGACGGCCGAATACCGGGAATATTGGTCACGCGGTGATAGATTCGCCTTGCGCATCTCAGGATGGGGTTCCGATGCACAGACTTATCACGGTAGCGATCTCGATGACCGTGGTCGTCCTTCCCACGGTGGCGGTCACCGCCCCGGCTGTTGCTAGTGCCGCGGTCGCTAATCCGGCCGTGTGCTCGACGCACTGGGGTACTAACGCCAAGCACAGCGGTTCCATCTTCCCCGTTTCTACTCCGATTCTGGGTGCTCGGGCCGGCCGGCATGCATGTTATGACCGTCTCGTCATCGACCTCGGCCGCGGGCCGCGGCCAGGATTCAGCGTGCGGTATGTGGCGCGGATCATCGCCGATCCTTCCGGCCGCGTGCTGAGCCTGCGCGGCGCCGGGAAGCTGCTGATCGTGGTCAGGGGAGCCGCCGGGCGCGGCTACCGTCCGCTGGCCGCCAATCTCGTCAATGTCTCGGGCTTCGCTGTCTTCCGTCAGGTCAGGGGCGCTGGCTCGGATGAGAACGTCACCTCGATTGGCCTGGGCGTGCGCGCCAGGCTCGCCTTCCGGGTGTTTATCCTCGCTGGTCCCGGTCGTCGCTCGCGGCTGATCGTAGACGTCGCTCATCCCCAGTCATGATCATGGGTCGAAACTCGCTATATCTGCGGATTTCCGCCCAGGATCATGCGGTCGGCCGCTAGAGGCGCAACGGACCAGCGGGGCCGAAGCCGGCTGAAATAGCGGCACGAGTCCGATTCTGCACCGCTAGGCTGCGCCAGAGCGGCCTGGTACCGATTGTGCGCGGCATTGGGCACAGGTCGACCATGATCGCCTGAAGGAGTCTCATGCCCATCTTCAACAAGCCGGCCGGCCCGACCGCAAGCTGGGAGCCGCAGCAGGCCAGTGCCAGGCTGGCGGTCACTGCCGGAGCTGATCCGAACGGCGTTTTCACTTCCGACCTGTCCGTATCCGAATACGCGCTGCTTGGCGAGGCCGGCTACGAGCCGCTTGGCTTCGTGGTCGGCTCGTCGATGTACCACGTCGGCCTGCAGGCAGGAAAATGGTCAGAGAACATGGAGCTCGAAGTTCTGACCATGGCGATGTACAACGCCAGAGAACTCGCGATGTCACGGATGCGCAGCGAGGCCCAGCACCTGAACGCGGACGGGATCGTCGGCGTGCAGCTGCTCATTCAGGAGTATGTCTGGGGCGCGGACGTACTCGAGTTCATAGCTACGGGGACCGCGGTCCGTGCCGTGGCAGGCATCGGCGGCCAGCACGCCCCAGACGGCGGCCCGTTCACGTCGGACCTGTCCGCGCAGGACTTCTACCGGTTGCTAGCCACCGGTGCGACACCAGTCGCTTTCGTGCTCGGCACCTGCGTGTACCACATCGCTCATCAGTCCCTCATGCAGATGCTGCGGCAGTCTGGCCAGAACACGGAAATGCCGCTCTTCACCCAGGGCATCTACGAAGCGCGCGAGCTTGCGCTGATCAGGATGCAGACGGAGGCTGCCCAGGTCGGCGCCTCGGGCGTCGTCGGAGTCAGCTGGTCGGTGAACAACTACGTCTGGGGCGAGCACGCTACCGAGTTCTTCGCTACCGGCACCGCGATCCGCCGTCGGCCCGACGGCCAGAAACTGCCCGCGCCAACCTTCACCCTCGGCCTCGACGCCTGACCCTAGTCGGCGCGGTCTGGGGCCGGCGAAACCGACTCCAGCGGCGGAGCTTCGACTGCGCACATCCGGACGCTCGCTGGCTCGGCGATCGCCTGATCGGGGGATGCCGCGAGCACCTTGTCGTCGACCAGCGTGACCGCGAGCACAGCGGCCACGGCCAGCAGCCCCGCGCAGATGACTATCGCTGCCCTGAAGCCGTTGCCGAGCAAGGCCGGCGAATGATAATCGGCCGCTCGCAGCCCGACGGCGGCAGGCAGTCCGGCCACGGCGAGCAGGCCCGCCGCGCGGGCGACCGCGTTGTTGATCCCGCTGGCAACCCCGGCATGCCGGACGTCCGCGCTGGCCAGCACGGTCGCCGTCAGAGGCGCGACCACCATGGAGAGGCCGAATCCGAAGACGACGACCGCGGGCAAGACGTCGGTCAGGTATCGGGCATCGTCGCCGATCCGGAGCATGAGCAGCATGCCGACCGCGCAGGTGGAGATGCCCGTGGTCATCAGCCAGCGCGGTCCGACCCGCTGGGCCAGCGCGGCCGAGCGAGGCGAGAGCAGCAGCATCAGGACCGTCACCGGCAGCAGTGCCGCGCCGGCCGCCAGGGCCGAGAACCCCGCGCCCACCTGAAGCTGCAGCACAAGCAGGAAGAGCATCCCGCCGAACGCTCCGTACACGGCGAACGTGATCACATTGATCGCGCTGAACTGGCGCGACGCGAAGACGTCGAGCGGCACCATCGGCGCGGGACCTCGCCGCGGCGAGGTCCTTCGCCGCGTAGCGGGACCCGGCTCGGTCTCCCCACGCGCAGCGCGTTGTGGCACAGCCCTCCCCCATGCGGCGCTCCTCGGTGCCGCCCTGCCGCGATGCCGCTCGACGGCGACGAACGACACCGCTGCGGCGGTGCCGAGCACGGCGGCTGCAATCTGGCTGGCGGATCCTGCACCGCCGCGGCCGGGTGAGCCGATCAGCGAATAGGTGATCCCTGCCAGCGCCAGGGCGGCGAGCCCGGCGCCGAGGACGTCGAACTGGTGAGCGGCCTGGTCATCGCGGGTCTCAGGGACATGCCGCAGCGTCACGCCGATGACGACGATCGCCAGCGGCAGGTTCAGCAGGAATACCCAGCGCCAGCCTGCCGACACGACCAGCCAGCCGCCGAGCAGCGGCCCGATGGCAGCGGCGAGACCACCGAGGCCGGACCAGGCACCGATCGCGCGCGGCCGGTCCGATGGATCGAACGATGCCTGAATGATCGCCAGCGACCCAGGCACGAGCAGTGCCCCGCCAGCGCCCTGCAGAACCCGGGCCGCGATCAGCACGACAATTCCGGGAGCGAGCCCGCAGAGCGCGGACGCCAGCGCGAACCACGCCACGCCGATCAGGAAGACACGGCGCCGGCCAAGCCGATCACCTAGCGAACCGCCGAGCAGGATCAGTCCTGCGAGTGCGAGCGTGTAGCCGCTCACGGTCCACTGCAGACCGCCAAGGGTGGTGTCGAGCTGCCCGCCGATGGTCGGCAGCGCGACGTTCACCGCGGTGCCGTCGAGCATGACCATCCCGGATCCGAGTACCGTCGCCAGGATCACCCAGCGTCCGGACGGGCGGCCGAGCCGGATCGTCCCGGCCTGGCTCTCGGTACCCGTCCCTGGGTACCCGCCGGACCGGCTCCTGGCCTTCCGCGGGCGCGGCGCACCCGCCGGGGTCACATCGGCGGCCAGGTATGTACCGGCTCGTTGGTATTCATCCGCTCAATGTAGCCCTGCGTCATGAGGCGCAGAGCCTCGCACCGGTCTGTGACGCCCCCTTCCTGCAGGTCGTGCACGGCGTTAACTTGCCAGCTTGCCCCGTTCTGGCCGGTCAGGCAGCGCTGCTCGATGATCGAGAGCAGCCGCTTGACGTCGGCCGCGTCCACGCCCCAGCGCTCCAGGCCGCGAGCGGCCATCGGCAGCATCGCCCGCAGCGTCAGCTCCGCTACCGGAACCATTCCTACGCCTGGCCAGTAGAGCTCGGCCTCCAGCCCGCTCCGCGCACCCGCCATCAGATTGGCTTCGGCGGCCGAGAACGACATCTGTGACCAGATTGGCCGGTCGGCTTCGGCGAGCTCGTGTACCAGTCCGTAGTAGAACGCGGCGTTGGCCATCAGGTCCACCACTGTCGGGCCGGCCGGCAGGACCCGGTTCTCCACCCTCAGGTGCGGCTCACCGTTAGCCACCGCGTAGACCGGGCGGTTCCACCGGTAGACCGTACCGTTGTGCAGGGTCAGCTCGGCTAGCTGCGGCGCCTCGCCGCGTTCGAGCACCAGCCGCGGATCCTCGTCCTCGCTCAGCGGCAGCAGTGCCGGGAAGTAGCGGATATTCTCCTCGAACAAGTCGAACACCGAGGTGATCCACCGGTCGCCGAACCACACCCGCGGCCTGACCCCCTGTGACATGAGCTCCTGCGGTCTGGTGTCGGTCGCCTGCCCGAACAGGGTGATCCTGGTCTCCCGCCAAAGCTCACTGCCGAACAGGTACGGAGCGTTCGCCCCGAGCGCTACCTGCAGGCCAGCCACGATCTGAGCGGCATTCCAGTAGCTGGCGAACGCGTCGGGGCTGACCTGAAGGTGGCACTGCATGGACGTACAGGCGGCCTCGGCGGCGATGTTGTCCACGTAAGCGAGCAGCCGTTCCGGCCCTTCGATCACGATCTGCATCTCCTCACCGCGAGCGGCGAGGATCTGATCATTCAGCAGCCGGAACCGGGGATTGTCTGACATCGCGTGCTCGCCGACATCACTCTGGCGCAGAGTTGGCAAGATGCCGACCATCACCAGGCGACTGCCTGTCGTCTGTGCCTGTGTATCGGCCCGTGCGAAGTGGCCGCACACCGTCGACTCAAGCGCGGTGAACACATCTCCGGCCAGCATGGCCGGCGGCACGTTGAACTCGATGTTGAACTGGCCGAGCTCCGGTGTCCAGACTGGATCCGCGATCGCGGCCAGCACCTGGGAGTTGTTCATCGCCGGACAACCCGCGCTGTCTACCAGGTTTACCTCGATCTCAAGACCGACCTGCTGCGCCCCGGTGTCGAACCTGGATTCCTTGAGCATCCGCGCCAGCACATCCAGGCAGGTACGTACCTTCTCACGGTAGGCACGCCTGTCCCGGCGGCTGACCACGATCGCCGGAACATCCTTGCCCATCGATGTCCTCCACGCGCAGTTATCGGATCGCTACTATCTACCCACATTTGCACGGAAGAGGCTTGATGGCCAGGGGCGTTGCGGCCAGAGGCGAATCGATTACTGCCAAGTAGCCGCAATGAGGCCGCTGGCCACCTTCGAAGGTCTGGCACCGTTCTCAGACACGTACAAATCGGTACCAGCCAGATAGAGCAGCCACTGACCGGTCGAGTTCGCGGCCAGGCTCGTGTGCTCCAGACTCGGGAACCCGATCGCCACCTGGTGTACCAGCGCGCCGCTCGCGGATACCTCCCACATCAGCCGCGAGGTGTTGTGTACCGGCACGCCGCCGCAGCATGCCCGGCTGATGAACAGATCCCCATCCGGCAGGAAGATGCCCTCGCGGATATAGCTGCGCTCGGCTTGCGGCCCGGTAACCGGAACGAACGAGACGCCCGATCCGGGCACGACGTAGTACTGCGCGGTTGAGGTGTCGACGATGTTCAGGCCCCAGCCCTCGTTGTCCTGCACGGCCGAGGTCGATACCGCAAGCCTGGTGCTGTCCGATGCCCAGGACAGGTGCCCGATAGGCGCGGGCAGCCCGCTACGGCGCAGTTGCGGCGGCATCGGGAAGACCTGCTCAGCGCCGGTGCGCAGCGTGCGGATCACCAGCTTGTAGCTGCTCGTCAGATTCGAGGCACTCGGGATGCAGCCGTTGGTCAGTGATGGCTCCCGTGTGAACGCCAGCTTGGTGCCGTCCGGGCTGATCGCGGGCAATTCGCCCTTGGCCAGCGGAACCGGGCTCCCGCCGCCGAGGCCGACGGACTCGATCGTCGGATGGCAGCCCCCGCCCATCGCGAAGTAGACAGTCGAGCCGTCCGGGCCGACCGATATCTCATCGCCGAGGACGCCGCCCGAGACCAGCGTCTGCGTGCTGCTCCCGGTCGAGGGGTCGAGCACTACCAGTGCACCTGCGGTGGTGACCGCGACGATGCCTGGCGAGCCGGACGCGGAGGAGGTAGGTGACGCCGACCCGAGTCCGCCGCCACCACCGCCGGCGCCCGCCGATTCGGTGACGGTGACGGTCGGCTGCGCCTTCGTTCCGCCGCTTGCCCCGCAGGCACTCAGCAGCGTCAGCGCCGCGGCGATGACCGGCACCAGCCGCAGGACCTGTCGCGTGGACCTGGTGGGGCTAATCGTCTCGCGAGCGGCAGCGGACATTGGAAATCAACCTCGAATCTGGCGTGAATGCGGTGGCTGAAAAGCCGGTTGCGAAAGCAGAGCACGGTCAGCTGGGACGACCAGATGACGATGGTGACAGCACGATACGTGGTCGGCAAGCCTGGTAGCTGTTGTTCCGCAAATAGGATGATTCAGCTCATGCCCGGACCTGCCTTGCGTCCCGGCTAGCCAGCCGGGCAACGACGAGGCAGGACGACGATGCAGCGCGAGCGCGACGAACCGCCGGATCCCAGGTGCGAGCGATGACCAGGCTCTGGCGCCGCCAGTCCCCCGGCGGCCCGACCGCTGCCCGGCTCGTGGCCGCGACCATGGCCGTGTTCTTCACCCACGGGCTGCTCTTCGCCTCCTGGACAGCCCATATCCCCGAGATAAAGGCCCAGCTTGGGCTGTCCGACGGCGCGCTCGGCCTTGCGCTGCTCGGCGCACCGGTCGGATCGGTATCGGCGATGCTGGTGGCGGCGTGGCTGCTGCGCAGGCTCGGCAGCAGGCGGATGGTACAGATCAGCCTGCTCGGCTACTGTGCGGCAGGGCCGCTGATCGGGCTCGCCGGCTCGCTGCCTGCGCTGTTCGCGGCGCTGTACGCGTGGGGGGCGTTCCAGGGGGCACTCGACGTGTCCATGAACACCCAGGCCGTTGCCGTGGAGCGGGCCAGGGACCGCCCGCTGATGTCCGGGCTGCATGGCTGCTGGAGCATCGGCGCGCTGGCCGGCGCCGGTATCGGCACGGCCGGTGTCGCGCTCGGGGAGTCGCTGAGCTTGCAACTGGTCCTGCTGGCCACCCCTGCCCTGGCTGTCTCCGGACTGCTGACGATGGCGATGATCCACGACACTCGCCCGGCCGCTGAGCAGCCCGGCGGCAGCCGTCCGGCGGACCGGCTCGCCCGGTCAGTGCTCGTGCTCGGCGCGATCGCGTTCGCATGCATGCTCTGCGAGGGCGCGAGCGCCGACTGGGCGTCGGTGTACCTGCGCGGCTCCCTCCATGCCAGCGCGGCCGTCGCCGGCCTGGCGTACACCGCATTCTCGGCCACGATGGTCACCGTCCGGCTCTGCGGCAATCAACTGCTTGCCCGGTTCGGCGTCCAGCGGGTGCTCCCCGTCCTCGCGGGCATCGCCAGCGCCGGATTCATCGCTGGACTGGCCGGCAACGCGACCTTGACCGCGATCGCGGGGTTTGGCTGCCTGGGCATCGGCCTGGCCCTGGTCGTCCCGACCGTGTTCAGCGCCGCCGGGAGGCTGCCCGGGCTCAGCCCCGGACTCGCGATCACGACCGTCTCCGCGTGCGGATGGATCGGATTCGTCTGCGGGCCGCCACTGATCGGCGGGCTCGCCTCGGCCACGTCCATCCCGGTCGCGCTGTGCCTGCTGCCTGTGCTGACGCTTTCCATCGTGATCGCCACGGCGCGGGCTCCTGCGCTGCGAGAGGACCTGCTCGCGGGGAGAAACTTGACTAGCTCAAAGATTGACAAGCTCAATCTAGAGTCATAATGTTGAGTTACTCAATCATTGACAGGCTCAGGCACTGGCAGATCGAGTGCCCGGCGGACGCGGAGCCCGCTGGACGCCGAGCCAGCGCGAGCGCCAGTAGGAACGGGAGCCGGGCGTGGATTGTCACAGCCGCCGCGAGCAGCTCGACGCGGAGATCCTGGACGGATTCTCCGAGCTGATCGGGCGCGTCATCGCTCTCGGCGAGAGCATGGCCCAGCGGCTGTGCGTCCCGTCTTTCTTCATCAAGGCGCTGCACACGCTGGAGCGGCCGATGGCAATGAAGGATCTCGGCAAGCGCATGCACTGTGATCCGTCGTTCGTCACCATCGTTGCCGACATGCTGGAAAAGCGCGGGCTCGCCAGGCGCGAGACCCATCCGAGCGACCGCCGGGTCAAGAACCTTGTGCTCACCGACGACGGCCTGGCGCTGAAGCACCGGATCGAGGGCGAGATGGCCACCCGGATGCCCTGGAGCCACGGGCTCAGCCAGGACGAATGCGAGCAACTGCTGCTGCTGATCCGCAAGATGCTAAACGCTGAGGAGCCGACCGACGCCGCGGAAGCAGATTCCCCCGTCGGCCTTGTTAATGCTGATCCGCCTTCCCCCGAACGCGCCGATCCGCCTTTCCCTGAACCCGCCGATCCGCCATCCCCAGAACTCGCGGGGGAGGTGGCTAACGCGCTGAGCGCCGCGCCGGCACCGGTCGGCTGACGGCGGCGCCCAGATCCCATTGCAGTAACCGAGCCCGCGGCACAGCTTGCCCCGCGACGGATTCGCGCGGCCTGCGCCTGTCAATCGGGTGCTCCCGGGACTACCCGGCACCATGGCCGCCCGGACATCAACCGCTGTAAGGAGAGTCCTGCATGTCTGCCAACATGTCCGCTAGCGGACTAGGCACCGCTGCTGGCGGCACCGCCGTCATCGACGCACCGCCCGGCGGGTCAGGCCCGCCAGCCCACCGCCACCTGGGCCTAGCCCTCGCCGTGATCGCCACCGCCCAGCTGATGGTGGTGCTTGATGCCACGATCGTAAACGTCGCGCTGCCGCACATCCAGCACGCACTCGGCTTCTCCGGCTCTGGCCTGGAGTGGGTCGTCAACGCCTACGCGCTCACCTTCGGCGGCTTCCTGCTGCTCGGCGGCCGGGCCGGTGACATTCTCGGACGACGGCGGGTCTTCATCGCCGGCATCATCTTGTTCTCCGCCGCCTCGCTCTTCGGCGGATTCGCCACCACGCAGGCGTGGCTGCTGACCGCGCGGGCCATCCAGGGAATCGGCGGAGCGATTGTCGCCCCGACGGCGCTATCGCTGATCACCACGACGTTCCCGGAAGGCCCGCCGCGCAACAGGGCGATGGGCGTCTACGCCTCGATGAGCATCGGCGGTGCCGCGATCGGCCTGATGGCAGGCGGCCTGCTGACCACGTACTTCTCCTGGCGGTGGGTGCTGTTCGTTAACGTCCCGATCGGGATCGCGGTCGCACTGATCGCGCCGCGAGTGCTCGGCACATCGCAGCGTCACCCTGGCCGGTTCGACCTGCCGGGAGCGATCACCGGCACCACCGGGCTCGCGGCTCTGGTCTACGGCCTGTCCAGCGCGGCGACGACCGCGAACGGAGTTTCGCACTGGGGCGACACCAAGGTCCTCGCCTCGCTGGCGGCCGCTGTCGTGCTGCTCGCCTCGTTCATCATCATCGAATCGCGCAGCGAGCACGCCCTGATGCCACTGCGGATCTTCAGCAACCGGAACCGGTCAGGCGCGTACCTGATCATGCTCTGCGTCGGCACCGCGATGTTCGGAATGTTCTTCTTCCTGACCATCTTCGTGCAGACCGTCTGGGGCTACAGCGCGCTGAAGACCGGGATCGCGTACCTGCCGATGGTGGCCACCATCATGGCGATGGCCGGGATCAGCGCCGCGCTGGTACCGCGGATCGGCGCCCGGCCGCTGCTGCTGGCCGCGTCAGCGATCACCACCGGCGGCATGTTCTGGCTGTCGCGGATCAACGAGCACAGCAGCTACACCGGCGGCCTTCTCGGTCCGATGATGGTTACCGCGGCCGGCCTGGGCATGCTGTTCATGCCCGCCACCCTGGTCGCCCTGTCCCGGGTCGACGACCGGGACGCCGGCCTGGCTTCCAGCCTGGTCAACACCGGTCAGCAGGTCGGCGGGTCGATTGGGCTCGCTGTCCTTGGCACTGTCGCCTGGACGGTCGTCGCCAACACCACCCGGCAGTCCGCGTCAGCGGCCGCAGCCGCCGCGGCGGCGGCCACCAAGGCTGGCCACTCGTTGCCCGGCAACATCGCGTCGACCAAGGCCGCTATCTACGCGCATGCGCTATCGGTCGGGTTTTCCCGCGGGTTCGAGGTGTCGGCCGGGGTCATGCTGCTGGCCCTGATCGTGACGATCGCGATGATCCGGGTCAGGCGCGAGGACCTGGCGGGTGTCAGCCCTCAGCCCCGCTGACGCGCCACTCCCCGAGCCCGAGCCCGAGCGTGAGCACGAGCACGAGTGTGAGCACGAGCGAGAAGCGTGAGCGTGAGCACGAGCCCGTTTTCGTGAAGGATTAGCCACGGAATTCGTGGCTAATCCTTCACGAACTGAGGAGTGGCAGGATGGCTGGGGTGCCAGAACAGCCAGCACGACCAGTACAGCCAGCACGATCAGTGCGTCCGGCGTATCCGCTCCGCAGCGAGCGACTGCTGCTGCGCCCGCTGACCACAGGTGACGGCGACGGACTGCTTGCTTACCGCAGCCGCGCGGATGTCAGCCGCTACGTTCCGTTCGAGCCGATGAGGCGCGCGGACATCATCGAGCGGATAGCCAATCAATGGTCGCGTGCCGAGCTCACCGATGAGCGACAGTCGTTGACCCTCGGCGTCGAGGTGAGCGAAACAGGCGAGCTAGCCGGCGACGTCGTCTTGTTCTGGCATAGCCGCACGCATGCTGGCGGAGAAATCGGCTACGTCTTCCACCCCGACCTCGGCGGGCGCGGCTATGCCACCGAGGCGGCAACCGCCATGTTGCGCCTTGGCTTTGAAACACTCGGGCTGCACCGCATCATCGCCCGGATCGACGAGCGCAACGAGCCGTCGGTCCGGCTGGCCCGGCGGCTAGGCATGCGGCAGGAAGCTCGGCTGGTGCGGAACGAGCTTTTCAAGGGCGAGTGGAGCACCGAGCTTGACTTCGCGATGCTCGCTGATGAGTGGTACGCGAGCCGGACCAGCGTGCCCGGGGAAATCGTGTCTGGAGGCTAGGTGCTCAGCCCTCTCGTCCTGCGGTCCGAGCGGGTGCGGCTGGACCCGCTGACCGCCGGGCATGCCGGGCCGCTGGCCCGCCGCCTCGGCGCAGGACCGGACAAGTACGAATTCACCTGGGTGCCTGACGGACTCGACGAAACACGCCGCTATGTCGAGCGCGCGCTGGCCTATCAGCCAACCGGACGCGCACTAGCCTGGGCAGTCCGCCGGAGGTCCGACGACCAGATCGTGGGCTGCACCCGCTTTCTGGACCTGGAGGTATTCGGCTGGCCACCACCCTGGCCGCCAGGAGCTGGCCAGGGCGGCGAGCCGTCCGATGACCTGCCGCCGTCCGTGGCCGAGATCGGCAGCACCTGGTACGCAGCGTCGGCGCAGCGCACCGGCATCTACGCGGGGTGCAAGCTGCTGCTCCTCACCCATGCCTTCGACATGTGGGACGTGTTGCGGATCACGTTCAAGACCGACGCGCGCAACGCCGCGTCACGTCGGGCCATCGAACGGCTGGGCGCTAAGGCCGAAGGCGTGCGCCGGGCGCACTCACCGGCCAGTGACGGAACCGTCCGTGACACCGCCTACTACTCGATCATCAAATCTGAATGGCCAGCCGTGCGAGACGAGCTGAACCGGTGCCTCGCCGCGCGCTCCGCGCAGTGATCATGCCCCGGGCGAGCGAGCCGCAATAGGCGCAACGGGCCGTCGTTGCCGCTGTTTCCGCTGTCTTGGGCCACACACTACGTTCAGATCATTGTCCGATTGTGCCCGATTCTGGCATCGGATGGTCCAGCTCACCATGACTTTTACCTGACTCAGGACTCGGCTACGTAGCTGCCCTTGCCTGCCGTGGTCACGATCAGTCCCTCGTCACGCAGCACCGTCATCGCCCGGCGGACGGTGTCACGGCTGATCCCGAACTCGCCGATCAGCTGCGACTCGGACGGCACCGGGAATCCGGGCGCAAGGTCGCCGGACTCGATGCGCTCCCTGATCAGCGCGGCTAGCTGCCGGTAGACCGGCACCGCAGAGTCGGGGTTGATCTTCATCCGACCAGGCTAAACAGATGCAACTGCCTGGCGACAGTTGCCTACGGGTGCAGTCAGGTTCACATAGGTTCACGTAGGATGCGGCAAATAGCGGTGCCCGCCAGCGATCTAGCGCTAGCGGGCACCTTGGAACCGCCTACTTGGAGGCTGCCCATGTGCCCCGATTGTAGTTACTCCGACCTGACCAAGCTCGCGACCTTAACGCGAGATCACGGCGACCGATGGACAATCGCCCGCGGCGGCTCAGCAGGCTGGGAAGCGGTGGCCAGGCCGACGCCGAGCACGATTGTCGTGCGGGTCGCGCCTGACCTTGACCAGCTCCGCACCGCGCTTGAGGCGGGGATATGAGTACGATGCCGCGCCCGAGTCTGGCCCAGGTCCAGGCGCTGGAGGACGCGGTTGCGTGGCGCACTGGCCGGCTGGCCGAGCCTTGCCAGGACTGCCAGGCCAGTGATGACCTGTGCGACGATCACGCGTGCGACCGGGCACTGATTGCCAGCTACCGGAGCACGCTGGCAGTTGCCAGGGCAGTCCGGCCTGAGCCGCCCGGCTAGCCCTGCGGATCGGCGGGCTCCGGCGGGATCATGACTTCCCGCCGGGGCCTTTTCTTCCCCGGCGCGGCGTAGCCGGCGGGACACGTCCCGGCTGGCAGCCCGATCGCCGGGAGCGGCGTCCCGGCGTGCCCCGCTGGCGCTGGCCGCCAACCTGACGGGAATGCGGCCAGGTCTAGGGAGCGGGCGCCGCCGGGCCCGCTGCCATCAGGCCGTCAGCCACTGCGTGCCTGACGGCAGGGACGGGGACCGGCGCGGTCGACTGGCC
>OCZU010000275.1_pt1 | contig 36543 bp, 34 predicted proteins | sample 1539001 | NCBI WGS metagenome assembly OCZU01 (sample SAMEA3539306, study PRJEB22396) | soil metagenome | biome: tundra; feature: field; material: soil | place: USA | collected 2010-05 | depth 0.15 m | reverse complement strand
GCGAGAGCGGCGTCCTTCCCGTCCTCCTCGGCATCATCGTCGTCGCCGTCGCCTTTCAGATCGCCAATGGGAGGTTCCTTTCGCCGCAGAATCTGGTCAACCTCTTCGAGCAGAGCACCATCTACATGCTCCTGGCGATCGCCGAGATCTTCGCCCTGCTCCTCGGTGAGATCGATCTTTCGGTCGGCCTGGTCATGGGGTTGGGCGCAGTGGTGGTTGCCGAGCTGGTCCAGCCGGGGGGGCTGGGATTGCCGTGGTGGGTGGCGATCATCCTCGCGCTGCTCATCTGCTCGGTGGTCGGATTGATCCAGGGGACCATGGTTGCTCGACTCAAGATGCCGTCGTTCATCGTCACCCTGGGCGGGCTCCTGATACTCGAGGGGGTGTGCATCATCGTGCTCGGGGGCAGCCTGGTCGGGATCGGAAACTCCCACTTCAACAACGAGGTGGTCCTGTACGACCTCTTCTATGGGAAGTTCTCGACGCTCGTCAGCTGGATCCTCCTCGCGGTCGTCGTGGTGGTTGCGGCAAGCTGGGTGTGGCTGCGCGACTCTCGCCGCCGCCGCTCCGGCCTGGTGGCTCCACCCGCCAGCCTGACAGCGCTGAAGATCGTGGTTGCGGTGGTGGCCGGCGTCGTGGTCGTCGCCGTCTGCAACGTGAACCGGGCGCACTTCGGCACCATCGAGGGTCTGCCCTACATCATCCCCATCGTCCTGGTGGTTTTGGTCGCCTGGACGTTTCTGCTCCAGCGCACTCGCTTCGGACGCTACGTCTACGCGATCGGCGGCAATCCCGAAGCGGCCCGCCGCGCCGGAATCAGCCTCCCCAAGATCCGCACCTGGGGCTTTGTTCTGGCCTCGTTGACTGCCGGCATCGCCGGCGTCCTCTTCGCCTCGTGGCAGGTCTCTCTCACCACCAACGTCATCAAGGACGCCAACGGCTACGTCCTTCTCGCGGTGGCAGCCGCGGTTATCGGCGGCACCAGCCTCTTCGGCGGCCGCGGCAAGACCATCCACGGGGTGCTCGGCGGCCTGGTGATCGGTGGGATCTACAACGGGCTCTTCCTGCTCGGCGTCACATCCGAATGGATCGACGTGGTCGTGGCGCTGGTGCTCCTGGCGGCCGGAACCATCGATGTCCTCTCCCGCCGTGGCGCGCAGCCCCGGGCCTGATCCTCCCGCATGAGCCCCATGGCATCGCCGGAATCGGTCCGACGTCATAACCTGAGCCTGCTGTTGCGCCACCTGCATCAGTCGGGCGCGCTGTCCCGATCGGAGATCGGGGGCACCCTGGGGATGACCCGGAGCACGATCGGTGAGCTGGTTGCGGACCTGCGGGCGCGGGGCCTCGTGGAGGAGGGAGACCCGGCACGGCTGGGGGCACCGGGACGCCCCTCGCTGGTCGCCCGCCCCAATCCCGAAGGAGCGGCGGCGATCACCGCCGAGATCGCGGTCAACTCTCTGTCGGCTGCGGTCGTCGGGCTCGGCGGCCGGATCCTTCACCGCGCCCGGGTGACCCATCAGCCGCGCCGTCTCGCGGTCGACCAGACCATCGAGGACATCGGCAAGCTCATCCTCAGCGCCCAGGCATCGATTCCATCCGGGTGCTGGGTTTCCGGCCTCGGGATAGCCGTCGCCGGGGTCGTCCGGCGCGCCGACGGCTTCGTCCACTTCGCGCCGAACTTGGGGTGGCGCGACGTCCCCTTTGGGCGCCTGGTTGCAGACCGGCTCGGATCGAGCCTTCCGGTGACCATCGCCAACGAGGCGGACCTCGGTGCGCTCGCCGAGCACACCTGGGGAGCGGGCGTCGGCGTGCACCATCTCGTCTACGTGTCCAGCGAGGTCGGCGTCGGCGGTGGCCTGGTCATCGATGGCAAGCCGCTGGTCGGAGCGGCCGGGTGCGCGGGCGAGGTGGGCCACTTCCAGGTGAATCCGCTCGGCGACCGCTGCCGCTGCGGCGCGATCGGATGCTGGGAGACGGAGATCGGAGGCCCGGCGATCCTGCGCAGGGTCGGCATCGTGGAGAAGAACTACAAGCCGGAAGCGGTCACCCGTCTGCTCCGGAAAGCGGCCTGGGGCGACCCGGTCGCACTTGCCGCAGTCGACGACGTTGGACGCTGGCTGGGCACGGGGCTGGCCGGCCTGGTCAACGTGTTCAACCCACAGCGCGTCGTGCTGGGCGGCTGGCTCGCCACGATGTGGCCGATGGTGGAACGAACCGTCGACGCCGAGCTGCGCGCCCGGGTCATGGCCCCGTCAAAAGAGCTCGACGAGCTCATCCGGCCGACCCAGCTCGGTGCCGACGGACCCCTTCTCGGTGCCGCCGAACTCGCGCTGAATCGAGTGCTGGACGAGCCCACACTGGTACCGGCCCGGGCCGCCGAGCGCCGATCGGCCTGACCCGGCGCCTGTCAGCTCACCGATCGCAGCGCCGGGTAGTAGCCGCGAAAGCGGCGCCGCGCCTCGCGGTACGGTTCGATCCACGCGGCAACCGGGTCGATCACCTCGGTCACGCGGACGCACGCGTCGGCCGCTTCCCCCAGGTCGCGATAGACGCGCGACGCCACGCCGCCGAGCAGCGCGGCGCCGAACGCCGAGCCCTGGTCGGTGGCCATGATCTCGAGCGGAACCTCGAGCGCACTGGCGACGATCTGGAGCCAGAGCCGGCTTCTCGATCCACCGCCCGAGACGCGCCCCCGCACGGTCGTGGCGCCGACGTCATGGACCACGTCCAGGCAGTCCCGCAGCGCGAAGGCCACCCCTTCGAGCACCGCCCGCGTGAGTGCCCCACGCCCATGCGTGATCGAGAGCCCGCAGAAGGCGCCGCGAGCATCCGGGTCGGGATACGGCGTCCTCTCGCCTGCGAGGTAGGGGAGGAAGGTCAGCCCCTCGCTGCCGGGCGCTACCTGCTCGGCCTCGCCGAGCATGGTGTCGAAGGCGACGTCGCGCAGGAGCGTGTCGTGGTACCAGGCGAGCGACCCGGCCGCTGACAGCATCACGCCCATCACCAGCCATCGATCGGGGGCGGCGTGGCAGAAGGCGTGGACGCGACCTTCCCGGTCGCTGAGGTAGCCGTCGGTGGCGGCCAGCACAACACCTGAGGTGCCGAGGACGACCGACAGCGGGCCGGGCTCGGTGATCCCCGCGCCCACCGCAGCCGCGGCCTGGTCCCCGGACCCGGCGGCGACCGGCACGCCGTCGAGGGTCCCGACCGCTTCCGGGCTCTCGGCAAGCTCGGGCAGCCACGATCGAGGGATGTCGAGTTGCGACAGCAATTCGCTGCTCCAGCGCCGCGCACCGACATCGAGGAGCAGCGTCCCGGACGCGTCGGCGACGTCCATTCGATGCGTGCCCACGAGCTGGTCGCGGACGTAGTCTTTGGGAAGGCATATCCCGCGAATGCGCGCATAGGCCTCTGGCTCGTTCTCTCGCATCCAGAGCAGCTTCGGCGCGGTGAACCCGGGCAGGGCGCGGTTGCCGGTGAGGCGGACCAAGCGGGCAAGGCCGTCACCGGCCTCGAGAGCTGCGCACTGGGGCGCGGAGCGCTGGTCGTTCCAGAGGATCGCTGGCCGGATCACCGCACCGTCGGCGTCGAGACACACGAGCCCGTGCATCTGTCCGGAGAAGCCGATGCCGAGGATCTCGGGCGCATCGGCTCGGAGAAGAGCGAGCACGTCCTCTGTCGCCGCCGACCATGTTTCGGGCTGCTGCTCCATCCAGCCCGGATGCGGCGAGCTGACCGGGTATTCGAGCTCGGCGCTGGCCAGAACCCGTCCCGAATCCGGGTCGACGGCGATGCCCTTTGCGGACGAGGTCCCGACGTCGATGCCGACGAGTGCTCCCGAGCTCTGCGGCACGGCGCTAGGAGCGGAGGCCGTAGAGGTAGTCGAGAGCCAGCTGGTCGAGCCGCTCAAACGCCATGCCCCGCGCGGCAGTCGCCTCGACGTCAAGCGTCTGCGAGCGCATGGACGCGAGCGTCTCTCCGGGAGCCAACGTCGTCTGCGCAAGCTGGTCGAGTCGCGCCGCCACGCGCGCTGCGTGCACCTCCGGATCCGCCCGGAACGCCCGCGTTCGGTTGCGCAGCACGAGGTAATTGCGCATGCAGGCTGCGGCGCTTTCCCACACGCCGTCCATGTCCTCGGTACGCGGCGGCTTGAAATCGAAATGGCGTGGACCCTCGTAGCCACCGGACTCGAGGATGTCCACCGTCCAGAACGCACCACGCGCGTTTCCTGCGCCGAAACGAAGATCCTGGTCATAGCGCGGCCCGTTCTGGCCATTCAGGTCGACGTGAAACAGCTTGCCGTGCCACAACGCCTGCGCGAGCCCATGCGCGAAGTTCAGGCTTGCCATCTCCTCGTGACCGACCTCTGGGTTGAGGCCGACCATCTCCGAATGCTCGAGCTCATTGATGAAGGACAGCGCGTGTCCGATGGTGGGGAGGAAGATGTCGCCACGCGGTTCGTTCGGCTTGGGCTCGATCGCGAAACGCATGTTGTAGCCCTGCTCGATGACATAGCCGGTGAGGATGTCGAACGCCTCCTTGTAGCGGTCGAGAGCTGCGCGAACATCCTTTGCGGCGCCCGATTCAGCGCCCTCACGGCCACCCCAGAAGACGATGATTCCCGCGCCCAGCTCAGCGGCGATGTCGAGGTTGTCGGCCACTTTGCGCAGCGCGAAACGTCGCACCTCTCGATCGTTGGCCGTAAATGCACCGTCACGAAACACTGGGTGCGAGAAGAGATTGGTCGTGACCATCGGGATCACCAGTCCGGCAGCGTCCACGGCGCGACGCAAACGCTGGATGGCACTGCTCTTCTCGGCGGCTGTCGCATTGAAGGGGAACACGTCATTGTCGTGGAAGCTGACTCCGTACGCGCCCAGCGCCGCAAGCTTTGCGACCGCGACCTCCGGGTCGAGTGGAGCGCGAATCGCCGTCCCGAAAACGTCGACTCCCTGCCATCCGACCGTCCACAGCCCGAATGAGAAACGATCGGCGTGACTCGCTTGCAGCACAACGTCCTCCTCGCGCCCGCCGCGATCCTCGAAACGTGCAAAGGTGCCGCGGAGCGATCGCAATTGGCCTGGGCTCGGCGCGAATTATACCGTGACCTGCCTTGCCCGTAGGCAGCTCGGCCAGCACCGATCCTGGGGGACAGTCTCCAAGCGTAGGACGGTGCTAGACGAGAAGGACAGTGTTGAAGCCGGTGCCCGACACGCCCTCATTGTCGGTGACCGTAACTGTGACCACGTAGGAGGCGAGAAGCCCCGCATACGTGTGTCTTAGCTTGAACGTCGTCCCCTTGAGCGTGAGCTTCAACGTTGCGCTGCCATCGCCGTAATTCACTGTCGCTGTGAATGTATGGCCGGCGAGATTGGCATCGGTGAAGCTCCCGGATCCGTTGAAGCTCCCGAGCAGCGCAACGCCGGCATTCACCGTAACCACCGGGGGTTGGTCGACCGGGGGCGTTGGTATTGGAGAGGGTGTCGGGGTCGGAGACGGCGCCGGTGTTGCCGATGGAGTCGGTGTGGGTGTGGGAGTCGCGATTGGCGGCGTGGAAGGCAGCGGACCGCCAGGAGCCGGCGTTGCCGTCGGACCGGGACCGGGTTGACCCGTCGGCTCGCTTCCGCCACCGGAGGCTGGTGCCGGCGTCGTCGAGGTCGACTGCCCGGATGTCGTTCCACCGGTCGTCGAGGCCGATCCCGCAGAGCCCGGGCCACTGCCACCGGACTGCCCAGGGATTGTGCCGGTGGAGACGACTGATATCCCCGAAGTCGGGGTGGGGAGCGGCGCAGGCCTCGGCACCAGGCTGGGAACGGTCAGGCCGATCGCAGTCGTCCCGGACATGATCGCCGCCCCCCAGTTCCACCCGAGCCGATCGACCCAGCCGATCACCGGCAGCTGCGCAATCCATGAGCCAATCCCGACCACGCGCCAGAGGCGTCCAACCGAGACGTTGAGGAATGCCCGGACGACAACCGGGTCGAACTGCGCCCCCGAGCACTTGACCAGCTCCTCGCGGGCCGCGGTCACCCCGATCGGCTTGCGGTAGGGCCGCACCGCGGTCATCACCTCATAGGAGTCGGCCACCGCTACGATGCGCCCTGCGAGCGAGATCTCATCGCCGGCAAGTCCGCGTGGGTAGCCGCGACCGTCGAAGCGCTCATGGTGATGTGGGACGGCGTCCGCCCACTCGCCCAGCCACGCGGCAAGCGGACCAATGATCCGGGCGCCTTCATCGGGGTGCCGCCGAACGTTGTCCATTTCCGCGCTGGTGAGCTTCGCCGGCTTGGAGAGGATCTCGGATGGGACCACCAGCTTGCCAATGTCGTGGAGCAGCGAGGCCCAACGCAGGCGGCCCTGATCAGCGGGGGCCAGTTTCATCTCATCGGCGATGAGGTCTGAGAACACCCGAACACGCTCTGAGTGCCCACGGGTCTGGCGGTCGTGAACGCTGAGCGCTGCGACGAGCTCGAGCACCATCTGCATGTGTGCCACCTCGCCACCGGTCACCCCCTTGTCGCGGGCTTCCTGGAGCTGCCGCTGCAGGTCGCGTGGCTTGCCAACGCGGCGCGCGACGGCAAAGCGTTTCGGCGCGTTGTCGGGGAAGAGCAGTGACAGGTTGAGGAGCGCGGCGAGGGGAAGCAGCCGTCGACCTGCGCGTTCGAGCGCAACGATGGTCACGAGCATCACCAGGCTTACCGCCGCGAAGGACAGCGCCGCGGCGCCGAAGCCGGTCGGTCGTGGCAGGACGTGGGTGAGGACTGCCCCGGCAGCGATGCCGAACACGGCCGGGACGATGACGACCGCGGCGCGGACGAGCAGGCTCAGGACAGGTCGACGCTGCCACTGGTGGCCAGGCGGTACACCCTCCGGAGAGGACGGCCCGGTGACGTCAGCGATGTCTCGATCCCCCGCGGGGCCCCAACCCGCAATGACATGTCGCGCGGCCCGGAGCAGAGCCTTGAGAAAGATTCGCTGCTCTCGCCCCGGACTGCACGAGCGTTCGGAGGTCTGTGGCGCGCGAGTGACCCCCTCGTCGCAAAGGTAGTATCTGCGGCGTCCATGCCGATCACCCTGCTGCGCCGTGAACGCCGCTTCTACGAGCTCTTCGACCGTCAGGCCGGCAACGTGGTGGCCGCGGCTCGGCTGCTTCGCGCGGCGTTCGACGATGCGATCACGGCGATGCCCGCGCACCAGATGGCGATCAAGGATCTGGAGCATGCCGGCGACGAGCTCACCCACGAGATCATCCAGACCCTGCATCGGACCTTCATCACGCCCTTCGAGCGTGAGGACATCTACTCGTTGAGCTCCGGACTCGACGACGTGCTCGACTACATTGATGAGATCGCGGAGACGATCATCCTCTACGGCATCACGGATATCTCGGCCGCGGCGAAATCCATGGCCGGACTGATCGTTGAGGCGGCCATCCAGATTCAGGGTGCCGTTTCGAAGCTCGAATCGAAGTCCGGGGTGAGCGACCACGGCATCGAGGTCCATCGCATCGAGAACGTCGGCGACAACGAGTCGCGGCGCGCGATCGGCGAGCTGTTCAGCGGGCGGCATGACGCCGTCACGATCATCAAGCTCAAGGACTTCTACACACTCCTCGAGGATTCGCTGGACCGTTGCGAGGACGTCGCCAACGTCATCGAAGGCATCATCATCAAGAACGCGTGACCAGCACCGATCTGCTGCTGGTCGTGACCGTGGTCATTGCGCTCGGATTCGACTTCACCAACGGGTTCCACGACACCGCGAACGCGGTTGCGACCTCGATCAGCACCCGAGCGCTCGGGCCGCGCACCGCTGTCGCCATGTCGGCCGCCTTCAACCTTCTTGGGGCTCTCATCGCCATCGAGGTCCTGCATACACACGTTGCCAACACAATCGGAGGACTGGTGTCCCCGAAGCACGGCGTGTCTCTGGGCATGATCATCGCGGCGCTCGTTGGAGCGATCATCTGGAACCTGGTCACGTGGCGATTGGGCCTGCCTTCGAGTTCCTCGCACGCTCTCATCGGTGCACTCATCGGGATGGGTGTGGTCGCATACGGGATCGAGGCCGTGAAGTGGGGCTCGGTGGTTCCGGTGGTCATCGCCCTGCTGGTGTCGCCGCTGGTTGGGCTGGTGCTCGCCTACCTCTTCACCATCCTCACCCTCGACATCTTCTGGAAAGCGCAGCCGAGTCCAATGAATCGACGGTTTCGTCTGGCTCAGATCGCGTCGGGGGCGTTCGTGTCGTTCTCGCACGGAGCCAACGACGCGCAGAAGACCATGGGCGTCATCACCCTCGCGCTGGTCAGTGCCGGCGTGCTCTCCGCCGGCGGAAAGACGTTTCCCTCTCCGCCGCTGTGGGTGGTGCTGCTCGCGGCGACGGCGATCGGGTTCGGAACCTACGCGGGTGGCTGGCGGATCATCCGAACCCTCGGGATGAAGGTGATCAGACTCGAGCCGGTCGACGGTTTCTGCGCCCAGACCATGGCAGCCGTGGTGATTCAGGGCGCCACCCAGCTCGCACTGCCGGTGAGCACAACCCACGTGGTGTCCGGCGCGGTCATGGGCGCAGGAGCCACCCGGCGGCTTGGCGCGGTGCGCTGGGGGGTCGCGCGCAATATCCTCGTCGCCTGGGCGCTCACCATCCCTGCGACTGCAGTGATGGCCGCCGCTTGCGCGTTGCTGGTAGGAGCACTCTGACCGCCTCGGGCGCTGGTGAAAATGAAGGGCGAGGCGTTGGAGACACCCCGCCCTCCTTACTGCGTAGGCCTGGGTCAGCAGACTCCGTCGAGCGCCCTCGGCGCGACATTGTTTACCACCGTGACCGCCGCATTGAGGCTCGGGTTGGTGCCGCGCGTGGGTCAACCGACGGGGTTGGCAGGTGCGTGAGCCGGCGTCGCCTCGGGTTGCGGAGCAGCGATTGCTGTCGACTCCATGATCGCAAGCAGTTGCGCCAGAACATGACGGAGGTCTGCGCGGATCGAGTACGTCGCGTTCGGTTCCTGGCCGCTGAGGACCAGCACTCCGGTCGACTCAAACCGATCCAGCTGGTGACGGACCTCGAACGGGGACAGCTTCGTGCGGGCAGCCAGTTCTTCGAGCGTCTGGGGTCGATCCAGCAGTTGGGTCACGATCCGGAGCCGGTCGGGATCACCGAGGGCATGGAGCAGGTCGCCGGTGGCGGTCAGCTCATCGTCCGACCTGGTCACCAATGAACGCACAGCATCGAGAGCGGCTCGTGGCTTGAGCGGCAGGCCATGCCCGCTCACGTAGCTCGTCTGGAGCAGCACCTCGCCGGCCGTCGCCCCGGCGCTGCGCCTGGCGACGATCACGTAGAACGCGCCGACGACCAGAAGGACGACAACGCCGTCAATCCAGCCGCTCCCGAATCCGACACCGAGGAGACGCCCGAGGGCAAGGAGGCCGGTGACGATGCTGGCCACAACGCCGATGTCGAGCAATGCGGCGAGCACGACCCGCACCCAGCGCGGGACGCGCACCAGGCCGGCCCCGGACGAGGACGGCGTCTTGCGTACCGCGAGGTAGCAGCCGACGCCCATCACGATGAGGATCGCCCCCTGCACCGCGAGCTTCTGGATCTGATCGAGGAAGTGCTCCACCGGGACGCCGATGAGGATCCCGAGGGCGACATACACGCCGACCCAGACAACCGTCGACGAGACCATCGCGATAATGAAGGAGCGCCGTGGAGCGCGAACGGCACCCGCGACCAACGTCGTGTAGATGCGCAGCCCCGGGATCAACCTGCTGATCGCAATCCCTCTCCATCCGGCGGCGCGGAGCCGCTCCTCGACCCGCTCGAGGTTGCGCTGCTGGCGCAGGCGCCGGGCCAGTCCCCTGAGGCCGCGATCGCCCACGGCCCTCGCCCAGCTGTAGCCGACCAGCGAGCCCGCGATGCAGGCAACCAGCGACAGGGGGATGAAGGCGTACGGGTTCAGGCCTCCCGATGCGATGAGCAGACCGGCGACCAGGAGGGTGAGCTCCCCGGGAGCAAACGGCAACGGCACGCCCGCTTCCTCGGCGAACAGGAGCGCGGGGAGCAGGGCGAGAGCGACCGCGCCGTGCAGGCCCGACAGAAAGGTCACCGGAACATCATCCACCCGAGGTCGGCGCGATGCCCGCCCGCGCGATACGCCTGGAACGGCGCTGTTCTGCGACAGTGCCGCTGATGGAGACCGACGCCGTGGTGGTTGGCGCGGGTCCAAGCGGGGCGACGACTGCGCTGCTCCTCGCCAGGCTCGGTCACGACGTGGTCCTCGTGGACCGTGCCAGATTCCCGCGCGACAAGGCTTGTGGGGAGGGCGTCATGCCGCCCGGCGTTGACGCCCTGCGCAGGATGGGCCTCTACGAGAGGGTGCTCGCGACCGGTGCGCGCCCGCTCCGAGGCGTCACCTACCAGCTTCCGGGAGCTCGCCCCCGCGTAAACGTCCCGTTTCCGGTGCCGCCCGGTGGTGGATCCGCGCACGGGCTGGGTGTGCGCCGCACCACCTTCGATGCGGTCCTCGTCGAAGCGGTGCGAGACGAGCCCCGGGCCACCGTCCGCGAGGGCGAGCGGGTCACGGGGCTTCTCCGCAACGCCTCGGCAACCGTCACCGGTGTGACCACCACCGCGGGCGAAATCCAGGGACGGATCGTTGTGGCCGCCGACGGGCTGCATTCCCCGATCCGTGCCTGGTCAGGGCTGAGCGTTCCACCCCGAGCGCGCATGCGCTACGGGCTCGCCGGCCATTGGCGGGTGGAGACGAGCGCCCGCGATGCCATCAACGTGACCCTCGCAGGGCGTCACGAGTGGTACGAGGCACCGGTCGGACCGGACCTGTTGCTCGTGTCGATCCTGAGCTACCGCACCCGTCACCCGGTCACCGCCCGGGAGTACGCCGCCGCCGCGCGTCGAAGTGTTCCGGCGCTCCGAGGCGCTGAGCTGGTTTCAGGTCCGCTCGGAGCGGCACACTTTCATCAGCGGGTGCGAACCGTCGCTGAGGGTGGACTCTTCCTGGTCGGGGACGCATCGGGGTACGACGATCCGACCACGGGCGATGGCATCGCCATCGGGATGCTCCTCGCCGAGCGCCTGGCGAAGCACGCGAGCGATTTCCTCAGCGGTCGCATCTCAGCAGAGGTCGCTGCTGCTGGTTACGCCCGCGATCATGCCCAGCTGGTGCGAGAGCGGCGCCGGCTGACGCAGCTTGCCCTCTTCCTGGCGCGGTCTCCCTCACTCAGCCGGCGGGCTATCAGGACAGCGACGCGGAATCCAGCGGCACTTGGAAAGCTGGTCGCCATCAACTGCGGATACCAGAGCTTCCGGGACCTCACGCCACGGGACTGGCTGTCCCTGGCAGGAATCTGACGCTTCGGCGTTCGCGCCGCGGAATGAACCGGGGAACGCCAAGGAATGCCTCGCGATAGCCTGGGACCGTATCGAGCAGGCGCTCCTCGGCGCGAATCCGGGGGACGAGGACGGCGGCGTTGGCGAGCGAAAGGAGCACGGCCTCCTGAACTGCCCCCACCGCGAGCGGCAGACACAGGAACTCCAGACCTACGGCGGCGTAGTTCGGATGCCGTATCCATCGATAGGGACCACCGGTCTCCACATGCATGCCGGACGGCACATGGGCGGTCACGTTCCAGCTGGTCCCGAGCGTCCGGATCACCCAGAGACGCAGGCCGGTCGCCGCCGCCAGACCGGCCAGCGCCGCGATCTCCACGGATCTCGGCACCCGCCGCCCGGGCCGCGGCCAGACGCAGACCGCGAAGAGTGCGACGTGCGTGGCCACCATCACCGGGTACGTGGATGGCGACGCCTGTTCCGCGCCTCCCAGACGAACCCGGTTCCGGGCGGAGATCCGCAGCTCGACAAGCCGCTGCACCCCGTTCGCGAGCACCAGCACGGTGCGCGCCCGACGGTTCATGAAGCCCAGAGCAGCTCGATGAACTCGACCGTCAGACCCGGGCCGAACGCGGTGGCAAGCCCACGGCCCTCAGCCACCGGAAGATTGGCGGCGAGCTCCTCGAGCACGAACAGGATCGCGGCCGAGGACGTGTTGCCGACGTTGCGCATGACCCTCTGGGTTGCTTCCAGCTTACCCTCACGCAGGCCGAGGCATCGGATGACCGCATCGACGATCGCCTGACCGCCGGGATGAAGCGCGATGACATCGAGGTCGGCTTCGTCGCCGATGAAATCAGCGACGAGCGCGGGGAGGTGCGCCTCGAGGAGCCGGGGCAGCTGGCGCGACACCACGACCCGGAAGCCGTCGTCCGCTCGTTCGAAGCCGAGCGCGTCGGTGCTCGACGCGACCAGTTGATGGCCGGTCCTGCCGATCCCGATGTGGCCCGGGGCAGCCCCACAGCGGAGCACCGACGCGCCGGCGCCATCACCGAAGACAAGCACGCTCAACAGATTGTCAGCGGAGGTATCGGCCGGCCGGAAGGTGAGTGACGGCACCTCCACCGCAACCACCAGCGCCGACTCATCGGGGTGGGAACGCACCCAGTCGGATGCCCAGGTCAGAGCCGCGGCGCCCCCGGCACAACCGAAATTCATGAACGGCATGCGCCGGATATCGCGCCGGAGGCCCAGATGGTTGATCAACTGCACGTCCACGCCGGGGAGCACAAAGCCTGTGCACGACGAGACAACGATGAGTCCGATGTCAGCGATCGCGGTGCCGGCGTTCACGATCGCTCGTTCCGCCGCCGTGATGGCGAGCGGTGTGGCTTCGGCCGCGTACCGAACCGCCTGATCGCCGGGGGTGAGCGGAAGCAGCGCCTGGTCGATCGGGCGCACCAGGAAGCGGTGGGTGCCGGAGAGTTCCTCGGTGAAGAGGCTGACGCGCCGCGCAAGCCGGGGCCAGACCTGTGCGATCAGGCGAAGGACCTCGTCACCGTCGATCCGATGCGCGGGTACTGCCGTGCCGAACCCGTCGATCGTGACCGGCGCGAGGACCGGCCACCCCGCGCGACGATCGGGCAGCGCCGCGGAGCGGATCGCCGCCTCAACAACCATGCGCTTGGATCATGACACCGGGGATCGGGCGGGCCGCGGTCGGTCGTAGTGAATCAGAGATGTCGAGAGTATGCCGAGGGGTTACAGGGCCAATCGTCGCGAGGCACTACTCCGGCGTCACGTATGCCGCCGTGAGCCCGCCGTCCACGAGGAACGTCGCGCCGTTCACGTAGGAGGACTCATCTCCGGCGAGGAACAGTGCCGCATTGGCGATCTCGCGTGCGGTCGCCAGCCGGCCCATCGGCAGATGGACACGGCGTCGCTCATACGCGTCGGGGTTGTCCGCAAAGAGGCGCATGAGAAGCGGCGTCTCGACGGGTCCGGGGCACAACGCGTTCACTCGAACCCCCTGGCGGGCGAACTGGACGGCGAGCTCGCGGCTCATCGACAGCACTGCGCCCTTCGACGCCGTGTAGGCGATCTGGGAGGTGGCAGCTCCCACCAGGGCAACGAATGAGGCGACGTTGATCACCGAGCCACCGCCACGCTCGAGCAGATGCGGTATCCCGTACTTGCAGCACAGATAGACACCCTTTGCGTTGACGGCCTGCACGCGATCCCATGCGTCAGGTTCGGTGGTCAGGATTGAGTCGTCATCGGCCGGCATGATTCCCGCGTTGTTGTAGAGGATGTCGACGCCGCCATAGGTCACGACAGCGGTCGCATACATCTCGGCGACGCTGGCGGCGTCGCTCACATCTACCTCGACAAAGATCGCGCGCCCGCATTCGGCCGCGGTCCGTGCTCCGGCGGAGCGTCCGGTGTCGGCGACCACGACCGCCGCTCCCTCCGCGGAAAACAGCAGTGCCGCCTCCCGGCCGATTCCACCCGCGGCACCCGTGATCACCGCAACCTTGCCGTCGAGGCGTCCCATCTCTGTGTCAGCCCTCCGTGGATATGAAGACGTTCTTGACCTCGGAGTAGCCGTCGAGACCGTTCATCCCGAGCTCGCGACCGAACCCCGATTGCTTGAAGCCTCCGAACGGTGTCGAAACCCGCACCGAGGAATTGCTGTTGATCGACAGCACCCCGGTGTCCAGAGCTCGCGCGACGCGCAGCGCACGGGCGCCGTTGGTCGTCCAGATCGATCCGGACAGGCCGTATGGCGTGTCGTTGGCGATCCGCACCGCGTCTGCCTCATCCGTGAACGGGATGATCGCGGCGACCGGCCCGAAGACCTCCTCTCGGGCGATGCGGTCCTCATTGGTTGCCTCGACGAGCGTGCACGGATACCAGAAACCCGGGCCATCCGGGATCGATCCGGCAAAGAGCGGCTGGGATTCGACGAACGACGCGACGGTGCTGCGATGGTTCGCCGACACGAGCGGTCCCATCTCGGTCGCATCATCCTCGGGGTCACCGACGCGAAGCGCGCCCGTGGCAGTGATCAGCAACGAGACAAAACGGTCGTAGACATCTCGCTGGACGAGCACACGTGAACGCGCGCAACAGTCCTGGCCGGCGTTGCCGAATACCGCGTACGGGGCGGCCGCAGCCGCGCGCTCCAGGTCGGCGTCGCCGAACACGATATTCGCCGACTTGCCACCCAGCTCGAGGGTGACCCGCTTGATGCTCTCGGCGGCGCCGCGCATGACCTCGATCCCGACCTCCGTGGAACCGGTGAAGCCGATCTTGGCAACGTCAGGGTGGTGGACGAGTCGCTCACCGACAACGCGACCCGGTCCCACCACGACGTTGAGCACACCCGCCGGAATGCCCGCCTCGAGCGCGAGCTCCGCAAGCCGGATCGCGGTCAGCGGGGTCAACTCAGCCGGCTTCAGCACCACGGTGTTGCCACTCGCGAGCGCAGGCCCGACCTTCCAGCTTGCGATGTTCAGCGGGAAGTTCCAGGGCACGATCAACCCAACCACACCGAGTGGCTCGCGGAAGGTCATGTCGACACCGCCCGCGACCGGGATGGTCTGGCCGAAATGCTTGTCGACGGCGCCCGCGTAGTAGTGAAACACCTCGGCAACCATGCCGATCTCGCCGCGCGAGTCCGCAATCGGCTTGCCCACGTTCCTCGTTTCCAGCAGGGCGAGTTCCTCGCGATGATCCTCGACGAGTCCGGCGAGCCGGCGAAGCAGCCGTGCTCGGTCGGAGGGTGCGACCGCCCGCCAGGAGGGGAACGCCGCCTTAGCGGCGGCGACGGCGCGGTCAGTCTCGGCCACCCCCGCCTGTTCGAGCTCCGCCAGGGGCTCCTCCGTGGCCGGGTTCACCAGCCGTACCGTCATCCGCGCTCGAAGAAGCGTTCGCGCTCGTAGCAGGTGACCGTCTTGTCGAAGAGCTGCTGCTCGGTGCGCGCGTAGTTCAGGTAGTGATCGATGACGTCGTCGCCAAATGCGGCGCGCGCGACCGTGCCGCGTTCGAGCGTGCCGATTGCCTCGTTGAGCGTGTGCGGGAAACGCTTGACGTCGGACTCATATGCATTGCCGGTGAACACCGGCGGGAGCTCCAGCTGCTTCTCGATGCCGTTCAAGCCGGCTGCGAGCAACGCCGCGAAGGCGAGGTACGGATTGGCGTCCGCGCCCGGGATGCGGCACTCCACGCGCAGCGCTTTGCCGTGACCCACGACGCGGAACCCGCAAGTGCGGTTGTCGTATCCCCAGGCGAGCGTCGTCGGCGCCCAGCTTCCGGCCGCGTAGCGCTTGTACGAGTTGATGTTCGGGGCGAGGAACACGGCGAATTCTCCGGCGCACGCGACCAGTCCGGCGAGGTACTGCTTGAACAGTTCCGACTCTCCGGAGAACAGCGCCTGCTCGCCGCCGTCACCCCAGAGGCTCGAGTGGATGTGGCACGAGCTCCCGATCCAGGTGTGATCCGGCTTGGCCATGAACGTGACCGCCTGGCCACTCTGCTGGGCCATCTCCTTGATCCCGTTCTTGTAGATGACGTGGTTGTCGGCCATGGTCACGGCGTCGCTGTAGCGGAAGTTCAGCTCGTGCTGGCCGGGCCACGCCTCGCCCTTGGAGGTCTCGACGCGCATGCCGGCGGCCTGCATGTTGTTGCGCACCGAGCGGATGAACGGCTCGTCGTAACTCGTCGCAAGGATGTGATAGTCGAGGATGTAGGGAACCGACGGCGTGAGCCCGCGATAGTGCTGCGCGTTGGCCTGCGCGTAGGTCTCCTTGACCAGGAAGAACTCGAGCTCCGAGCCGAACATGGCTGTATACCCGAGTGCGCGCGCCTTGTCGACCTGCGCCTTGAGCACCTGACGCGGCGACGGGCGCACTGGGGTGCCGTCGTTCCACGCCACGTCGCACAGCACGAGCGCGGTCCCCTCGAGCCAGGGGATGCGACGCATCGTGGAGAAGTCAGGGATCATCGAGAAGTCGCCGTAGCCGCGTTCCCAGCTTGCGATCTCGTAGCCGGGGACCGGGTCCATCTCCATCTCGAGGGCAAGCAGGTAATTGCACCCCTCGATCGGGTTGTTGTGCTCCATCTCCTCGAGAAAGAAATGGGCCTCCATTCGCTTGCCCATCAAGCGCCCCTGCATATCGGTGAAGGCGACGATCACCGTGTCGACGTCGCCGGCGCCAACTGCGTTGGTGAGTTCTTCGAGCGTGAGCATCGGTCAGCTGCCCTCCATGGAGACGTCGGTTGCAATCGCGCCGTTGTGGTTGTGCTCGGCGACACGGTCGACGAAGCGGCGGAAGAGCGACATCGCCCATCCCTGCTCGCCGAGCAACTCCTCGGGATGGCATTGCACCGCAACGATCATCCCGTCCGATGATTCGATGCCCTCGACGACTCCGTCCGGGCTGTGCGCCGTGACATGGAGTCCCGGAGCAACGTCCTTCACCGACTGGTGGTGGAGGCTGTTGACCATGACGTGGGCGCCCGGGGTGACCTTGGAGAGCTCAGACCCGGGGACGACGTCAATCGAATGCGCCAGCAGGTCGCGCGGATGGCCGTGGTTGTCGTGACCGTCGATGTGCTGGCGCAACGACCCGCCGAGCGCGACGTTGATGACCTGCTGGCCGCGACAGATGCCGAACACCGGAACGCCTTCCTCGACCGCGGCCCGCACTAACGCGATCTCGGTGAGGTCGAGCGGCGGATCGACGTTTGGGCTTTCCTCGTCGCGCGCCTCGCCGTAAGCGGGCGGATCGACGTCCCAACCCCCTGGGACGAGCAGCCCATCAACGCCGTGAATCATCTCGGTCGCCCGTTCGGACGCGAGCCCGTTCGGCTGCGGATCGAGCGTCACCGGCTCGCCACCGGCAGCTTCGACCGCGCGAAGGTAGGGCGAGTAGTACGCCGGTCCGCGCAGCGGACTACAGGTCACTCCGATCCTGGGCTTGGACATCTTGAGGATCCTTCGCGTGCTCGCGGCACTGTGGCCGCGAGCACGCGTGATGAACTATTTGGTGAGCCTATCAGCCTGCCGAAACTGCGGGCACCGGCGCCGCGCCGGTGAACCCTGCTTCGATGGAGGCAAGCTCTTCCGCGGAACCCTGAATCCTCGGACCGGTGAACCAGTTCTTCGCGGAAACCAACCACCAGATCGTCGTGCCACCGAGAACGACTACAAAGGCGACGATGGTGTAGTTGAGGTTACCGAGGGTGACCGGAAAGACCGTCGGAAGGATGAACAGGATGCTGATCAGGATGATCCACACGACGGCGATGATGCCGATCGGACGGCTCCATCTCCCGAGATTCCAGGGACCAGGTTGGAAGCTGTCGCCGGCGCGAAGCCGCAGGAAGATTGGAATGCCGTACGCGACGTACAGACCGATGACGGCGATCGAGATGACCGCGAAATACGCCGACGGGTTGTACAGGTAGGGGAGCCAGAGGACGAACGCCCCGACTACCGCCAGCCAGATGGAGTTGGTTGGGGTGCGCGTGCGCTTGTTGATCTTGCTCCAAAGTTGGTGGCCGGGAACCGCCCCGTCACGCGAAAACGCGAAGATCATCCGTGAGTTCGCGGTGACCGACGACATGCCGCAGTAGAACTGCGCACCGATCGCCACCAGCAGCAGGAACTGTCCGAGTCCGCCACCCGCCGCGTCGAGGAATATCTGCGCTGCCGGCACTACGGCGGTGGACTCCGCCCCGTAGTTCTGGATTGCGGCGGTGACGCCGATGAGCAGGATCCAGCCGGCGAACAGTGACACGACGATCGACAAGACGATGCCGCGCGGTCCCGCAACAGCCGCGTTCCTGGTCTCCTCGGTCATGTGCGCGGAGGCGTCATACCCGGTGAACGTGTACTGCGCGAGGAGGAGGCCGATCAGGAAGACGTAGATGATGTCGCCGGGAAAGCTCGCGCCCGTCGAGTTGTTGAAGTGGAAGAAGATGAATCCGACCGACTGATGGTGCTTGGGAGCAATCAGCAGGACGGCAACGATGACCACGACGCCGATGATGTGCCACCACACCGAGATGTCATTGAGCAGGGCGACGAGGCGCACGCCGAAGGTGTTGAGCAGCCCATGCACGAACAGTGCGACTGCGTAGATCAGCAGGATGTGGGGTGCATCGAGTGGGTAGCCGAACCAGTTGTTGAGGAACGCCGATGCGAAGAGCGCCAGTCCACCGTCGATGCCGGCCGTGACGGCAATCTGTCCGACAAGGTTGAACCAGCCCGTGAACCAACTCCAGGCCGGCGCATTCTTGCCGCCGAGTTTCGCCGACCAGTAGTAAAGGCCGCCGGCAGTCGGGTAGCTCGAGCAAACCTCCGCCATCGCCAGGCCGACGATGATGACCATGATGCCGACGAGCGGCCAGCCGATGTTCATGTCGATCGGACCGCCGTTGAGCATGGCTCCGCCGTACGCGGTCAGGCAGCCCGAGAGGATCGAGATGATCGTGAATGACACAGCGAAGTTGGAGAAGCCCCCCATTCGCCGGAGCAGCTCCTGAGCGTACCCCAGCTTGTGGAGCGTCTCGGTATCGCTGTCGATAGCCTGAACGGTCATCGGCTCGTCTCCCCATGCGGTCCGTTGCGGTGGGCGCACAGTAGCAGCGGCCCTGTACCAGGGTCAACAGATTTATCGAACAAACCCAAACCGGTCCAAACTGTAAGAATCGTTTCAGTGCCTGAATTCCTGGTCGGCGAGTTGGTCCGCCAGCGCATGGGAGCGCTCAGCGCCTCCGAGCGGCGCCTCGGGCAGGTGTTGCTCGCCTTCTATCCGGTTGCCGGGCTCGAGAGCCTCACCCGATTCGCGGAACGCGCCGGGGTCAGCCCCGCCACGGTGACGCGCTTCATCACCAAGCTCGGGCTGCGTGGCTACCCCGAGTTCCAGGAGTCGCTCCGCCAGGAGTTGCAGGAGCGCTTGAGCTCACCACTGGCGCGCTACGAGCTGAGCCGCCCGGCCGACTCAAACGGGTCGATGCTCCACGAGGCGTTTGCGACCTACGAGCACAGCCTGCGCGCCAGCCTCGACCTGGTCTCCGAGCACGACTTCGAATCGGTCATCGACCTGCTCGCCGATCCGCGCCGGCGGGTGCTGTCCCTCGGCGGACGCGTGAGCACGTTCCTCGCCCGCTACCTTGCGAGCCAGCTGCATCTGGTCCGTCCGGGCGTGGAGCTCATCGACCCGGAGCGGAGCAATCCCGCCGATCACCTCGTCGACCTCGGACGCCGCGATGTCCTCGTAGTGTTCGATTACCGCCGCTACCAGAGCGACACCATCAACAGCGCGAAGGTCGCTGCGGGGCGCGGGAGCACGGTCGTCGTGGTCACCGATCCGTGGCTGTCCCCAGCCGCGGCATCCGCACGCTTCGTGCTGGTCACCGGCGTGCAGACCGCGGTCACGCCATTCGACTCCCTGGTGTCCGCGGTCGCTCTCACCGAGGCGCTCATCGCGGGAGTGCTCGCGCGTCTCGGCGAGACCGCTCATGCGCGGATGCGCCGTATGGACGAGCTCCGCGGCGGCGTCGTCTACGGCGGCGGACCGTAGGCGCGCGGTACATTCCCGGGCGTGATCGCTGAACGGCTCGAGCTGGCCGACTGGCGCCGGCAGGTGAGCGAGCTGTACGCGGGGATCCGCGCCGAACCGGATCCTGCCACTGCGTGGATGCACTGGCGCGAGGTGCGCGATCGTCTCTTCCGGACGCACCCACAGAGCCCGGTGCCCGAAGACGAGCGAGGCGACGTGACCACGCCGATCTACTACGACTACGACCCCGCGCTCCGCACCGTCGCCGAAGTCGAAGCCGCCGACGGCGCAACCTTCGAGCTTCCCGACTCGACCACCGGTCATGTCAGCGCCGAGCGTGCCGGCACGGTGCGCTTCATCCTCGGCGGTGAGCCGGTCAGCCTGTCGATGTTCTGGCTGCTCGATTACGCAGGCGGGTTCTTCCTCTCGTATCGCGACGCCACCAGCGGCGGAGAGACCTATGGAGCCGGTCGCTACCTGCTCGACACCGCCAAGGGAGCCGATCTGGGTGCTGACGGGAGCGGCCGGCTGCTGCTCGATTTCAACTTCGCCTACCAGCCGTCGTGCAGCTACGACCCGCGCTGGAGCTGTCCGCTGCCCCCGCGAGAGAACTGGCTCACGATGCCGATTCGGGGAGGCGAACGCCTCCGCGTCTGATCAGAACAGGGAGGGAATCACCGCCTCGATGAGATGCGGTCCCGGTTCCGCAAAGGCTCGCGCCAGATCCGCGGCGAAGGCCTCGGCGCTCTCCGGCCGCGTTGCCGGAACTCCGAAGCCGCGGGCGAGGGCCGTGAAGTCGATGTCGGGCGGGGAGATGTCGAGCATCTCGAGCGCCCGCTTCCCGGATGCGGTGGCACCGACTCGGGCGAGCTCCATGCGCAGGATCGCGTAGCGGCGGTTGGTGAAGATGACCGTGGTGACGTCGAGTTGTTCCCGAGCCATTGACCAGAGGGCCTGGAGCGTGTAGAGCGCCGAGCCGTCGGCCTCGAGTGCGAGCACCGGTCGATCCGGGCATGCAATGGCCGCGCCGAGCGCGACCGGAAGCCCCTGCCCGATCGACCCACCCGTGAGGGTTAGCCAGTCGTGTCGAGGCGCGCCCGCCGTGAACGTGGGAAGAAAGGTGCCGCTCGTGTTCGCCTCGTCGGAGACGATCGCTCCCTCGGGCAGGAGCGCACCGATCGCTCGGGCGATCGACTCGGCACTCAGCTCGCCGGTTGGCTTGTCGGGCCTCGATGGGGTCCCGCTCTCCGGCTCGACAGTGGCGCCGAACTCGCTCGCAAGCAGCTCCAGCGCGCCAACAGCGTCATCGCCGCCGCTGGCGAGCAGAGTGACTTCGCACCCGTCGGGGATGAGATCACTCGGCTTGCCCGGATAGGCGAAGAACGAGACCGGTGACGTCGTGTCCACGAGGATGAGGTGCCGAAGCCCGTCGAGCTGCCCGGCCGCCATCTCGGCGAGGTAGGCGAGGCGCTGGATCACGGGGATCCCCACGCCCCGCTCGGCGCGAGCTGGGAACGTCTCCGCGAGCAGTTCGGCTCCGGTTGCCGCGGCAATGCTCGAAGCGGCCCGAAGCCCGCGCTCGCGAAGCACGGTTCCGCCGAGCAGAAGCGCCGTGTTCTCCTTCGAGCGCAGCGCGGCTGCCGCCGCGTCCAGGGTGGCTGCGCGCACCGCTGCCCGTGAGGTCAACGGTTCCGGCGGCGCCACGGAGCCACCCTCGGACCACGACACGTCGGCGGGCAGGATCAGCGTTGCGACCTGCCCTGGCGGGCCGCATGCGGCTGCCACCGCCGCAGCGGCATCCGCACCGGCATCCTCGGGACGGGTGCTGCGGCGGATCCACGTGGAGACGCTGCGTGCGACCGTGTCGATGTCCGACTCCAGCGGAGCGTCGTACTGCTTGTGGTAGGTAGCGTGGTCGCCGACGATCGTGACCACCGGTGCATGGCTGCGCCTCGCGTTGTGGAGGTTGGCAAGGCCGTTTCCCAGGCCGGGCCCCAGGTGCAGCAGAGCGGCGGCGGGCGCGTCACGCATCCGCCCATAGCCGTCGGCGGCGCCGGTTGCAGCACCCTCGAAGAGGGCCAGCACACCACGCATCTCGGGTACCGCGTCGAGCGTTGCGACGAAGTGCATCTCCGACGTGCCCGGGTTGGCAAAAACCACTTCGACGTTCGATGCCACGAGGCTGCGCACCAGCGCCTCGCCGCCGATCATCCGGTGGCCGCGCTGGTCAGTGCCGGCGACGGCTCGAGCACGGCGCCCGGATTGAGAATCCCGTCGGGGTCGAAGGCGCACTTGATCCTGCGCATGAGCGCGAGCTTTGCGGGACTCTCCAGGGCGAGGAAGTGACTGCGTTTATCGGTGCCGATACCGTGCTCGCCGGACACCGCACCGCCCAGTGCCGCCCCCGTCTCGAAGACCCTGCGCAGCACCTGCTCGAGCCGTTCCGGGTCGGACTGGAACACCGAAAGATGGACGTTGCCGTCGCCGGCATGGCCGCATCCGATCACCATCGACCCGCTTTCCTGCGCAATTACTGCCACCTGTGCCAGAAACTCGGGGATCTGAGCTCGCGGGACGACGGTGTCGATGATCTCGTTGGCGCCTGCGGCCTTCGCGGCAAAGAAGGCACGCTCCCGCGCCTCGATCAGCTCGGTCGCTGCGCGTGGCGGCAGCACGTACACGTCGAGGGCGCCGAGCGTGGTGATCAGGTCACCGAGCGCCTCGACGTCCTCGTCGAGCCGCCCCGCGTCTCGCGACTCGAGGACGACGACAAGGTAGGCGAGCGCGGCGTCCTTGACGGCGGCGCCGATCCCCAACTCCAGCCCGCGCGCTGCGGTGATGGCTGCCATCGACATCATGTCGATGTACTCCAGGATCATCGGAGCGGCGCCACTCTGGACGATGCGCGGCACCGCCCTGGCGATCTCCGCCACGGTGCGGAAGGGCGCAAGCACGGTGGCCGCGTGCGCGTGGCGCGGATACAGTCGCAGGATCGCCTCGGTGACGATCGCCAGAGTCCCCTCGGATCCGACGATGAGTTGCGTGAGGTCGTAGCCGGAGGTCGACTTGACGAATTTGCCGCCGGTCCGGATGACCTCCCCGGTGCCGAGCACCGCCTCGAGCCCGAGCACCTGGTGGCGGGTGACGCCGTACTTGACCGCGCGCATGCCGCCGGCGTTGGTCGCCACGCTGCCGCCGAGGCTGGCGCAGCTCTCGCCGGGAAACACCGGGTAGACAAGGCCGTGTCGCGCCGTCGCCTCGTCGAGCTCGCGGAGGCTGACGCCCGGTTGAACGACGGCGACCTGGTTCTCGACATCGATCTCGAGGATTGCGCTCATCTCGCGAAACGCGACCAGGATCCCGCCCTCGCGGGGAACGCACGCCCCGGCAAGACCCGTCCCGGAGCCGCGTGCGGTGACCGGCATCCGAAACTCGCGGGCAATCGTGATGATCTCGGCGACCTCGACCGCGGAGTGGGGGAGGACCACCACGTCGGGCGCATGCCAGTGGGCGACGAGCGACTCGTCGTGCCAGTCGTCCTCGCTGACGTCGGCGCCGCTCAGGACCCGCGCCGGACCGAGCAACGCCCTGAGCTTGTCGAGAGCGCTGAGCATCCCGCCGCCTACGAGCCGGTGAACGTCGCCCGACGCTTCTCGAGAAAGGCGCCCACGCCCTCGACGAAGTCGCTCGTGGTCGTGGCCTCGGTCTGGAGTCGCTCCTCGACGGCGAGCTGGGCTTCGAGGTCGTTCTCGTGCGACACCTGGAGAGCACGCTTGGTCAGGCCGATGGAACGAGGTCCTCGGGCGAGGCGGCCGGCCAGCTCGGAAGCAGCGGCGGCAAGCCCGGAATCCGGGACGACCCAGTTGACGATGCCCAGCTCGAGCGCCCGTTCCGAGTTGACGGTGTCACCGAGCATCATGAGTTCGGCGGCGCGCGCGGCCCCGATGAGACGGGGCAGAAAGTACGTGCTGGCGAGGTCGGGGATGAGCCCGATGCGCACGAATGCCTGCACGAAGGTGGCCGACTCGGCGGCGATTCGAAGATCGCACGCGAGCGCGAGTGAGAAGCCGGCACCTGCCGCAACTCCGTTGACGGCAGCTATGACCGGCTGGTCCATCGACCGGATCGCCCGGATCGCCGGTGTGTAGTGATCGCGGAGCACCGCGCCGACGTCGAGGCCGCCGTCAGCGGTGGCCGCACGCAGGTCCTGGCCGCTGCAGAAACCTCGTCCGGCGCCGGTGATGATCACGGCGCGCACGGTGCGCCCCGACGCCGCCTCGTTGAGCGCGTCGGTGACCTCATCGAGGAGGGCGGGGGTGATCGCGTTGAGCACCTCGGGCCGGTTGAGCGTGAGTGTCAGGACGCCGTCACTCACGGTTTGGAGGAGTTCCGGAGCGGTGGCCGGCGTTACTTCTGCGGTCATCCCGGCGAAACTCTACGCCGACGCATCGCCGAGTTCGCGGAGCCGCTGGTACGTGTAGATCCCGGTGTTGTGCCCGTCGGCCCACACGGTGTTGAGGCCATAGGCTCCGACCAGCGAGATGTCGGCGAGCTCGTCTTCGCCGGGATGGAGTTCCGGGTCGGAGCTGAACCGGCCGCGGTACCCGGGTTCGCCCTTGCATGCAGCGCATGGGCACGCACGGCGGAGTACCGCGAACGGAATGTGATGCGCAGCACCATCAGACCACTCGATCAGCAGCGAGCGATGCGCCTCGTCGTAATCGAAGCGCACCGGTCGTACATCCACGGCCACCGTGCGCGGACCGATGGCGCTTAGCGGAGCACCGACTGAAGCTTCATCGCCAGCCCCATGTCGCCCTTGATCTTGATCTTGCCGCTCATGAACGCCATGGTCCCGTCGAGCTTGCCGGTGGCCAGGTCGACGAAGTCCTCCGACTTCATGGTGATGGTGATGTTGGGGTTCTCGGGAGCACCTTCGCCGACGTCAGCGCTGCCGTCCTTGAGCGAGATGTGGTACTGGCCAGGCGCTTCGCCGCCGAGGTCGAAGGCATAGATGGCATTCATCCCTGCCGTCTTGGCGGGATCTGCGGAAATGCGGGAATTGATCTCGCTGAAGATTTCGGCCGGAGTGGACGGCATCGTTGGTACTCCCTTGCAATGGATCAGTGCGCAGCCCGCGACGGGGCGGGCTCGATCTCAGTGTACCGACTGGGGAATGGGTGGAGGCGGCGGTCGAATCGGGGCTCGGACACTGAGAGTTGTCTGAGAGACACCCGTAAGGAGACTGTACCCACGCGAATTCTCAGGTCGGCTCCCGAGACTTGGCGGCCATGGGCAGCGCGAACGTCAAGCTCAGCCGCCGGCAGGTGCTCGGCATCGCGGCCGGGGGTGTCGTCGGTGCCGCTGGCTTCCGGTACCTGACGCTGCAACTCCCCGGCGGGTCGCAGCCGGTCGCATCGGCAGCGGGGCCTGCCGGGGCGTGGGCGAGTCCGCTTTCGAGCGCCGGCGGCCTTGCCGCCCACCTTCTGCGCAGGGCCACCTTCGGCTACACGCCAGCAGAGCTTGACGCCGCGGCGGCGATGTCCTACCGCGATCTGGTCGACATGGTCGTCAACCAGGCTGCCCAGCCGTTGCCACCGGTGACGGATCCGACCAATTACCAGGCGGTCGTTCGCGCCTGGTACGCGCACATGGCGACGACGCCGGCGCAATTCCCGGAGCGGATGACGCTGTTCTGGCACGGTCTGCTCACCAGCGACTATCGGAAGGCCGCACGCCTGCCCTTCGTGCTTCAGCAGAACGAGTTGTACCGGTCCACCGGACGGGGCGATTTGCGCACGCTGATCAAGGCGGTCACCTACGACCCGTTGATGATCCGCTACCTCGACCTCGAGGAGAGCACCGCAGCCGCTCCCAACGAGAACTACAGCCGTGAGTTGATGGAGCTGTTCACGCTCGGGGTGGGCAACTACACCGAGACCGATGTGCGCGAGGGGGCCCGGGCCTTCTCCGGGATACGCACCATCCTGGTCGACGCGTCCGGCCGGCGCATGCAGCCACCAAAGCTCAAAGGCTCGACGCCGGCGGCGTACGCCCAGACCGTGGGGCAACTCCTCGCCCAGGGTGCGACCTTCAAAGGGGTGCTCGCGAGGACCCAGCACGACAACGGGAGCAAGACGTTTCTCGGACACACCGGGAACCTCGATCCCGCTCAGGCGCTCGACATCATCCTGTCGCAGCCGTCGTGCGCGCCTCACATCGCGCGCAGCGCACTGGTGCAGTTCTGCACCCCCAATCCGTCGACGTCACTCATCAACACCATGGCGACAACGTTCCGCACCAGCAACTTCGACATCAAGACCTTGATGCGCTCGATCTTCACCAGTGAGGCGTTCACGTCGCCGGACGCGTATCGATCGTTGGTACGCGGCCCTGCCGAGTACATGCTCGCGACCATGCGTGCGCTCACCAGGCCGGACCTTGCGGCCACGTGCGTGCAGTCGGGGGCAGGCATGGATCAGATCCTGTACGACATGCCGACCGTGGCCGGCTGGCCGTCCAACCAGGGATGGGTCTCCTCGGGAGCTTGGCTGGCGCGTCTCGACTTCGCGAACGGAGTCGTCGCCACTCAGGGAAGTTTTCCCGACCCGATGGATGCGATCCATGTGCAACTCGACGGCGTCGTGGGACCGGACACCGCGGCCGTCTTCAACGCGAGCCAGAGCGACGGCGACCGATGGTATGCGCTGCTCGCCAGTCCCGAATTTCAGCTCAAGTGAGGCAGACAAACATGATCAGCCGGCGCGACTTCATGGTGAGCGGCATTACCGCGACCGGCGTGGGCATCATCGTGCCGCCGGTCTTCGCCAAGTCCGTATTTGCCGCCACCATGGAGGACGTTCACAACGACCGCGTGCTGGTGATCCTCCAGCTCGGTGGTGGCAACGATGGGCTCAACACCGTCATTCCCTACGCGGATCCGGCCTATCTTCAGGCGCGACCAACGATCGGCATCCCCGCCGCCAAGGTCCTGCCTCTGAATGCGGAGATCGGCCTCAACCCCGTGATGCCGGGCGTGAAGAAGCTCTTCGATGCGGGCGAGGTGGCGCTGGTGCAGGGCGTCGGCTATCCCAATCCCGTGTACTCCCACTTCGAGGGTCTCTACATCTGGGAGCACGCCGACCCGACGATGCAACAGAACGAGGGATGGCTCGGGAAGCTGCTCGCCGGCCAGCTCGACGCTCAGGGACACCCGCTCACCGGATGTGCTCTGGGACAGGCGAGCACGCCGGCCGAGCTGCTCGCCGAGAACGCGACGGTGAGCGTCATCGATTCGATCCCCACCTACCAGGTGCAGGGCGGCGCCGGCCGGCGGGTGGCGGCGCCGGCTCTGTACAAGCGGACGCCAGGTATCTACGGCGCGCTGTACGACCAGGCGCTGGCCACCGCTGAGTATGGGATTGCCGCACTCGCGGACTCGCAGAGCCGCTACACACCCTCGGTGAACTACACGCCGCAGAGCACCGTGTACGGCAGCAAGAACAGCCTCGCCACATCGCTGCAGCTGACCGCGGAGATGATCGTGACCCAGCCGAGCGTGAAGATCTGTCACGTCGTGCTCGGCGGGTTCGACACCCACCAGGACGAGGACACGCGCCAGAACGCGCTGCTCGCCTACGTCGACAGCGCTGTCAGCGCATTCATGCAGGACATCGCCAACCACGGGATGGCGGACAGAGTCGTGCTCATGACCTGGTCGGAGTTCGGACGGCGCGTTGCCGAGAACGGCGGCAAAGGCACCGACCACGGAGCCGCCGCGCCGATTTTCGTTGTGGGGAAGCCGGTCAAGGGCGGCGTCTTCGGCGAGCAGCCCTCGCTCACCAACACCGTCGACTCCGGAAATCTGCAGTACAACGTCGACTTTCGCAGCGTCTACCAGGCGCTCATCCGCGACTGGCTGCAGGCGGACCCGACATCCGTGCTCGGCGCATCGTTCCCCGAGCTTCCCATCATCCGGACGGCGTGACCGTGGTCGTCGGCACTCGGGTGCTGAAGGCGCTCAGCGGCGTGGGCGCCGTCGTGGTCTGCGGCGTCAGCGGTCTTCTGGTTGCCACCGACCCGAAGCCCGTCGCGGCACCGCTTCGGCCACCGGTGAACGGCGCTTCGCCGGCCTCGGCGGCCCTGACCATCCCACCGTCGTGCGGCGGCGCCGCGGGGGCGCTCGACCCGTCATTGCGACCGGTGGCGCGGCAACTCCAACAGGCGACCACCGCATCCACGCGCAGAAACATTCTCGCCCCGCTGAGCGCGACGCAGAGGCTCGAGGTCGAAGCCTACATGCGCTCGATGCGCCGGTCTGCCACCGGCACCAATGCGACCTGCGACAGTACAGGAAGCGGCGTCGCCACGGGTCAGTCCATCGCTCCGTCAGTCGTCGCGGCACCTGCGTCGACACAGCCACTCATCAACACGTACGTCTCATGAGCGGCAGCACGGGAACCGACATCCATCACGTCTTCACCGCGTTCGGCGGCGCCCGCTGCGAGATCATCGCGTGCGACGCGACCGAAGGCGACGTGTCCGCTGTGGTGGCAGACGCGTATGCGTTCGAGCGACAGCTCACGAGATTCGACGAGCGGAGTGAGCTTTCGCGTTTCAACGCGGCGGCCGGCACCCGCGTCTCGGTGTCGCCGCTGCTTGCCGAGTTACTCTCGGTCGGCCTCGACGCATATGCGCTCAGCGATGGCCTCGTGAACGCCGCCTGCCTGCCGGCACTCGTCGATGCGGGATACGACCGGTCGATCACCGAACTCCGGCGCGGTCCCTCCACCCGCGTCCAGTGGCGACCGCGCAAGGACCTCCCTGCTCTGCCGCTTGTGCTCGAGGTTGGAGAGGGATGGGCACGGGTCGCGCCCGGCTGCGCGATCGACCTCGGGGGTGTCGGCAAGGGATGGCTTGCAGACTGCCTGTGCGAGCGCTTCGACAACGCGGCGATCAACCTCGGTGGCGATGTGCGCACCCGAGGGCCCGGCCCGCGACGCTCGGGCTGGGCAGTCGCGCTCTGTGATGGCCGCTTTGTGACAGTTGGCGATGCCGGCGTCGCCACCTCTGGCACGTCGGGGCGGCGCTGGCCCGGTGGGCACCACCTCATCGACCCGCGCACGGCGGCGCCGGCGCGTACGGACATCACCGCCATCTCCGTCGTCGCGCAGACCGCGCTGCATGCCGAGATTCTCGCCAAGGGTGCGTGCCTGATCGGCGACGGCATGGCGCGCCCATGGCTCGAGCAACGAGGTGCCGCATGCCACGCGGTGGTGTCGCCAGTCACCGATCGCGCCGCCTGATGTGAGCACGGACCTGATCCTCTGGTATGCCGCTCGTGCCGCCGCGCTGGCGGCGTTCTTCGTCCTAGCGGCATCGCTGCTCACCGGCATGGCGATCAGGACCGCGTACCTGGCGACCGTAGCGCGCAATCGCACGGTTGTCGCGGTGCACGGGTTCCTCACATGGTTCTGGCTGCCACTCGTGGGCGTGCACGTGAGCGCGCTCGTCCTCGACGTCACGTCGCGCATCACCGCGCTCGATCTGCTGATCCCATTTCGCGTGAACGAAGGTGCGGGGTCGCAACTCGCCATCGGACTCGGAACGGTCGGCCTGCTCCTGCTCGTGTTGATCGCGGCGACGTCGGCGCTGCGGCGGCTCATGCGACCGCCCCTCTGGCGCTGGATCCATCGACTGACCTATCCGATGTTCGGGATCTTCCTCATCCACGCACAGCTGGCCGGAACCGATTTCAGCCAGGTGGCCATCAGCCTCACCGCCTGGGCGACGCTTGGTGGCCTGGTCGCTCTGGCGCTGCTCCGAGCGGCGGGCGGAAGGATGTCCAGCGAACCGCCTGTGTAGGCCTTTGATTAGGCGGGTACACTCGCCCCATGGTCTCCTGGATGTGGGTGGTCTGGTTGCTTGCCGGCCTGGTCCTCGTGGGCATGGAAGTCCACACTCAGGCGTTCTATGCCCTCTTCCTTGCGCTGGGTGCGTTCGCCGCGACCGTGGTTGCGCTGTTCCCAACTGAAGTGTGGCTGCAGGCAGTCGTCGCTGCCGCGGTTGCGATCGTCGGCACCCTGGCGGTGCGACCGACTCTGGCGCGTCTCTCGGCGCGTCATCTCGGGCCCAAGCTGACCATGCCCGGTGCGTCCGACAACCTGGTCGGTCAGGCAGCACTGACGCTCGAGCCGGTGGGGGACGAGAACCACCCCGGCCATGCCCGCCTCTTCAACGAGAAGTGGCTGGCGGTCACGACCAATCCCGGCGGCGTCCCTGCGCATCAGCAGGTTACCGTCGTCGAAGTGCGCGGCACCACGCTCGTGGTCGCGCCGCCCAAGGGAGGCTGACTCAGTGGATAACAGCGGTCTGGTCACGGCGATCATCGTCGTCGTCCTGCTCATCGTCGTGGCGATCCTCATCGGCGGCGCGGTCCGCGTCGTGCCCCAGGGATTCGCCGGTGTGGTCACACGTTTTGGACGGTTTCGGCGGGAATCCCAGGCCGGTCTGACCATCATCACGCCGTTCATCGACAAGCTGCTGCGTGTCGACATGCGAGAGACGCCGCGAACCGGTGACCGTCAGGACGTGATCACGCGCGACAACGTCGCGGTCGCGGTGAACGCTACGATCTTCAGCCAGGTGATCGAGCCGAGGGCGGCGCTGTTCAACGTGTCGGACTACCTCGTCGCCATCGATCAGCAGGCCCGAACCACGCTTCGTAACGCGTTCGGCAACGTCAGCCTCGACGAGGCCCTGTCGTCGCGCGAGCAGATCAATGCCGCGATGCAGCAGCAGATGGAGCAGGTCACCGACAAATGGGGTATCCGCATCAACCGCATTGAGATCGTTGACATCTCGCCGCCGGTGCAGATCCTCCAGGCGATGGCCCTGCAGAAGCAGGCCGACCAGGAGAAGCGCGCGCGAATCCTCCAGTCGGAAGGTCAGCAGCAATCCGCTGTCAACATCGCCGACGGTAACCGGCAGGCTGCGATCAAGCAGGCAGAGGGCGAGCGGCAGGCGGCGATCCTTCGCGCAGAAGGCAATCGGCAGGCTGCCATCCTCGAAGCAGAAGGTCGCGCCCAGGCAATCTCGACCGTGTACGGATCCATCAAGGCGGCCGCGCCGGATCCCACATTGGTAGCGATTCTCCAGCTGGACACGCTGACGAAGTTCGCCGAGAGCCCCAACGCCAAGCTGGTCGTACCCGCGGAGACGGCCGGGCTGCTCGGTGCGGCACAGGTGCTGCGCAGCGTCCTTGGTGATGCGCCGGGGCTCGAGCCGCCGACGGTCGTCACTGTTCCCCCATCCAGCAGCTGAGCGGACCCTCAACGTTGGCCGGGCAGAGTTCGCTCTTCGGCGCAGACCCGGTCAGCTCGGCGGACGCGTCCGGTGCACAGCCTCACGCGCCGCTGGCAACACGGATGCGGCCACGGACCTTCGATGAGTTCGTCGGCCAGCATCGCGCCATCGGTGCTGGAACCGTGCTCCGCAGAGCCGTCGACGCGGGGGAGGTACCGTCGCTCATCCTCTGGGGGCCGCCCGGAAGCGGCAAGACGACCCTTGCAGCGCTCATCGCGGGTACGAGCAATGCAACCTTCGAGGCGGTGAGCGCGACGAGCGCAGGCGTCGCCGACCTGCGCAAGGTGGTCGAGCGAGCGCGCGAGCGTCTGCGAACGGGGAGACGCACGGTCCTCTTCATCGACGAGATCCACCGCTTCAACAAGAGCCAGCAGGACGCCGTGCTGCCGCATGTGGAGAACGCGACGGTGACGCTCCTCGGCGCGACCACCGAGAACCCGTCGTTTGAGGTCAACGCCGCGCTGCTCTCGAGAAGCCGGGTCATCCGTCTCGAGGCGCTCGAAGCCGAGGACCTGCGCAGCCTCATCAACCGTGCGCTGACGGACGCCGAGCGTGGGCTGGGGAGTCAGCAGGTGGCTGTCGATCCCGACGCCATCGACCGGCTCGTGACGCTCTGCGGCGGCGACGCGCGCATCGCGCTCAACTCGCTCGAGCTGGCGGTGCAGGCGGCGGTTGCGGACGGCTCGGGGGTGGTGCGAGTGACTGCCGCCGATATCGAGGGCGCGCTGCAGAACCCGGCGCTCCTGTACGACCGCGCCGGCGATCAGCACTACTGGCTGATCTCCGCCTTCATCAAGTCGGTCCGCGGGAGCGACCCCGACGCCGCGGTGTACTGGCTCGCCCGGATGCTCGCGGCCGGCGAGGATCCGCTCTTTGTGGCGCGGCGGATGGTGATCCTTGCCGCCGAGGACATCGGGCTCGCTGATCCGCAGGCACTGAGCGTTGCCGTCGCGGCACAGCAGGCAGCGCATTTCATCGGGATGCCCGAGGGTTTCCTCCCGCTCACCGAAGCAGCGCTCTACCTGGCGGCGGCTCCAAAGAGCAACAGCGTCCTCCGCGCCTACGTCGGCGCATCGGCCGACGTCGCCGAGACGCTTCACCAGCCCGTCCCGCTGCACCTCCGCAACGCCGTGACCGGTCTCGGCCGCGCCATGGGCTACGGCACTGGCTACCGGTACGCCCACGACCATGAGGGGGGAGTGGTGGAGCAGCAGCACCTGCCGGAGTCGCTCTCAGGGAAGCGGTACTACGACCCTTCGACCCACGGCGCCGAGGCACAGGTCGCCCAACGGCTGGAATCCAATCGGGAAGCGATTGCGCGGCGAGGAGACGGGTCTTAAGACGATCGACCTAGCGGCGCCGGGACGGCCTGGGGCTGACTATCGTCGCGACGGGAATTCAACTCTTTCGAAACGCAAGTCCCCCTGATAGGCGGGCGGGCGCCGACCCAGTTCAGTGGTTTACCCTCGCGGGCTCCCCCTCCCCGCGGCACCGGGTGTATCGCGGTTCTGCTGGGTCGGTGCCACCGCCGACTTCTTTCTCCACTGCAAGAAATATCGGTTAGGCTGGGCTACGACCGTGGAAGTTACGCACCCCACTCCCATTCGAGTGCTCATTGTCGATGACCACCCGTTGGTGAGGCGAGGGCTGACATCCCTCCTCAACGGGACCACCGACATCAAGGTCGTCGGCGCTGCGTCGGACGGCGAGGAAGCAGTCGCTTACGCCGTCGAGGAACACCCGGACATCGTCCTCATGGACATCTCGATGCCCGGCATGAATGGTTTCGAGGCGCTCCGCAGGATGCTCAAAGCCGTGGCCGGGACCAAGGTCGTGATGCTCACCTCGTACTCCGAGCACGACATGGTCGTCGAGGCGATCGACAACGGAGCCGTGGGTTTCCTGCTCAAGGACACCGAGCCGCAGGAGCTGCTCAACGGCATCCGCTCCGCCGCGAAGGGAGACACGCCGCTGTCGCCCAAGGCCGCCAAGGAGTTGCTCCGCGATCGGATCAAGCGTCGCCCGCTCGACGACCTGACCCAGCGCGAACTTGACGTGCTCACCCTGGTCGGGCGCGGCATGAGCAACAAGCAGATCGCCTGGCGGCTTGGGATCAGCGAGAAAACGGTCAAGGCGCACCTGGGGTCGGTCTTCGATCGGCTCGGCGTCGAGGACCGTGTCCAGGCCGCGCTCTGGGCGCAGCGCCACGGGATCATCTAAGCCGGCTCAGCGCGCCGGCCTGCTCTGAGCTACTCCGGGGTCGACGCCGCGACAATCGCTCGAGCGAAGGCCGCGACCGACTGTTCGAGATCTGCGATCGTATGCACCGACGAGCAGAACGCGCTGGTATTAAGGATGTCGACTCCCTCGGCGCGCATCGCGTTCGCGATCCGCGTCTGGGCCCTGGGGTCGCCCAGGAAGATGTGGAGGATGCTCGACAGGCGCCGGATCGTTCCCGGGATGCCGGCCGACGCCAGCGCGGCGGTCCATTCGCCGGCAAGGCTCATGGCGTACGCCTCTGCGGTTCGCTGAGGGCTGCCGTCGGCGATCAGGCGCAGAGTCGCGATTCCCGCGGCCGCACTGAGCGGGTTGGCGTTGAACGTTCCCGGGTGGGCAATCGTCGTCGCGAGCAGTTCGAGGAGGTCGGACCGCCCGGCGACCGCGCCCGATGGCAGCCCCCCGGCCATGACCTTGCCGAGGACGCTGATGTCCGGGGTTATCTCCAGCACCGCCTGCATGCCGCCGGGGGAGATGCGGAAGCCGGTGACCACCTCGTCGAAGACGAGCGCCGTGCCGGTCGCCGTGCACGCCGACCGGGCCGCGGCGATGAATGACCTGCCGAGCGGCAGCTGGCCGTAGTGCGCGCCGGACGGCTCCATGATCACGGCCGCCACGTCCCCACGGGAAAGCTCCGCCTCGAGGCCGGCGGGATCGTCGGTGCGGACAACCGTGGTGAGAAGCCCGAGCACGTCGGGCACGCCGACCGGCGTTCGGGTGTTGCCCTCGGCATCGAGGTACGGGCTCACGGCGTCCGACCAGCCGTGAAAGTGCTCGGAGAGCTTGAGGATTCGATCCCGGCCCGTCGCTGCCCTCGCAACCCGTAACGCGAGCATCACCGCCTCGGTCCCGGATGCCGTGAATCGAACCTTCTCAGCGGAGGGGACCAGCGAAACGATCTGCTCCGCCCACTCGACCTCGAGCGGGTGCGCGGCGCCATAGTGCGTGCCGCGCGACACCTGGTCCTGCACAGCCGCAACCACCGCAGGATGCGCGTGCCCGAGGAGCAGGGCGCCGTGGCCCATCGTGTAGTCGATCAGTTCGGTGCCGTCGATCAGCCATTTCCGTGATCCGCTCGACCGGGCCACGTAGATACGGGGATCGTAGGTACGCGCAGCGTGCGTCGAGCCGCCGGGGAGGACTCGACGCGCCCGCTCTGCCAGATCGGCGTGGGCGCGTGTGTGCACGGCCTCGGTCACAGACACGCCGTGAGGATACCCGGCATGGAGGCGACGGTGGGAATCGAACCCACGATCAGGGTTTTGCAGACCCGTGCCTTACCACTTGGCTACGTCGCCTCGTAACCCGGAATGCGACATTGTCGCCGAAGGACGCACGCGGGCACCCTCGGCTGGCCGGCTCGCTAGTGTCCCGCTTGCACCTTTTGGCGCGATCGGCAATACTGTCAATACGTGGCGCGGGGGCGCCGGAAGGGATTTGATTAGAGCAGGGGGTTCGATATGTCGACGCTGTCGACCGATGTCCGCAGTCAGCGGCGCTCGCGCACGGTTGCAAGCTACGGGGTCGCCTTCGTGACGATTGCGCTGGTCATTCTCGTGGTGCAGGTCGTCGGACACGAGGCCGGCCACCTCTTCGCCCACGTCAGTCAGGGGTTGTCGTACTGACCGCACATCACCTCGGCTGCCTCGGCGAGTGTGAGTGCTTCCGGGCGGGTGAGGTTGTACGTCTTTCCAGGGTGGCAGTCACCGACGAGGGGCGCAACGGGGCTGCCCGCGACGTCATCGCGATGGACAACGCTGAAGCGGCCGTATCGACGATGCCTGCGAGGCGGCGCTCCGCGACTAGGTAGACGAGGCGGAGCCGTCTGACGTCATGCGGCCGACGTCTGTGCGGCGCCATCGGCACCTGGCTCGGGTGGCATCACGAAGCCGACCTCGAGCGCGCTCGCGAGGGCACGCAGGCGTGCGTAGAACCCCGCGGTGTGCGGCGAGCGGGGGAGACGCAGGCCGGCGAAATCATGGTGGTGCTCCCATTCGTGGAGCAGCGTGTTCAGGAAGACCTTCGTGGTGATCACCTGCTGGCGCACCGCTGTCTTGTGATAGATCCGGATGCGGGCCGTCTTCACGGTGCCCTCGGCAAACGTGCAGCGGTAGTAGCCGTAGGTCTTGCTTTGCAGTCGTTGTCCATTGTGCGAGTGCACCTGGGCGCGATCCGCCACCACAAGATCGCAATGGGGGAGACCCGCAAGAGCGTCGAGCTCATTGAGGAGGAGCTGTCCGAGCCGTTTGCGTTGCTGGGGATCATCCGACGAGTCGATGATCCGCAAGGCGAGGCCACGAGCTATCGGGCTCGGTTGCACCGGTAGCCCGGTGGCGCTCTGGCTCCGTCGGTATGTGGCATCGGGGCGGCGACCGAACATCTGCTCCAGGAGTATACGGCCGTCCTGAGTCCGCAGCCCGGACAGTGGCGTCCACGGCCCGAGGCCGCGCAGACCCATAGAATCCTGGTGCCGGGCTGGCGAAATGGAAGACGCGGCGGTCTTAAAAACCGCTGGGGGGAAACCCTCGTCCGGGTTCAATTCCCGGGCCCGGTAGTCTCGTTTGGGTTCAAATGAGGCCGCGGTGGGCCGCTGAGAGCGAGCTGCTTGGTTGACGCCAGCATGCCAACACCCCTAATGTACCCCTACAGGACCCCTACAGATTCAGGGAGGACAGGGTGACGAGCAGGCGTCGGGGGCTTGGCGAAGGGACGATCCGGGAGCGACGCCCGGGTCAGTGGGAGGCGCGTGTCACGGTCGGCTTCGACGCGAGAGGCCGCCAGGTCCGGCGCAGCCTCTACGGCAAGAGCCGCGCCGATGCGGTCGCGAAGATGAATGCGGCGATCCGGGGGCTCGCTCTCGGTGTGGCACCGGCCTCCGACCGGCAGACGGTGGGTGACTTTCTGGGCACCTGGATCGAGGGACAGACCAGCATCCGCCCGACCACCATGCGGCGGTACCGCAGCCTCATCAAGTACCAGCTGA